>TBL_comb48_EPIDRAFT_1002998_pt1 | contig 11472 bp, 10 predicted proteins | sample TroBogEpilimnion_37_FD_10681 | JGI IMG/M metagenome (IMG submission 10681)
ACGTAGCCCAAGACCGACTCTTTGCACTGGCGCGTGAACTCAGCGATACCAATCTCTTCTTCGATCTGTTGTTTCCCAGAGATCCCTAAGCGCTTTTCAACTTCCACTTCGACGGGTAGGCCATGGGTGTCCCAACCTCCTCGGCGCTCGACAAAGTGACCACGCATCGTTTGGAAACGACAGAAGAGGTCTTTGTAGGCGCGCGCCCACACATGGTGCAGGCCGGGCTTGCCATTGGCAGTTGGTGGTCCTTCGTAGAAGACCCACGGCGTTGCTCCCCGTCGATTCTGCATCGATCGCTCAAAAATATCGTGCTGACGCCAGCGCTCGGCCTCTTGGGCCTCAAGCTCAACGAGATCTATTTTTGGACTGACAGCACGAAACACGACGCTCCTCACAACACGAACCCTCTGATCCTACCGATCCAATGGTCGCTCCCTTGGCGACACCATCAAGAAAGCGAATACGCTTCACTTTTGTGTCACTCGAGAACCTGATCATTGAGCCTGTGGCCTTCGGGTCGTCAGAGGTGCAACGGATTATCGCCTTGGCCGAAGCAGAACTCGACCAGCGCTACGGGGTCAATACCGATCGCCATCCCTTTGACCCGGCTACCTTTGAGCCTCCCCACGGTACCTTTCTCTTAGGGGCACTCCATGGAGAGATTGTCGGAGGCGTTGGTCTCAGAACCGTGGCTCCTGGTCACGGTGAAGTGAAGCGCTTGTGGGTCGCTCCTGATCTGCGTCGCTTTGGGGTGGGCGCGGCATTGATGCACGCACTTGAAGTGGCGGCTCCCCCGCTCAAGATCTCCACCATTGTCTTAGAGACCGGACCACTCCAGCCTGAAGCGGTCGCTCTCTACGAAAAAGAAGGCTGGATTCGCGTTGACGAACTGCCTGTAGAAGTCTCCGACTACCCCGACGCCCTGCGCTTTTATAAAGATCTCACGCTCAGTGGCGACGCGAAGCGCTCCCGCTCTTGATCTAGCGGTGATCGTGGATGGCGGCGTAAATCTTCTTTGGGTCGCCCCACATGGTCTGAATCTCTTCGAGTGAACGACCCTTTGTCTCAGGAAGAAAACCTCGGACAAAGAAGTACGTCACGACACAGAAGCCGGCGAAGAGCCAGAAGACGCCGGTCGAACCAATGGCATCAACCAGCGTCAAGAAGAACTGTGTCACTAACCACGCAGCGAACCAGTTCGCAGCTGTTGCTGCGGCCACTGCCTTCCCGCGTACCTCGCCGGGAAAGATCTCATTAATAACGGTCCACACCACCGGCCCCAGTGAGAATGCAAAACTCGCGATAAAGACCACGAGACCGATAAGGGTCACGATCCCCGCCGCACTTGGTACTGAAGCTGTTGCGGTGCTTTGGTGGTCGAGTTTGAGATACATCGCACCAATCAACACCAACGACAAGAACATTCCAGTCGTCCCGATCATCAACAAAGGTTTACGACCAAAGCGGTCGACCCAAGCCACAGCGATGAATGTCGCCACGACGTTCACCGCGCCAATGGCCCACAGCGTTGCCAAACTCTGCGTCGCTGCCGAGTGGAACCCAGCGGCCGCAAAAATTTGATTGGCGTAGTAGATCACGGCGTTAATACCAGTGAGTTGCTGAAGGACCGCCAGCGTGACCCCAATGATCAGGGGTTTACGCCACTGCGATGAGAAAACCGTTGCCCACGATGGCGACTGCTTTTCATCTTCTTCGATGGCTTTCTCAATCTCATCAATTCTTTCCGTGAGGTCACACTCTGGCTCGACGCGCTTCAGTGACTTCTCGGCTTTCTCGCGACGGTGCATCTTCATGTACCAACGAGGAGAGTCCGGAAGCGGAAGGATGGCCAAGACGAGCAAGACGGCGGGAATGGCAGAAACTCCCAGCATGACGCGCCACTTGTTGGAGTGTGACAGGAGATAGTTCACGAAGTACGCCACAAAAATTCCCATGGTGATTGCCAACTGATAGAGCGAGACGAACCGGCCACGTAAGCGAGTTGGTGCCATCTCGGCCGCATAGAGCGGCGCGGCGACCGACGCCACACCAACTCCGAAGCCCACCAAGAAACGGCCGATCACCAACACGGTGGTGCCAGGAGCCAGAGATTCAACGAGGGCACCAACAACAAACAGCACCGACGCCATCAGAATTGTCCAGCGTCGACCCAATCGGTCGGCGGCGGTTCCAGCAACTAAGGCGCCGACCATGGCACCCAATGTCACCCAGCTTGTGATGATTTCGGTCAGGATCGTACTGGTATGAAACTGTCGCTTGATCCCATCCAAGGCTCCAGAGATGACACCTTGGTCGTACCCAAAGAGCGCACCGGCCAGCATGATGACCAAGCCAACGCCAATGAGGGCCCCAGAAATCTTTGCTTTCTTCTTTTGACCGTCAAGATCCTCAGCCGTGTTCTCTGTCGTCGACATGGCAAACCCCCGTTTTTTAGTGCTGTGGAAACCCTACTTCTTCGCTGGGCGTAAACCTCGGAACTTGACGCCCTAGAAATCAAACAGCGCGTCAAGGACTTGGGGGGAAAACCCCTCAAGTGAGTCGAGTACCAAATCGGCAATCCCCATTTCAGGCGCTGCCCGATCTGCCCGTTCTGGAACGGCCACACACACCATGCGCGCTGCTTTGGCGGCGATGACCCCTGCCGTTGAGTCTTCAAAGACACAGCATCGCTCAGCAGCAACACCTAGTTGTTTCGCTGCCGTGAGAAAGACTGCCGGATGGGGCTTTCCAAAGGCTTCATCTTGGGCCGAACAGATGATGGGGAAGGCATCGCTCAATCCGATGTGAGCGAGTACCACCTCAATGAGCGCCCGCGGCGTCGATGACGCCAACGCTATGGGGCCTTCGCTTGCCATGACCTGAACAGATTCGATTGCGCCGGGGAGCGCCACGCCTCGCTCAAGCACCAGTTGTTCAACACGCGCAAGAACAAAACCCACAACTTCTTGTGGCGTGGGACCTTGCCAAGGAAAGCGCTCAAACCAGAACTGGGTTACTTCGTCAACGAACATGCCCTTGGTCACCCGAGTCTGTGCCCGCTCCAACGGGACACCGAGCTCACCAAAGATTTCAACCTCTGCTTCGTGCCATAAAGGTTCCGAGTCGACGAGCAGCCCATCCATATCAAAGATGGCGGCTCGCGTCGTGGTTGCCACGATTCGATTTAAATCGGAAGTGTTGCTTCGATCGCCGCCACTAAGGCCGGATCGGTGGGCTCAACTTGTGGACGGAACCGCCCGACAATGGCGCCGACAGGAGAAATCAAAAACTTTTCAAAGTTCCACGTAATGTCGCCTGCTTCACCATCGGCGTCACTGATCTTGGTGAACTCCTCGTAGAGAGGGTGACGGTTTTCGCCGTTCACGTCGATCTTTTCAAAGAGTGGGAACGTCACGCCATAGGTGGTCGAACAGAAATTCTGTATCTCCTCGGATGTCCCGGGCTCTTGGCCCATGAACTGATTGCAGGGAAAGCCCACGACGGAAAACCCGCGGTCTTCGTAGCGTTGTTGGAGCTTCTCAAGGCCCTCGTACTGAGGGGTCAAGCCACACTTTGATGCCACATTGACGACGAGGATCGCTTTCCCTTCCTGGTCTTTCAACGATGACGGCGTACCGTCGAGGGCGGCAATTGGAATGTCGTAGATGCTCATGAACTCACCCTAGCGGAATGACCTGTCAGTGTGCCAAGCGCTCATTGTCGCTAGCCTCGCCTCTAACGACGCTTCCTCCCAGGGAGCTTCTCAAAGGAGCATCGTGCGCGCACTGGTCATCGATAAGGGAACACTCGTCGTGCTTGAGCGACCCGATCCAACACCAGGTATTACCGAAGTGATCGTCGCTGTTCGAGCAGCGGGGCTCAATGGAGCAGACATGCTCCAGCGGAAAGGGTTTTACGCTGCTCCTCCTGGTGTGCCCGCCGACATCCCCGGTTTGGAATTCGCCGGTGAGATCGTCGCTCTCGGCTCGGGAGTTACGAGGTGGCGCTTAGCTCAACGCGTCATGGGAATCGTCGCCGGTGGCGCCCAGGCTGAGTTCGTCGCGGTTGACGAAACCCATTTACTTCCTCTCCCAGACGAAGTCGATATGACCGCAGCGGGAGGATTCCCCGAGGCCTTCACGACAGCCCACGACGCCATTGTCACGCAAGGTGCTTTGGCATTTGGTGAGCGCTTGTTGGTCACCGGCGCAGCCGGAGGCGTGGGCAGTGCAGGCATTCAAATAGGAGCGCTGCTCGGCGCCGAGGTCACCGCTTCGCTGCGCGACACAACAAAAACATCTTTTGTTGAATCGCTGGGCGCTTCTCGAGTGGTCAGTCCCGACCGCGTGGCCCAAGCCGGTCCTTTTGACGTTGTCCTTGAACTCATTGGCGCTGCCAGTTTGACCTCAGGCGTGCTCGATTCTTTGGCCACTGATGCACGCATCGTGGTCATTGGCGTGGGCGGTGGCGCGACGATCGAATTGAATCTTTTAGGCCTGATGTCCGCTCGGGCAACGCTGCGAGCATCAACACTGCGGGCTCGTTCTCGTGAAGAAAAAGCCTACGTCACCGATGCGATTCGCCGAGATCTCCTCGAGCCCTTGGCCACGGGTCGCTTGACCGTTCCCGTCGCTGCAACGTACACACTTGATGACGCTGCGGCCGCCTACGACGCTTTCCAAAGCGGCGGGAAGGCCGGCAAAATTATCTTGACGATCTAGTCAAGCGTTGAGGCTTCAACTAATTCGGTCTTTTCGAACTCCCAGTAGGCGCGCAAGCTGGCGAGTTGATTATTTCCATTGGTCTTGTAGGTAAAGACACAGTGGACAATCGCCACGTGGTTCCCCCCGGCCAACCACGTTCGGATGATGCCGACGTCGGCACACTCGTCGGCACACAGCGTCGATGAGAGAATCTCAAAGGTGATTTTTTCACTTGGCGAAATCACTTCGTCGTAAAACTTCCCGATCGCTTCACGACCATGGTGACCCATGCCATCTGGATTGAAGGGTGATGGCCCGATGGGGTCTTGAACGACCGCGTCGGGGGCAAAGATCTCTAACCAGCCTTCTTTATCGCCACGAGCCACTGCTTCGCGCGAAGCGTGGCCTAACTCTCGTGCGGTCATTAGTTCGGTCATGGTTTCCTTTCTTATCGAAGCTTGTCGATGATTTGGTCGCTGTAGCCCTTCAGCGCATCAAGTTTTGTCGACAAGGGCTCGGTGTCGGGCCCTTCGGTGTAGGGATAGCGAAATCCTACGATGACATCAGTGACGCCCATCTCTTCAAGACGCTTGATGCCGTCGAGACTGTAGGCGTCCAGAGAAATGACGTGAATTTCAAAAGGTTTGTTTTCCGTTCCGTATTCTTTACGTAATTCACCCAAGCGTTTAATCATCGCCGGGAGGTCATCGTGCTCTCCCCCACCGTGAAGCCATCCGTCTCCCATCGCAGCAGCTCGCTTCAAGGCCAACTCACCGTGGCCCCCAATCATCAAGGGCACGGGTTTCGTTGGAACCGGAGAGAGTTTGAGCGAAGGAATGTCATAGAACTCACCGTGGAATTCGAAGTACTCGCCCGTCATGAGTCCTTGGAGAATTGCCATGGACTCGTCCATTCGCTTCCCTCGCCGCTCCCAGGGAACTTCGAGCGCGTCGTAGTCTTCACGCCACGGCGACGTTCCTACACCGAAGACAAGACGGTTATTACTCAAGACAGCTACCGACGTCATCTGCTTTGCCGCTAAGACGGGTGGTCGAATTGGCAGCTTGACGACAAAGGTCACAAAGCGCAAGGTGGTCGTAACTGCTGCGAGTGCAGGAATTAAACAGAACGGCTCAATGAAGGGTTTGCCGTCAAGAAACTCGCGGGTTCCATCAGGGTTAAAGGGATACACAGAATCAGACTCGAAGGGATAACAGATCGAATCGGGAATGACCATTGAGTCGAACCCCGCAGCTTCTGCCGTCATTGCTAACTCGGAATAAAAGGACGGCTCCACCATCGACTCTGCATAAGAAAAACGCATTGCTACTCCTTCTTTTGATTCGAGCCACGGCTCGAACGCTTCCGGTATGCCTATCATCTACTTCATGGCTCCCTATTCTGCCAGCGCAACAGCCCTTGGCGCAGGTCCGGTCGTGGAGCCTCGAGATATCGATCTCGGCGCCTTGGAGGAACTGGCGAAAAAAGCCATCGGTCAAATGGCCTACGACTACTACGCCGGGGGAGCCGAAGACGGGGGTTTGGTCCAAGAAAACATTGCCGCGTGGGGCCAGTGGAACCTCTCTCCCAAAGTGCTCNTTGATGTCTCGACCATTTCGACACGCACCAANCTTCTTGGCAGCGACGTCATGGGNCCCATCGTCGTTGCCCCNACTGCGCTTCATGCCATGGCCACCCCAGGAGCCGAACGAGACACCGCGAGAGCTTGTGCTCGAGCAGGTGCCATGATGACGCTNTCNTCGCTCTCGAACGCTCCGCTCGACGAGGTCGCCGAGGCAGGTGGTGGTGCGCCACAGTGGATGCAGGTCTACATCTTAAAAGACCGAGGTCGCACCAAAGAGATGGTTGAACAGGTAGCAGCCGCTGGCTACACGGCACTGCTCTTGACCGTCGATGCTCCGGTCTCGGGTCTTCGCTACCAAGAACTCCGCGGCGGTGTGTCACTCCGTGATGACTTAGACCTTCCCAATTTGACCGACGCATCCACAACTCGAGTTAAAGGCGAAGGGTTCATGGCAGCGGTCTGTCAAGAGTTCGACCCCTCAATCACCTACGACGACATCGCTTGGCTGAGTGAGTTGTCCCACCTTCCCGTCCTGGCCAAAGGTGTCACGCGCAGCGATGACGCGGTGAAGTGCCTTGACGCTGGCGCAGCCGGGGTGGTGGTGTCGAACCACGGAGGTCGCCAACTGCGCGACGCACCCGCTCCTGCCACCGTGCTTCCAGAGATCGCCGAATCTCTGACCGGTCGAGGAACACTCTTGGTCGATGGTGGGATTCGTCGTCCAGCCGATGTCCTCAAAGCACTCGCCCTTGGCGCCGATGGCGTCTTGATTGGCCGGCCCGCCTTGTGGGCATTGGGGTCTGGTGGCGAGGACGGCCTCGTGGCGCTCTTGGAGTGGTTCACGCTGGAACTGCGGCGCGTCATGGCGCTATGCGGTGTACGTTCACTTCAAGAAATTGACGCAACACTTGTTCGACGAAAGGTTTCATCGTGACTGTCTTTGCTGAACTTTTTGAAGCCCGACGAGGCGATACGCACCGAGGGCTCGTTGACGAGCGCGCCTCGATGACTTGGGACGAGGTCGTCACCGCTGCCGGGAAGATGGCCGCCTGGCTTGAGACCAAACGGCAAGATGGCCCCGCCCACGTCGGCGTGCTTCTCCCAAACGGCATCGACTACGTGCTGTGGATCTTCGCTGCGGCAATGGCACGCTGGACGGTCGTCGGCATAAATCCCACTCGCCGTGGCGATGCACTCGCGCTTGACATCAAAGGAGTCGACTGCCAGTTCATTATCACCAACGATGAGATGAGCCCCATGCTCGATGGCCTGGATCTTGGTCCAGCCAATGGACGGATCGTCACCACCGATGACGCTCGCGCAGCGTCTGCGGGCTTTGATCCCCTTTTTAATGCAGGAGCCCTCGACGAAGATCTGCTTCTCTTGCTCTTCACCTCTGGCACGACGGGAGTGCCAAAGGCCGTGCGCTGCACGCAAGGAAGGCTTGGCAATATTTCGGTCACCGCATCGCAGGTGTATCAATTCACTCGCGACGACGTTTGCTACTGCCCCATGCCGCTTTTTCACGGTAACGCCGTGATGGCAATGGTTGCTCCGGCTCTCAATGTCGGGGCAACCATCGTGTTGCCCAAAGCTTTTTCAGCGTCGAACTTCCTGCCTGATGTTCGCAAATATCAAGCCACGCGCTTTACGTACGTCGGCAAATCCATTGCCTATATTCTCGCGACTGCCCAACAACCCGATGACCACGACAACACCCTGCAACGAGCATTCGGCACCGAAGCGTCCTCTCCCGATCGCATTGCCTTCCAAGAGCGCTTCGGCTGCCCGTTGACTGAGGGCTACGGATCAAGCGAAGGGGCCGTTGCCATTCTGACCACCCCTGATACGCCAAAGGGCTCTCTCGGGCCAGCACCTCCCAACGCTGATCTTGCGATCATCGATCCCGACACGGGCATTGAGATGGAGCGAGCTCGCTTTGACGATGGCGGACAGCTTCTTAACGGCACCGAGGCCATTGGCGAGATTGTTGCTCGAGCCGGTTACGGGAAGTTCGAGGGTTATTACAAGAACGAGGACGCTGAGAATTCTCGACTGCGCAACGGGTGGTATTGGACGGGTGACTTGGCGTATCGAGACGAAGCGGGATTCTTTTACTTCGCCGGCCGCGGGGGTGACTGGCTTCGCGTGGATTCAGAGAACCTGGCGGCGGCACCCGTCGAAAACGTGATGGCGCGTTTTCATGCATTCGCGAGCGTCGGGGTCTACCCCGTGCCCGACCCTGCAGCAGGGGCCGGCGATCTCGTCATGGCGGCCGTTGAGTTGCGTGAAGGGATCTTCGATCCCCAAGAGTTTTCTTCCTGGTGGGATGATCAAGGCGATGCTGGGACGAAATGGAAACCACAGTTCATTCGCATCACCACCAAGATTGATGAAACGGCCACAGGCAAAATCACGAAGGTTCTTCTCAAACAGGACGCATGGCATACGAGCGACGTGGTTTGGTATCGACCGAGTCGGTCGACAAGTTACGAAATACTCACTGGCGACCACGTCAAAGCACTCGATGCTCAACTCAAGGCGCAGCGGGGTAGCTCAGCAATTTCGTGAGCGGCGACGTCCCCTTTCTCAGCCATCCAGAACGCGTTGACGCCCAGCGAGTCGACCTCGCGTTGATCCGTGACGCTCACGACCGCGCCGTAGGCCTGGGTCAAGCGGTCTATCGGGATCCCTCAACTGGCCTGATGGTTTTTACCGCTGTGGCCTTGAAAGAACGCGACTGGTGCTGTGAGCGGGGCTGTCGTCACTGCCCCTACCCCACACTCCATGGACCACTTCCTGGGGCTCAGAACCGATAATTTTCAAGGAGTTTGTCGAGAATTTCTGTGATCCCTTCGCGACGACTACCAGAAAGAGTGCCAAACGGCAGAGATACTCGCTTTTGAGGCTCCCGAATGGTCTTATTGTGTCAGTTTTTAGGATTAATGAGGGGTTTTCTGGTTCGCCACTTCTGAAACAAGGTTGCTTCCACCAGGTTTCTTCGAGAAGGCAGAAATCCACCCTTTTTGCGGGAACCATCCCCAGCCTGGGGTCGTCGCGCCATGGTCGCTGTGGCCGGTAGATTCTGTGGCGTGTCTGGAATCCTTGCAGCAGCGGTCTATCTCCCCTATCGACGACTCGACGGTAAAGAAATCGGCGGGTTTTTTGGTTCAGGCGGAGCAAAAACATCAAGAACGGTGGCGTCGCATGACGAAGACACCACCACCATGGGAGTAGAAGCTGCCCGAAAAATTCTCAAAGGAACGACGAACGTCGACCGACTTCGTTTCGTTACGCCGACGCCGGCCTATGCCGACAAGAACAACGCCTCGACGCTTCACGCGGCGCTTCGGCTTCCTCCAAACATCGGCGCCTGGGATGTCGGCGGTTCATTGCGATCCTCGATCGGGGCCTTGATCGATGCACTGTCCACGTCAGGACAAACACTGTTAGTGAGTGCTGACCTTCGTGATGGTCTGCCCACCAGTGCTGATGAGTCGGGTACGGGTGACGGCGCAGCAGCCCTGTTGGTTGGGGATGCCTCGAGTGGTCATCCCGTCATCGCCGAGTTTCTGGGCAGTGCCTCACAAACCGATGAGTTCATCGACCGATGGCGTTCTCCAGGTGAGCAGCGCTCTCGAGTCTGGGAAGAGCGTTTTGGTGAGACTCGCTACAACGAACTCGGTAGGACCACATTCGCCAACGCGCTCACCGACGCCGGAATTTCTTTTGATGACGTCAATAAACTGGTCGTGACGGGACTCCACGCACGAGCCGTGAAAGGTGTTGCGGCGAAACTCTCACAGGGTAATGACATTGCCAATGACACCTTGACACCCCAGACGGGTCAGATGGGTGGCGCTCACCCACTGATCTCCTTGACGGCAGCCCTTGAAACATCGGCGCCGGGCGATGTCATTGTGCTTCTTCATCTAGCCGATGGCGCCGATGCCGTCGTTGTGAGGACGACCGACGCCATCAAGAATGCGGTACCCACGTTTAGTGTGGCTGCCCAGTTAGCAAACGGCGCGCCGCTCCCCTACGCAAAGTTCCTGTCATGGCGCAACATGGTGAACGTCGAACCGCCACGGCGGCCAGAACCCCAGCGGGTCTCTTCTTCTGCCGCCTGGCGTTCAGAGGACTGGAAATTTGGTTTCGTGGGCTCAAAAGACTCGACGGATGGCACCATCCACTTGCCGCCCACCCGCGTTTCACGTAATACCAACGCGCTTGATGTAATGGAACCGGTCGCCATGGCCGAAGCCAAAGGCACGATCGTGACCTTCACTATCGACCGAATGGCCTACAGCCCGAGCCCACCGGTGGTGTTTGCGGTCGTTGACTTTGACGGCGGAGGACGATTTCCTGTTGAACTGACCGATGTTGATGCCGACAGCGTAGCCATTGGAGGACGGGTGGTCATGACCTTCCGTCGACTCTTCACGGCAGACGGAATTCACGACTACTTCTGGAAAGCTCGTCCCGTGCGCGAAGGAGAGAACTAAATGGCATCTCACGGAATTAAAGACCAAGTCGCAATCGTGGCGATGGGGTGTACCACGTTCACTGAACACTGGGACAAAGGGCTCGATGATTTGATCATTGACGCAACCTCAGAATGTTTCGATTCAAGTTCCCTCAACAAAGACGACATTGATGCGTACTGGCTCGGCACCGCACAAAGCGGCATGAGCGGCATCACTTTGACCCGACCTCTCCAAATTGACGGCAAGCCAGTCACGCGTGTCGAGAATTACTGCACGACGGGATCTGAAGCACTGCGCGCTGCGGCCTACGCCGTAGCATCAGGTGCCTACGACGTCGCCATGGCCGTGGGCGCCGAGAAGACTAAAGACTCGGGCTTCCAAGGCCTCAATGCCATGAACCCACCGATGGATGGCACGCAGCGCACCTTAACCGCTGCCGCGATGTTCTCCATGGTCGCTCCCGCTTACGCCAAGAAATACGGCGTTGATCCCGAGACCATGCGAGAGGTATTGAGTGAAATTGCCGTCAAAAACCACTACAACGGTGCGCGGAACCCTCGAGCACAGTTCCGCCGCGAGATCAGCGTCGAGACTGCCAGCAACTCACCGAAACTTGCAGGAGATCTTGGAGTCTTTGACTGCGCCGGCGTTGCCGATGGCGCCGCAGCGGCCATCGTGGTTCGAGCTGAAGACG
>TBL_comb48_EPIDRAFT_1002999_pt1 | contig 11468 bp, 18 predicted proteins | sample TroBogEpilimnion_37_FD_10681 | JGI IMG/M metagenome (IMG submission 10681)
CTCCCTACTATTACCCGTCATCCGGCACAACGTCTGGCTTGACAGGAGGCGCTCTAGGCGGTGAAATTCAGTCTGGAGAAACTGGCGGTAAACGCCAAAACGTCTGGGACGAAGCATCGTTACGTTTAAAAGACGCACTAGGACTGTAAATCATGGCAACACAACTCAGAAAATTAACTGGCATGGGCAGCGACGTTCGCAAGATTGCTGCGCTCTTGCAATCCAAAGCGCCTAAAGGTCACAAGCTGGCCTACATCAACGACGAGGAAGCAGCGTTGCTCAAAGCTCGTGGAGGTTCGGGTAAACCCCATGCCGACACTGGCATTCCATCGTTTGATGACGGCACAAGTGGTGGCGGTATCTTTTCGTCTCCAGACTATTCTCAATACACACCGCAACAACAAGCGCCTGTTGAGGCTACTCCTGCGACTGCTCCTGCTGATACTGGCGCATACACAGGCGGCGGTGTTCAAGCGCCAGCAGTTTCCTCGTCTGACACATCATTAAATTTACCATCAAGCGGTGGTTCTTCTTTTGGAGCGCAGCTAGGTCAAAACCTTGGTGGCGTACAAGCGCCGTCTGCCGGAACTGCGTTTGCTACACCACAGCTGAATGCGCCTAGTGCAGCATACGACATCACAAGCAGCAATGTCCCTGTTGCAACTGCCCCGACAGGCCAAGAACCCGGCATTACTGACAAACTTTCCCAAGCCCTTGGCGTCAGCAATAAAACCTTGGGCAACCTTGGCGTTGCTGGGTTAACAGCTTATCTTGGTTCTCGCCAAGCCAAAGCTGCTGCTCAAGGTGGTCAAGCTGCTGCTCAACAACAACAAGCATTGGCTGCACCTTATCAAGCCAAAGGCACTGAATTGCAGCGCCAAGCTGAAGCCGGAGAACTCACGCCTGTTGGTCAACAACAGTTGCAAGCTGTTCAAGCTCAAGCAGCTCAAGCGGCTGAGAGTCGCGGCGGTGTCGGCGCTCAACAAGTGCAGGCTCAAGTGGAAGCCTACCGTCAACAGTTGCTTTCACAGCAATACAACCTTGGCTTGCAAATCTCTGGCATTGGCGACCAGATTGCTCTTGGCGCTATCAAAACAGGTATGCAGGCTGACCAATACGTTAACCAGCTTACAAGCAACTATTACACAAACATTGCTCGTACTTTGGCGGGTGGTTCTCCTCAAGTTGCTACACCTCAATCTGCAACCGGAGGTAATGCGTAATGGCTGATACAACCGATACCCCTAGCCTTCAACAGCTGACATCCATGTCTCCCAAAGGGACAGGGTTTAAAGATTTCCAGAGCTTCATGCAACCGTTCAATCAGAACGCTGAACGTGCTGCCAAAGAAAAATCTCAGATGGAAGGCGAAAAAGAAGCCTTTGCTGCTCAACAACAATCTGCTGGCGCAGAACAAAAATCTGGTCTTTTAGAGTCAACCAACAAATCAATGGCTGACTTGCCAAGACGCCAAGAAAGACGAGAAGTTTCAGAAGCTATGGGCAAGCCTTTTGTGCCCACCAAAGACAACGCTCAAGATTTGGCTGGATTATTTAGCTTAATAAATGTTGTTGGCTTTGCTCTTGGTCGAGGCGGTAAAAACAATTCTGTGCAAGCTCTGAGTGCCATGAACGGTATGGCTGAAGGTTGGAACAAAGGTCGTGATGACTTGTACAAGAAAGAAAAAGCGACCTTTGACGAAAACTTGAAACAATTGAAAATGCGCTATGACTCTTTGACCAGCGAGTTGAAGGAAGACATGGATTTGCTGGCTCGTGACTATGAGGCTGGCAAGCTCAAGATTGATGCTACTTTAAGTAAGCAAAGCGCAAGTTTCTTGCAAGACATGGCTCACAAATATGGCTATGCTCGTATGTATGAATACTATACGGATGCTCAAAAATCTGCTGAGAAAATGTGGGAAGAGTATTCAAAAATCCAAGACAGAGCGCAAACGCATGAAATGGAGCGCCAACGCCTTGGTATAGAACAACAACGCATTGAATTGGAGAAAAAGAAAGCTCAACCCGGTGAATTGGGTAGTGGCGCATATCTTCTCCGAACAATTGGTGTTGCAGCCAAAAATGACAAAGACAACAAAGCAATTGTTGACAACTCAAAAGGCATTGCTGGCATCAACAAAACAATTGAAGAGTTCCGTGACCCAGACGTTAAAACAGGTGTTGAGTCTCGTCTGTCAAATATTCGAGAAGCAATTAAGTCTTTGGGGCCTCAAACAGAGTTGACCGATGACCAGATAAATAGTCTGATTAATGGTGCAGTAGACCCAGCTGGTAAAAATGCTGTTGCCATCAAAGATGCGTTGTTCAATGCGTTTGCAATTGAAAGAGCAGCTCAAGGTGGTCGAGTTACTGTTCAGATGATGAATGTTGGTGGCAGCGCATTAAATCCTGCTTCCTATGTTAAAGATGACTACATTGCTGTTTTGGGCAAACGTAGAGATGATTTATATCAATCGTTGCATGGCATGGGGCTGAACAATAACCAGATTGGCTCAATCGTTACTGACCTGCAACAAAATGCTCCAGCTTTGTATAACGCTCCCAAACAAGAATTGTCAGACAAAGATAAAGAAGCATTGGATTGGGCAAACTCAAATCCAACTGACCCACGAGCAGCTCAAATCAAAAAGCGTTTAGGAGTTCAGTGATGCCATTTGACCCAGACGCATATTTGCAATCAGAACCAAAATCTTCTAAAGGATTTGACCCAGACGCATATCTTGGTCAAACCAAAGAAAAATCTTTTGGAGAAAAAGCACTTGAGTTTGTTGAACCTACTGTAGAAGCTCTTGGTACAGCAGGCGGTGGAGTTGCGGGTTCTTTCCTTGGACCCGCTGGAACTGTTGGCGGTGCTGGACTTGGTTATGGAATTAGCAAAGAGTTGATGCACGGGGTTCGTCGTATGGCTGGATATGACCAGCCAAGGACTGCTGCACAAACCGTGACTGAGCCTGTTAAAAATATATTGACAGGCGCAACGTATGAAGCCGGAGGTCAGGCGCTTCCTTCTGTGTTGCGTGGCGCAGGAAAACTTGGTTCTAGTATTGGCGAATTGTTGACAAGAACTCCAGAGACTCGTGCGGCAAAGATTGCTGGAGAAGCTCTAGGTCCTAACTTGCAACAAGCTCGTCAAGTTCTCAAGTCAGCTTCTGATGACATTACAGCTTCTCAATCGTTGGCTGTGATTGACCCCAAAACAGGTCGAGCCGTTTTGGATGCTCCTACCGCTCAAGCGTTGCTTAAAAGAGCCGAGGCTCGTGACCCAGAGTTTTACACCAAGCTCTTTGGTCAACAAGATGCTGCTCGAATTAAAAAATTGGAAGCAATTGCTGGTGGCTCAAATCAAACTGAAGCACGAATTGCTCGTGAACAGATGAAAAAAGAGTTGAATGAAAAACTCATTTCAACTTTAAAAACAGAGCTAGAAGCCGCAAACATTGCAGGCAAGATGAAGCCCAAACTTTCCGGAGAAGCCGAACGGATGGAAGAGGCTGCTCGACGTAAAGTTGAGGATGTTCGTCGATTCACTGCGGCAGGACCTCGTGGAGAATCTCTTGCTCGCTCTGGATTGATTGAAAAAGGTCAACCTGTTGGCGCTACAAAATACACTTATCTTGGTGGAGACTTGCCAAGATTGGCTGAGAAAGTTGCAGCTGATTCTGCTGAAGGTTCTTTGCGTTTTGGCGATGCAGCAAGATTTGCTCGTGCCGCCGAACAAAGTTTAGAGGCTCATGGATTGAGGCCTCTGAATGGAGAGTCAGTCATCAACCAAATCAGCCAGAAACTTAAAGACCCAAGTTTTGCTGGCAATGAGGATGTCAGAAATTCTTTGATTAAAGTTGCTGAAGATATTAGGCAATGGACAAACAAAGGCGGTGTGATTGATGCGTTTGCTTTGGATAGCATTCGCAAGAACTCAGTCAATTCAGCCATTCAGAAAATGTACCCATCGGCTACAAAGCAAGCTCAGAAAGAGCTGGCTGCAAAAGTCTTGGAAAACGTAAAACCAACAATTATTGACGCCGTTGAGAATGCTGGCGGTACTGGCTATCGTCAATACCTGTCTGATTATGCGAAAGGTTCTCAAGTAATTGGTCAATCAAAGGTTGGTGCTGAACTTTTGAACTTGTATCAAACAAATCCGAATGAGTTTGTGCGTTTGGTTGAAGGCAATTCGCCTGACAAGATTGAAAAGATTTTTGGACCCGGAAGCTACAACATTTTCAAAGAGATGAGTGCTAACGCTCAAAAATCATTGGGTCAAGTTGCTGGAGAACTCAAACGAGAAAACATCATTGGTGAGCAAGCAAAAGCAGGCGGTCAACGACTTGCCGATGTTTTGGCTACCAATTTAGATTTCATGCGTTTGCCTCATTGGTTGTCAAAAAGCACCACTTTGACTAACGACATTCTTGCTCGTTTGGAAGGCAAAGTCAGCAAAGAGACTTTGAAAGTTCTTACTGAGTCTGCAAAATCTGCTAAGAATTTTGATGAGCTTTTGTCAAAACTTCCTGACGCAAACAGGAAGCAAGTTCTAAATGCTTTGACTCCCGCTCGTACTGCTGGCGGTGTTATTGCCGGACAACAACAATACGAGGGTAATAAACAATGAGCAAGAAAAAAGACAAGGGCATCAACCCAGAGCTGGAAGCAGCCATCTCCAAAATGCTTCAGGAAGTAATGTCGGACAGCACCGCCAGCATTACGGACAAAACTAAAGTGATTGACCGTGCGTTGAAGTTAGAAGCGTTGAAGGCCAAGCTGTCGGACGATGAATGGGGTTCCGGCTTCTTGACAGGTGATGACGACGATGACAATACGTGATAACATGATTATTACGTTATCAACAAGAGGGTTAAATCATGGATGCAACAGTAGTTATTCGCCTAGCGTTAGAGGTCATCTCAGACCGCTTGATAACGATATTGGCGCTGATTACAACGTGCGGATTGGCTGCTTACACACTGTGGGCAGGCGATTGGACGAGGGTAGCAACACTAGCAATTTACGCAGTTTTCGCGTATCTTACGGTCACCGTCAAGGAGAAGAGAAATGACACCAGACAAGAAACATCAGCGTCCGCATGAGCAAAACCAACAGGTAGCTCGTGCTGTTCGCCCACAGCTGCCCCGTGATGGCTCTGCCAACGGACAGAACGGCCTTCGCGGCAAGATGCCTGCTGGCTATGTCTCTGTGTGGGATTTTGGCAACGGCGCTCAGACCAAGTACTCTCCCACTCACGGCGACGGTAAAAAGGTGTACTGATGGCTAATAACATTGCTTTTCAGGCGATGGGCAAGACCTACGCTGTTGTTGTCAACGGCGCAGCGAATACGCAATCCAACGTGGTGACCGTCACTCCTGACAGCCCATCCAATCAATATTTTTTGTCCAACGGTGACAACAACTTTGCTGTGTATGTTGCTGTCAGCAGCAGCTCTAACGTGACCGCTGCCTTGCCCGAAACAACACCTAGCTACGTGATTGCTTTGCCTCCATACAGCTACAAAGTCATCACTGGTCCAGCTTCCAGCGCAACCAATCCCGTGTACGTTCGCATCATTGGTGACGGCACAAACGCAACTTGTTACGTCACGCCCGGCGAGGGCTTGTGAGGTAAGCCATTGACCCGATAACCGCATTTGCTGCTTGCAAGGCTGCTTATGCGGGTATTCAGGGTGCAATCGACCTTTACAAAGACTTAAAGAAGACAGGCAATGACCTGTCCGGCATTACCAGTGAAGTTGGTAAAATGCTGTCCTCGTTCTTCCAAGGTCAGCAGCACCTAGAAGACGAACACGAGAAACAAAAAGAGCAAGCCAAAAAAGACGCTGCCGCTGGCAAGCCACGTAATGTCACGATGGAGGCCATCGACAACGTGATGCGGATTCGTCAAATCAGGCAGTACTACAAAGACCTTGAACAAATGGTTCGCTGGGAACTGGGTATGCCAGACCTGTGGGCTGAGATTGTTGAGGAGCGCCAGCGTCTGAATGATGAGAGAGCCGCTGCCAAGGCTTTGAAAGAGAAGCTGGAAGAGCAAGCAAGGTTAAAACGTGAGTACCGTTTAACTGTAATAAGGCAGAACATTTTTCTTGTTTTGGCTATCATCTTTGCAATTTTCACAATTGTTGGGACGATATGCGGGATAAGTCTGCTAATTCAGGAGGACATGACAAGACGGTACGCTATTTATCAATAGCGGCTATCGTGTTGACCATTCTCTTGGTGGTGGTTACTATCCTTGGCGCAAGGTGGTGGGCGCTGGAAGAGCGCAGGCTTGCTGCACAAAAGATTGAACGTCTGAAGAAAGAACTTGAGATGTGCATAAAGGGAAAAGAATGAAGCACTGGATACTTATTCTGTCCGTCTTGACACTCTGCGGATGCCATGACCGTTTTCGGTACGAGTGCCAAGACCCAAAGAATTGGGACACTGAAGACTGCAAGCCTCCCTATTGCACCGCTCGGCAAGAATGCCCTGAAGACTTGTACCGCAAAGAGGAATTCGATGAGATTGCCAAACATATCAACCGAACAAACAAATGAAGTCATCAAGTTGATGGACGCTACTGTCCGCAACTTTGCAAAGTTTGTTTTGGTTCTCATCTTTGCTTGCTCGATGCTGGCAATCCTTTACTCATTGATTTGGAATACTCAGCCAATGAAAGATGTCGCTCCGGCTGACAAGGCTTTCTTTGAGATTTTGAAGATGATGGTGTCATTCTTGGCTGGCGCTTTGAGTGCAACGGTGGGTCAATCATCGCCCATGCCTCCCATGCCGATGATGCCAACGCCCTGCAATCAGATGGGTGGCACGCCAATGGGTTACGCCATGAATCCGGCCTTTGCGCCACAAACTAGCATGACGACAACATTCCCTCAGAATACTTCGTCAGTCTCTGTTTGGACGCCGCCTCCAGCACCTACAAATCCACCCCATCATCTTGAACCGGATGACGAGCGTGAACGCATTGCAGCGGCTCGTCAGACCACGAAAGGCCAATGATGTTTAGCCTATTCAATCCTTGGGTTATTTTGTGCCTCGGGCTTTTGCTGGGTGGCACGTATGGTTACGGTCATCACAATGGCTATCAACAAAAGGAAACAGAAGATGAATTGGTCATTGGTCAAAAAAATCAGGAAATGTCTGACGCAAAGGAGAAAGCAGATGCAGCCCTCGTCCAAGCAAAAAAATCTTTGGCAGCTAAAAACTCTCAGATTGTTGATGCTATCCATACTGGTGAGCAGCGGCTGTTCGTCAACGTCGCCACCTCGTCTGGATGTGCCGCCTCTAGCGGTGAAGAAACGAGAGCCGAACTTGACAGACAGACTTCTGAAGCTCTTGTCGCCATCACAGGGGACGGAGACCAAGCCATCGTCGAACTCAACGCCTGCATCGACCAGTACAACAAAATGAGGGAGATAGTTCGTGGTAAACGCTAATCAACTTGAAGAGCTGGGTATTAGCCAAGAATGGCTTGAACCGCTGAACGAGACCTTTGAGAAGTTTGGCATTGCTCATCCTCATCAGCAAGCCAGCTTCATTGGTCAGTGCAGCCATGAATGCAATCACTTTCGCACCTTGCAAGAGAACCTGAACTACAGACCTGAGACGCTGCATCAGCTCTGGCCTAATCGTTTTCCCTCACTGGAGATAGCAAATGCCTATGCCCACCAACCTGAAAAAATTGCAAACAAGGTTTACGCCAACAGAATGGGAAATCGAGATGAGTCGAGCGGTGACGGTTGGCGTTTTCATGGTCGCGGGTGTATTCAGCTTACTGGTCACGATGCTTATTTTCATTGTGGGCAGGCTCTGGGCGTTGATTTTGTTGCCAGCCCTGATTTGGTGGCTAGTCCAAAGTATGCCGCTCTGAGTGCCGGATGGTTCTGGTCAACCCATAACTGTAACGCACTGGCTGATGTTGGCGACGATGTTGGCGTGACCAAGAAAATCAACGGTGGCACATTCGGTCTTCAGGAGAGGATTAACCTCACGCAGAAGGCCTACAAGGTTCTTTCGTAAGGAAACGTATGCCAAGGAAAAAGAATCCAAATCTTTCTGTCGGCAGGGGTGAGAAGCTCTCTGTCAAGTCTGGTGGTGGTTTGACTGCTAAAGGCAGAGCCAAGTACAACAAGGCTACTGGCAGCAAGCTCAAAGCGCCAACCAAGTCNGGTCCTCGCCACAAATCCTTTTGCGCCCGTTCTAAGAACTGGAAAGGCGAAAGAGGAAAGGCGGCGAGGAAACGCTGGGGCTGTCGTTAAGGNGCTGGCAGCAAGCCNCCCTCAAACAAGTANGTNCCAAAGTGACCCAGCTGCACCCAAGGTGCTGCGTACACTTTGAATCCGTTGTCACGGGCTATGCGGCAAAAAGCGTAGTCTTCTGACAACAGTCGTTCATCCTCGTCAATGAATACGGGAAAGTACTCATAGATTCGGTCATGGCCTAAGTTCTTGTTGAGGTCACGAACGTCGTTCATGTAGCTCTTCACGTGGTCTTTGAGGGACTCAAACACTTCGCGCTTGATGAGCATGAAGCCTGTGCCGCCATTCCAGATTTCTACGGGTTGGTCAACAGGAACGGTTACAGAGCCTTCGTAGCCCACCAAGTTGACGACCATAGCTCCGGTATAGTTTTTCAGTTTGTCGGTCTCTACGCCTGCTTTAACGGCTTTCTCGACGCCTTCCCAGTAAATCTCCTTCTTAGGATAGATACCGCAGATGATGTCTTTGTCGGCCTGCACCATTTTCACGATGTCGGCTGAGTTGAACTTGATGTCAGCGTCAATGAACATGAGGTGGGTGTAGTTCTCACCCTTCATGAAATTGTGGACGAGGGCGTTACGAGCGCGTTGGATGAGTGACTCGTTGAACATGGCTGTGTAGCTCATGTCCATGCCGTTGACGTTAAGGACGTTTGGCAAAGAAATTAGAGATTGAGTGTAGTATCCGACGCACTGCCCACCGTACATAGGTGTTGCGACGAATATATGCGGCTTTTTTACATCTGACATGATTTTCCTTTTTAAGTTAGGGTTGGGAGCAGACTGCCCGAATACCTCTGGTCTGCCAGCAAAGGCCTAACTATCAGCTTTGCGCTGAAGCACCATCGGGCTTGGAATCCGTTTTCATAATCTCCATCGCGTCTTCATAGCCTGAGGTGTAGGCTATTTGCCAGATTTGATGCAGGCTCATGTTAATCAGGTTCTGTGAGTATTCAACAGCGTTCTTGCCTTTTTCCAAAGACTTTTGGCTGGGTTGGACTTGTACTTGTTGAGTCATTTCATTCTTTCACTTCAATGGTTAAGAGGAGTCTTCCACCTTTGACTTGCTCGCCACGCATTACGTGAAGCTCATCAACATGGAAGTCATCGTCAAAGACACCTGCTTCTTGCAGGCTGTCCAAAACGCATTTAATGCGGTTATCGATGTCGATTTTCCGCTTGTCCTTAGGTTGGAGAATCATTGTGATTTTCAACTTCTGTTCTCCGTACTTTGGCACGTTGTTTTGTGCGACATATTCAGCGACTGCTACCTTGTACTCCCGCCCCGACTTGGAGAGAACCGTGCGCCCCCTGAAGTTGCGCCAGTAGGTATTCATGGAAGGAGGGAACGGTAGTACTAACATACTAGAAAGGCACATCCGAATCGTCGTAGCTACGGCCTTGAGGTTTCTTGGCGTAGGCGGGTGTGACTTCTTTGTCTGTCTCACGTTGCTTTTTGCTCCAGTTGTCTTCGGTGAGAGACAGCAGTTCGTAGCCACGGCTGGTTGGCTTTTTCCAAGCAGCGAGCTTGAGTTTCTCGCCAGCCTTGTAGTCCATCTCTAGGACAAGAAAGCCTTTGAAATCGGGAGCTTTGTCGCTCTTTCTCTGGCTTTCTTCTTCCCAGTACATGACACCTTTGCCGGGTCGTTCATTGTGGATATTGCTCATGTTTTGCCTTTCTGTATGAATATTGGGCGAACTCTGCATTGCCCTGTTTAACCATCGTTGTATGGATTGGATGTCCCTGTTTTCTAAGAACCTCGATATGGGCTGCAAGCCGAAAGGAGCCATACTTTTCGAGTGCCTCCTTTGGCGTGATTGTCCCTATCTCTTGCAAGTGTCTCAGGATGTCTCCTCGTTGTGTTCCGGTTCTTGAGAGGACGGGGACTTTGACGCTTTTGGGCCTTGGGGTACTCCGTGCTGCACGAGGGCGGTACGCAGTCTGAGCTTTTGAAAGCTGTCCAAGCTCTTCAAGGTTTCGGTGTTGGATGCGTCCAAGGCTGAAATCTTTTGAGCTTTGATGTCTTCTGGGAACTTAGGAGAGTTGTGGATACGAGCAACCATGTTGGCGTAGCCATCGACCCATTCTTCCTTGGTATGGAAGGCTGAGTGTGGTTCTACAGAATTTGGGAGATAGAGGGGAAACGCCCCGTCGATGACCTCCAGAGATGCTGCCACCTGAGGTGCATCTTCTGGCGCGACCTCAACGACATTACCCATGTGCTTGGGTTCGGGTTTAAAGTCTTCGACCTCCTCAGGCGTGTATACGCCCACCACGCAACCCGGGTAGACAGAGCGAATCCCCTCCGAGACACACCGCGCCCGTAGCATCGCACGGGGATAATTACGCCAGTTATCCTTGTTGGCAATTCCAATGGATTTCGCTTGTGCAATCGTCCAGCTAACTTCCAATGTGCCTCCTGCTGGATGCGTAAATACTCCCGTGACCTGCTCATCTGTGTAGACCTTCCATTGAACTGAACCGCCAGCCTGTTGGAAACGAGCGAGCATGGCATCTGCTTTGAGGGCAGGGCGGTTTTGAATGACGTGATAATCCCGTGCCGCTGTAGCAGGGTGCATACCTTCTGCTTGTGCAATCAGCATCAGGGCGATAGCTTCATTTTGTGTTTTGACGCCAAAGAGTTTAGATGCTGTGATAGCACTAGCCATCTTCTCGATGTCGTTGTATGGAACGATTTGAGTCATTCTGTTTTCTCCAATTCAATAGGTGTGCAAACAAGGTCGGGAAACTTCTGGTCAATTTGGCTAACACTCAAAAACCCATCAGTTACGCCGGGGATTTCAAATATCCCAAAGTAAGCATCAAGCCAACGGCATTTTTGTTGACCAGCAGGGAAATCGGCATAAAACTCAGCCCTGTCGAATCCATTGTTCTCTGCCCACATTTGACATTGATATAAGTTCATGTCAGTTTCTCCAAAATTGTGATGACGGTATCAATGACTGAGCTAACAGCCATGACGTAGATAGCAAGGGTTTCGTTGTTCATGCCGACCTCCGGCATTTCATGGCTACGTCAGCGATGTCAAAGGCAACCTTGATGTTGTCTTCTTGGAATTCGCCGTTGGTGTCGAACAGAGCGGGGTTAGAGAGCATGGCTTTCAGGGCTTGGATAGCGATGTAGTCATGCAGCGTCATGCCCTTTTCTGGCATCCCTG
>TBL_comb48_EPIDRAFT_1003004_pt1 | contig 11457 bp, 16 predicted proteins | sample TroBogEpilimnion_37_FD_10681 | JGI IMG/M metagenome (IMG submission 10681)
TTATTAGGCATGTCTTACCTTGAATAAAATAAATTTCTAGGCACAAATCTAATAGGTGCCTTTTCTCTATCCTCTTGTGATGCTAGATCCCATTGTTTTTCATAATCAGATTGTAGGAAAGCTACTCTATTAGGATCAATTTCTGGTGACTTTTGAGCTAAATAAAATGCCAATCCAGCTACCATTGCTGGTAAAAATCTGAATGGAATATCATTTACTACTACACCAGTGCCTGCATCTTGAATACGTCTTAAACGCCAATAAACGAATGTATAGTTACCACCTGAGTTAGGTGTAGGCCATACATTAATATTTGGTAATAATGGTATAGATAAATAGTTATATGGACTTGTAGTCGCTATATGTGCTGTTGCAGTTGTACCATTTTGACCACGGAAACAATTTAATAATTGGTTCGTAGAGTTATTCACATTTTGATACATAATGATTTCATTATCTATTTGAATATAACCAGTAGCTGCAAGATCTTGTACGCTACTTACTGTAATTGTTGTATCAGATGCACTAATAGATGCAGCCAAATATACAGTAGAAGTTGATGTATTACCAGACTGTCTATTAATCCATACTTGGATAGGACGTCCAGTAGCATTTTTATTAGGTATTGTAGAATATGTATCTTCTGAAATACGGCTAATATTAATATCTACTTGGTTAGTATCTGCACCAGTTCTAACAACCGTACTTAATAAGTCAATTGTGTCTATAGGTAATGGGTAAGTAATCTGACCTGTGACTAAAGGAATCTGACCTTCTTCTACAGTCCATAAATTAATACCACGATTAGCCCATTCTACTGTTAATAAGTTTAATGAACGTCTAGCAGTTCTAAAATCATAACCTGTTCTTAATTCTAAACCACAACGTTCAAACGCCTCTTCAATGAGGTCGTTCATGTTTAGATTAAAGACTGAGGTACCTGTGGTTTTATCTACCATTATTTACCTAATTTGCGTAATGTTTGAGCTAATCTAGCTTTTTGACCAATCTTACCTGGTTTTTTTGCGGCAGCCGCTAATTTACCAGCAGGAATCTTTTCACCAGCTTTAGTTTTTAGCGCTTTACGCAAACTTCCTGGTTTCTTAATTGCACCAGATATCCAATTTTTAGTAGCCATAGTTTTGCCTCCTTTGGCATATTGAGTAAAATCCGTATTATCTCTACGGGCTTTTGTTTTACCTTTTGGCATTTTTGATGGGGCTATATCACCCATTCCACGAGAAGCTCTCATATTACCTTCCTAAAGGTATAGAAGCTAATCCACCAACGGCCATAGGTTGTGTTTGGAATTGACCATTAGTTGAATATGCATCATTGGGTTGATTGGGTTCAACATTAGGTATTGTGCTTGGATTTTGACCAGGATGTCCTTGTATGTTGAATGTTTGTGGTGAATAAGGATTAACACCAAATTGTGGTTGTGAGCTTGGATACATGCCTGGATACCATGATTTAGGTTGTCCTTGTGTTAGCATATTAGCTGGCAACATAGTGCTATAATCATTAGTTTCTTGCGTATTTTGATTTTGTTGTTGATTGCCATCAGCCATTCCATCCATTCTATATGGAGATTGTGCTGGACCTTTAGCATTTGCCATACTTGCATTAGCAGGCTGACTACCTGGTACTGGAGCTACAGGATTGTAACTAGCTGGTGGATTATTAACACCAATAGGTTGATATGTTGGTTGACCGTATGTAGATGCAGCAGGTCCTTTAGCTTGAGGTGCTGTTTGTGGTCTTGCTGTATTTTGTGGTAATCCTGCTCCAGCCATTTAAAACTCCTTAATCATTTGCACTTGAGTAAACTTATACCCAATATCTTGTAAAAAGCTTCTTGTCCATCCTGGACGTCCAGTTAAAGATAAAGCTGTGCATCCTTGTTGTTTAGCCCATTCAGTAATGTGCTTTTCTATTTCTTCAATTTCACTGATGTCTCCACCAGCTAAAAATACATGAATCATTTTCTTTCTTGGATACTGAGTAACTTGTGTAATTAATGCACAATTTTTACCAGGCCAAAATTCAACTCTTCCATTCATAACATCTTCAAAAATATCTTGAATATTATGAGTTCCATGAGAATACTCTAAAGCATCCTCAATCCATTTTTCACATCTTCTAAATTCTTTTACCCAATGTGGTTCGTATTGGGAATAGTCTAATGGCATTACTTAATTTTACCGCCACCACACATTGACTTAACATGTTCATGATGAACTTTATGTGAAGCTTTATGTGCATCATAATGCTCAGAATGGTGCTTATGTTGACCTTCTGTATGATGTTGTTTTAAGTGATCTACGTGATGTTTATGTTCCATAATGCTACCGCCTTTTTTATATTTTTTAGTAAATGGATCTTGATCTGGTTCTGTAGGTGCTGGAATTTTACCAGTATGTAAATTTTCCCAAGTTTTATCAGCATTAGCTTGCTGTTTAACTTGCTCTGCTTTAGTTTCTTTATCTAACTTTTCAGCTGCCTGTTTATATGGATCAGCCATATTAGCACCATTTGCCTTTAGTTTTGCCTTTTTGAGCAATACCATCAGCACGTGATGAAGCTGAACCGCCTTTAGCCATCTTTTTCATACCACCGCCACACATATTTTTAGGTTTCATAATCTTGCCAGAGTCACCTAAGTTTGTACCTTTTGTGTGACCACGTTTTTGAACTGCTGATTCACCGTGTTTTGTTAATTTATTAGAGCCTTTTTCAATATCTTCTGACATTGTACGAGGACCCATTGTTTCTCCACCTTTAGCCATTTTTTTCATATTTTTCATCATGCCACCTTTTCTTAATTTAGATAAATCTGTATGTTTACCATGATGCTCTTGAGTATCATGCATTCTAAAAGCTTTTTTTACAATAGCTTTGTCTTGTTTAATATCTTCTTTCATTAATTCTGCTTTACCACCTTTTTTCATACCTGGCATAGCTGGAGGAGCCATCATATTTTGAGCTGAGCCTGCTGTTGCCATAGGATTTACTTGAGGTGTAGCTAATGCTGGTGTACGCATAGCACGTGCAGCCATCATAGCCATTGCTGGGTTTACTGATTTTTTTTTCATAATTTTTCCTTAGTTACATTTCCAACGTTTTAGAGAAGCTGCTTTTCGTGTAGGTCTGCCTTTTTCGTCTTTCATAGGACCAGGCATTCCAGACATCCTAGCACAAAATGATCTTTTTCTAGCACCACCTTGTGGTTGTGGAGATTTTAAATGACTACCAGTAGCTGCATTATATTTAGCACGACCTTTAGCTGTAAGACCAGCACCTTTAGATACAGGTAACTTTTCACCACGACCAATAGCTAATGATACTCCACCTTTTTTCATTTTAGCAGTTTTAGCTGACTCTTTAAATGCTTTAGCTTTAGGTGCGCCTTTAGAACCAGGCTTACGCATATGTTCACCGCTTCCATGAGCTATACGCTCTTGTTTAGCATGAATGTTTGCATATAGTCCACCTTTAGCAAACTTCTTACCTTTATCGGCTTCAGCAAAATCTTTGCCAACCTTTTGAGGTATACCCACTTTCTTAGCAAAAGCTTTGTTATGAGCAACAGCTTCCATTAAGTTATGTTGTGCTTTAGACTTACTTGGCATCTTTTCTTAACCATTTTTGTACAGTTTTAGTTTCATATATACGAATAGTTGTCCAAACAATAGTCCATAAAGCTGCAAATGCTGGTAGCCAATTTAATATTGTTCCTACTACTGTAACTGTTGAAGCAAAATCAACTACTTGTTTTGTACTTTCATGCATGTGCGATATCATAGTTATTAACCTTTTGAACCTTCTGCAAAGTTTTTAATTAAGTAGCCTTCTACATTTACACCAATCTGTATTGTGCCTGTATCTGCATTTGCTTGCCACTGTAAGTCTGTTTTTTCAGTATATGCAAATGGAACAACACGTCTAATACTAAAGTTTTGTGTAAATGATGTTTCTAATACTGTTAATGCAACACCAGATACATTGTTTTTAGAATAAACTTGATAATTGACTGATGCAACACCGCCTGCTGCAATAGCTGCATTAATGTCTACACGTGTTAAGTAGAATGTATATCCAGCTGGAACTGTATAGATAGCTGCTTGTGATTTTCCAAGACCTATACTCATTGCTGCGTAAGTTACAGTTTTGCCTGCGTTACTTAATGATAATTTGCCAACGTTAGCAACACCTGATGCTAAAATCATACCATTAATTCTTAAATAACTATTTACTGTAGTTACACCTGTAGCGCCATTAGTAAGCACTAATGTTTCAGAAATTGGATTAAAATTTGCATCAAGGCCATTGATTAAAACTGAAACATTTGTGTCAGAAGCTGATGAACTATAAAGCAACATGGTTGTTGCAGATGCTGGGTATGTATATGCAGAAAGGTTTTCCCAAATTGGATACAATGTTGTTGTTAGCGCTGCTTGATAGCCAAAAATATTTTGTAACGAATGGCCAGTAACTTGACCACGTGCAACTTGCAATTCAAATGGTTCGTATTTGCCTACTTGAGTAATAGACCTAATTGTATTTAAATTTGCCATAATTAATCTCCTAAAGTTAGCGACAAGGGGCCGAAGCCCCTGTCAGATTAATTAATCAAAGTTACCGTATGGGTATGTTGTACCATTACCAATATTAGGATCAGTTTGAACATATTGTACAGTGATCGCAATTTGGCCAGCATTAACAGATGTTAAAGATGCAACAGTTAGTTTTAAACCAACAACTAATTGTGAGAACCATGTAGGTTGATTACCTGGTTGAATATTTTGAACATCTTGTAAAGTACCATTGATATTATCATATTGAGTTGTGCTAAATGTTGCAGTAGTACGACCAATAGATGAACCAGTGATAGAAGCTGAAGTACCATATACACCAGTTGTTGTAGCAAAGTCATTTGATACGTATGGTTGAATTGCTGTTACAGCATGTGTACCATCAGTTGGCTGAATAATGTTATCAATAAAGATGTTTTGAATGATAGAAGCTTGTGGTAATAAGAATACTGCACCACGATAGTTTGTACCAGTCGCATCAGCTGTTGGTAAGTTTGATGTTACTGCTGGACCTGTTGTGTTGTATGAACCAGCTTGTGGAGCGTAAATAGTTGCAACACTGTTTGGAATATTGTTAGATGTAACAAATATACCAGATGCTCCACCATAGTTAGCTGTGTTTGGAGTTGAGTTAGAAAAATCTAAATATATTGTTTGTGAAAGTAGTGAATAACCTACGTCACGTTGTGGACCAAATCGGTTATCACCAGATAAAATTGGACCTTCAAAAGTAGAACGAGCCATAATAATTTCCTTATGCAAAAGTTTTCTCTTATCAATCGTTGCATCGTCTGCTGGGGCAGTCCGATAAGAGCATCACCCAGATACATGTATTTTACTATAAATCAAAGCATAATGCCATGAAAAGACAATAAAAAAGCCCACTTTTTTAAGGTGGGCCTTCTTATTTTTATACCAACTTTTTTAAGGTTAGTATGAACCGTAAACACCTAGTGGATCAGATACACCGAATGAATAACGTTCACGTGATTTATAACGTACGTTACCAGTATCAAAGTCACCGTCCATAGAGTTTTGTAGAGGTGTTCTAACGAACATTTTAAGACCGTTAGGCACATCTGTTGTTAAGAACCAAGCATTAGTAGCTGTTAAGAAGTGGTTAATTGTATAACCTTCTGGTACAGCACCGTTGTTCTTGATTGCATTGATGTCGTTGTTGTTTGTACCAACACGGAGTTCTGTGTCAAGTAAACGTGTAGCAACGAATTGTAATGCAGGTGGAACAACTAGCTTTTTAGGTTTAGCAGCGATCAAGAGACCACGCTCATCAGTCCAACCAGCGATTTGAATAACAGCATTTTCTAAAGCTGTTTCGTTCAAGTCAGCAGGTGTTGATGGTGTGTTCGCATTAGTACCACCAGACACAAGAGGATGTGCTGTTGAGAATAATGGTTGACCGTCACCGTATGTGAAAGCAGCATTAAAGCCGTTATTTAAAACAGCAGCGCCTTTCACTTGTTTTGTGTAAGCCATAGCACGAGCTAAAGCTTTTGTGTAACGAGCTGATAAAGAATCATATAAGTTATCTTCAATAGCTTCTTCAGTTAAGCTGAAGCCAAGAGCGATAGTTTCATGATTGTATCGGGCTGTCCATGCTTCTTGAGCATTGTCATAAGCGATGGCTTGGCCTTCGTTTTTAACAGGAGCTGCTGAGAAGCCTGATAATTTTGTTTCTTCTTCAAAAGAACGCTCAGAAGTCTCAATTTCGTAGATTTCTTTATGTTCTTCACCATAACGAGCATACTCAAGACCAAACAAAGCGTTAAGGCCAGGTAATAACTCTTTTAGTAACTGCGCACGAGAAATAGCCATTTAAATATCTCCTTAAGCTGCGTAGTAGTTGTGAATACCGAAATTGATTTTCACAAGTACTTCTGGGTATGACGTAAATATAACGGTTGATCCAGTTGGAATTGAAACGTTCTTATCAGTAGTGATAGAAGTTGTACCAGCTGCATAACCACCTGAGTTAGCAACAAATGCACCAGTTTGGTAAGCAACACCATTCAAGATGTAAGAAATATCTGCACCTTGTGGAACTGCTGTTGGTAAACCAGAGCCTGTTAATGTAATAGTTGTACCTGGAGTACTTGCGTTACCGCCAGTAGCAGAAACAGCAGAAGCTGTATCAGGAACTAAACTTAATACACGGAATGGCAAGCCAGTTGATGGTGTAGCTGTTGGAGCAACTAAAGCGATTGAAGAATCACCAGTTGTTGCTGAACCAGCTAGATCAGAACCAGCTAAGTTTAAGCCAACGATTGCTAATGAACCAGAAGCGATTGTTGTAGAACCGCTTGAGTTTACTAACGCAGCTTTGAAAACTGTGTCAGGATCATCACATACAATAGCTTGAATATCACCAGCAGCTACGCTACCAGGATAGTTTTGGCTAAATAATTTTTGTTTTGTTGTTGGGTTTGTGTAAGAACAGCCCAAGAACACACCAATAGTTTGTTTACCTGATGTGCTGTTAGTGATAGCAGCACGAGTAACTAAACCAGAAGTGAGTGTTACGAAGTCACCGTAAGAAATTGCTGTGCCATAGTTATTTTGGATCGTATAATTACGTGTTGATCCAGCAAAAACTTGACCACCAATTAGATTTACGGGCTTAAAACCATATGGTGCTGAAACGGTTGGATAAGCCATATTTTACTCCTAATTGTTAATGTTAGTCTTTTTTACCAAAAGATACTGTAGACTTCTTCTCAGAGAAAAGAGGCATACGAGCATCGTTTTGTCTCATAAAACTATTGTCTACTGCTTCAGCTTGTGATTGTGTCATGTTAGCTTCGTATTCCATACGTTGCTTAACAAACTCTTCAGGCGCTTTACAGAGCAATAATCCACCGATCTCAATGTTGTCTTTATACTGACTATTGGGATCAGCTAACAGTTTAAATTTAGGTTGCTCAGTTAATGTTACAGGTTCCCAACCTTCACGCATTCTCATGGAAAGATTACGGGGATCTGCTACATTCAACATTGAAACTCTAATCCATCTATAAGCAAAACCAGGCTGTTTATCTGGTTCTGGTAATAACTCAGGAGGTGTCCAAGCTTTTGGACGCTCTGCTAATTGACGGTTATCTACTTCACGGGGAATTCTATTTTCAGCCATTTTGGGACTCCAATTTAGTTAATTCCATAGCATATTGCTCTGGAGAAAGTTTGAACTTCTTAGCCAAAGCTAATTGTGTCTGCGTAAGTCTAATCTTTTTTGGGGATGTAGAACGAGTAGCAGGCGCTACGACCGTTGAGGATTTTTTAACTGCTGAATCTTTGGTTTCTGCAGGTGATTCTTCAGAGAATTTCTCTGGAAATCGTTTACGCATCTCGGTATCTATAGAATTCCAGTATTGATCAGAGCCAGTTTGCACTCCATCACGTTCTAGTCGTCTATGAATACCCATTGCGAGGAAACTCATGTCGTCATCTGTACCATACCAGCTATTTTTGTCTAGCCATGCTTGGGTTTTTGGGTCCAAACGGGCAGGTTGTGACTGTTGTAACTGTGATTGTACAGCATTTTCTTGATTTTTGAAAGATTCTTCGTCATATTTGAACTTATAATTATCATATTGGTTCATTTTTAGCTTAGCTTCAGTTAATTTCTCCTGAGCATCTACTAATAATTCAGAATCTCCAGAATCATAAGCCTCTTTATAGGCTTTTTTAGCTATTTCTAGCTCACGTGCAGCTGATAATTTTACATTATCTACTAAAACTTTCTCGCCAGAGGTTAAATTCTCTTTAAGCTTTTTGTTTTCTTCAATAATAGCTTGTGCTACACGAACAGCTTCTTGTTGTTCACGTAAAGCTTGTTCTTTTTCTCTACGTTCATCATTAATAAGCTTCTTCATTTGTAATAAACGTTGTTTAGCTTCTTTGGAATATTCTTCCAAATCATCTTTTTCAATGTCTTCTACTATTTCTTTTGGTAAAGGCGTTGCATTTTTCTGATCTTCTTCTGGGCGATCATCAACCACCTCAATTTCAATATCAGAATCTACAGGCGTTTCTACCTTTTTTTCCTGTTCTACTTCATCAGGAAACTTAAATTCTAAATCTGCCATGATATTTCTCCTTAAACTCGGCTAATTCCACGAGGATCTTGAACTACAGCCTCTACGGAATCATCATTGATTATTCTAAATTCACGACCATGAATCTTGAGTCGTGTGCCAGAGTTAGGACGTGCTAAGATAAAGTCACCTTCTTTGCACCAAGGGCCAGTTGGGAAACGTTTATCATCTTTGTAACAATCAGGACCAAGTTTAACTACAAAAAATACCGTAGATAATACTTCTTCATTTCTCATTGTTTCTGTTGATTTGACAATACCACTATCAAATTTATCTTCAGCTTCTGGGAGTGCGCATAAAATGCGATATCCTCTTGGTTCTGGAAGCTGTCTTGCTTTTTCTTCATCCGTTTGGGGAAGTGTTGTTGCTGCGTTTACATCATCGGGGTTTGAGCCGATTAGTATTTCACTCATCCGAGTTCTCCATGTGTTGTTTTAGGTCTTTGATATAACGATATACGATAAGAAGACCTGAAATCTTTCCGCATATATTTTGGTATTCAGCATAGTCTTTGGCCATGCCAGTACCTAAATGTTCTTGTAGGTTTGCTACTTGATCATTGATTTCTTTTAGAACTGCATCTAGTTCATTCATTTAGTTTCCTTGTTTGAAGGTTGAGGTTTGTTTGCTGCTGCTTTTGCTTGTTGAGCCATTTGATTGTTATGTTTTTTTAGATCTATAGCCATGCGTAACTTATCAGTTTCATTTTGTTGTTGCATTTGCATCTTAGATCTACCAACTTCATTTCCAATCTTCATGCCTTCTATTCTTTCTTTAGCTGCTAATTGAGCTTTATCAGATTGAACTTTTGCACCTACTTGCATACCAGCAATTTCTTTTTGTGCTGCGATACGTTGTTTTTCAATCTCAAGTTGATCAGCTTTAGCGGCTGCTTCAATTTGCATTTTCTTCATCTTAATATCAATCTCTTGAGCTTTAAGTTGAAGTTCTTTCATTTGCATTTGAATGACAGGATCTTGAGCTGCTTGTTGCGCTTGTTGTGCTGCCATAGCTGTTTGATTTTGATTAAGCAATTGTTGAGCAAACGGAACAGCTTTTTGTGTGATAGCCATTTCCATTTGTGGAGACATTGGAGCTGTATCATCATCAGTAAATGGTATAGGCATGCCAGCCATTTGTTCTAGTTGACGTTGATATTCCATGCCTACATGTTCAGTAATATGTGCTTGCATTGCAGCCATAATGACTGGTGCTTGTGGATTTTGACCAATAAGTTGTTTAATCTTAGGATCATTCATTGCAGCCATATGAATCTTAATGTGTGCTTGATGATCTTGATATGGGAAAGCTTTTAAAGGTTTTCCAGCTAAAGCTTGTACATTTTCTGATACAGCATTGACTGGTTTCATATCTTCTGGAATAGCCACTAACTTATCAGCATTCTTAATGCCTAATGCTTCTAACATTTGACGATGTAAGTATGGTAAGTTATAAAGTTGTGGTGCTGTTTGAGATAGTTGTAATACAGCTTGGTATTGAACAACTTTTTGTGACATGGTAGCTGCATTAGGATCTGATACTGGAATGATATTAACCATTGAGTAATCAGACTTACGAGCTTTACGATCACCACTAGAAGGTTCATATGAATAATCTTCTGGTGCATATTCAGCAATAATAAGTTTTAATAACTTAAATTCTTTTTTCATTGCAAAGTGAATACGAGCTTGAATAGCTGACATCACTTTTAGAGTTCTTTCAAGAATAGCTAATGTAGTTCCTACAGGACTATTTGCTGACATATCTGAAACTTTTAAGTCACCAGCTGCAGCAAAACGTCTGCCTTCATCAATAATTTGATTAAGTAATTGAATAAGAGTTTGTGATGGTTCTTTATAAGGCAATGGCATGATGTTATCTTTCATCGTTCCAGATGGAACGTCTACATCACGGAATTCGCCTGGAGCAATCGGTGTATCATCACCTTTAACTCTAAGGCCTCTTGTTTTAAATCCACCAGGTAGGTTTGCTAGTGATCCAGCGTCTACTAATTGTCTAAGTATGGATGTTCCAGATTTAGCAAAACCGCCTATTAAGTGGATAAGACCAAACGCATAAATACCAAAACCTGGTATGTATGTGTAATGTACAAAGTGTTGACGCTTTTGATGAGTATCATCATCTGGATCCCAGTTACGTCTAATTGCTAAAATTGTACTTGTATTCTTTTCAATAGTGACTACATAAGGAAGAGCTAATCCTGTAGGCTCACCATTTTTATCTGTGTGTTCAAAACCTGGTAAGTCTAAGTCAACATGCATCTCTAAGATCTTGTAACGATCATCAGTCGTTGCACGGAAACCTAACTTCTCAGCAATCTTTTTTTCAACTTCATCAAGTGATGATTCAGGTGCGCCTAAATCTACATCACGATAGAATCCAGCGAGCTGAAGTCTTTTTAATTCATTTTCAGTCTTACGCATTACATGAGTAACACGTTCAGCTTGTTCAAGACTTGATGCACCATAAGGCATCACTAAGTCTTCTGCTGGTACATACATAGATACTTGACGATCTAATGCTGGATCAACATAAACCTTTTTAAATCCATTACCAGATAATGCTACACCCCATAACATTCTTTCATGTTCAGGTCTATATTCTGGCATGGCATCAGTTAATTCATAGTTCATGTCAGCAACGACACGTTCCATGGCATCTTTTTTATCTTGTGTTTCTTTACCAATAATCTCGCCTTTTACAGGACCAGATGCTGGGAAAGTATCCATAAT
>TBL_comb48_EPIDRAFT_1003006_pt1 | contig 11444 bp, 11 predicted proteins | sample TroBogEpilimnion_37_FD_10681 | JGI IMG/M metagenome (IMG submission 10681)
CTTTATTCATACATAATATCCATTGATCTCGCTCCGATTCACCAATTGCAAACATTAAATGACGAGCTCGCAACATTGGATGACCGAACTCTTCGATGAACAAATTTGGACCACCCAACCAACCCGACAAAAATTTAAACAACTTACTTTTTGCAGAAGCAAGATCAGATTGATGCATAGCTCGAATTCCTTGTGCTTCTGGCAAGGTATCCATATAGAAGTAAAATCGGTCAACCAAGTGAATAATGACTTGTTCCCCGCCAATAACATCATAAGGTGTGATGGTTGTCATTTTTTAAAGTGCCCTAAATTTGCTTTTGATGATATTTTATATTGAATACGATGATCTAAACTAAATAGAAACAATCATCTGATGCTATTTCTAAAATAATTTTATTGCCATTAATAGAAGTTAATATCTAAATCAATAAAAATTGCTGTCATTATGAATGAGTAAAAGAAGGTGGAGAGGGGGATCAATAAAATATGGATTGATAACCATCATTCTATTCTAAAGATGGCGCGCCCGAGAGGATTCGAACCTCTGACCTCGGCCTCCGGAGGGCCGCGCTCTATCCAGCTGAGCTACGGGCGCATGATGCTCTGTTTATTAAAATAACAAACGATAGCCGATCATTTTAACTGATTAGCTACTCAATTACGACTTGATTATTGAGAATCGGTGGGTATTTAATTGCCAAGAAAACTTTGAATTATTTTTTTGGTAAAAATTTAACCTGTTTAACTGTGTTTTTGTCTCGTTTTATAATTTCTATCGGATAGCCGTGTAAATTTATGCTGACACCCGGCTCTGGAATAGTTTCCATTAATTCGATAATCAGCCCATTGAGCGTTTTCGGTCCCTCTGTTGGCAATGCCCACTGGGTAATGCGATTGAGTTCTCTGATAGTAATATTGGCATCCACTAACAAGCTACCATCACTCTGCTCGCGAGCAGCACTGGCATCATCGGTTATTAATTCGCCCACTATTTCCTGTAATAAATCATCCAGTGTCACTAATCCTTGGACATCGCCATATTCATCAACGACCAAACCAATGCGTATTTTCTCATTTTTAAACCGAAGCATCTGAGTATGAACTGGCGTGCTTTCGGGAATAAACACGGGTTTGGATAACAAACTAATAATTGCTTGCTTATCAAAATCGGCGTGATCAATTTGCATCAAAACCTTGCGAAGATGTAAAAAACCGATAATTCTATCTATACTTTTTTTATAGACAGCCAGTCGGGTATGCGGACTATTTTTAATTTGTTTAATAATATCTTCAATGGGCTCTTCAAGATCAATACCAACAATTTCATGACGCGGCGTCATGATGTCCTCTACAGTTGCCGATTCAAGATCCAGTATTCCCAATAGCATTTTTTGATAACGGGACGGCATTAAACTTTCTGCTTCAGTAATAATGCTTTTCAACTCGTCTTTATTCAATGAATCGTGATGATTCTTTTTTATATCGACGCCAACAATTCTTAATATCAGGCTGACGAACAGGTTAACAAACCACACGATAGGATAAAACAACTTGAGTAAAGGTGTGTAAATCCAAGAAGAAGAAAAAGCCAGTTGCTCTGGCTTAATAGCTGCCAATGTTTTCGGTGATACTTCAGAAAAAATGAGCATAACAATCGTTAAAATACCAGCTGAAATAGCAATCGCAGACTCTTCTTCAGAGTATAACCGTATAGCTATAACTGTAGTAATGGATGCCGCAAAGGTATTAACGAAATTGTTACAGAGTAAAATTAGACCAATCAAACGTTCCGGACGCTGTAGTAAATGATAGGTTCTCATTGCACCAGGATGTTTTAATTTCACTAAATGGCGTAAACGATACCGATTAAGTGACATCAAAGCCGTTTCCGATCCAGAAAAAAAGGCAGATAGAATCAACATTAGAATAAGTATGCCAAAAAGCATACTAAGAGGCATTTCGTTCAAAGAGGGTCTCTTGAGTTGTTAAAACTTTGCTAGTGTCTACGATGCAGATTTTTTGTCAAGTTTCAATTTATTATTTTCAGCACTTGGATTAATTCAAACCAATGATTGTCCTATTTTGTAGAATAGCAACCAAACAGATTGCTAACCTTTAGAAAACAAATAATTATTTAAAAACAAAAAAGAAAAAGCTATAATAGCGAGTTCAACTGGCTACCGCCATCCTTGCTTTACCCTTTGTTACTAAGGGAAGGCTTTAACCGAAAGGAAACTATGCGTCATTACGAAATTGTATTTTTAGTTCATCCTGACCAAAGCAGTCAGGTTCCCGCCATGATTGAGCGCTACAAAACCACTATTGAAAGCGCTTCTGGCAAGATACATCGATTAGAAGATTGGGGTAGAAGACATTTAGCTTACCCTATCAAAAAGCTTTATAAAGCACATTACGTGTTAATGAATATTGAATGCGATCAAGTTACTTTGGACGAACTGGAAAGTACTTTTCGCTTCAACGATGCTATTTTGAGAAGCTTGACATTATTGCAGAAACAGGCGGTTACAGAATTATCAGCTATTGCCATTGCAACTGCAGAGGAAAGCAAACTGGCTGAGTCTCGCGCTAAAGAAGCGGCTGCCAAAGAAGCTGCCGCAGCTGTAGCAGCGGCAGAACTTGCTAGCGTCGAAGACTTAGATGCTATCGATGAAGATCTTGATATTGAAGATCTTTCTGCTGAATAACTTTTAACTTAATTTAACTGCAAAAGAATCATTATGGCACGTAACATTAGACGTAAAAAAATTTCGCATTCAGAGTCTGAAAGCGGCTCACAGATTGATTATAAAGATCTGGACTTATTAAGCGATTACATTACTGAAACGGGTAAAATTGTTCCTAGTCGTATTACAGGAACTAGCGCAAAACAACAGAGAGCGTTATGCGTTGCTATTAAACGAGCTCGCTATATTGCTTTACTGCCTTTCTGCGACGCTCATAAATAGCACAGAAAATAACAAAAGGGGGGCAACGATGAATTGGTTAGCAGCTTATATCATGCGAGGCAGAACTCAGGCTATGCTAGTTGCCACGACACTGGCAATTGTGTCATTAGTGATGCCCCCCATCAGTGTTGTAAGTTCGGCTTCAGTTGCCTTGGTCACCTTAAGGTTAGGTGCTTTTGAGGGATTCTGGGTGTTAGCCTGCTCAAGTATTGTTGCCGGTTTATTAGGATTACTGTTACTAGACAATTATCAATTTGCATTGCTGTACGCATTGGTTTTATGGCTACCAGTCTGGCTAATTGGCATTGTACTTAGAGAAGGTAGACACTTATCTCTAGCAATTGAAATAGCGGTATCATTGGGTATTCTGGGTGTGTTAATCGGCTATTTATATAGCTCTGATTTGGCATTAATCTGGCAACAACTTTTAAAACAGATGTTACCGGATGATGTTCCACCTGATGCTCAAGAAAAAATTGAAATTTTGGCGCATTACATGACCGGCATTGCTGCTGCAGGCACAATTTCCAGCTTACTGTTTGGTTTGTTTCTGGGACGTTGGTGGCAGGCAAACCTATATAATCCGGGCGGTTTCCGACAAGAATTCTTGTCACTTACAGCACATTTGCCTCTAACTATTGCTAGTATTGTCAGTATTGTTCTAGCAGCTGTGACTAATGGAATTTTTTCTGAAGTCTTATGGAATATAGTCATTGTGCTATTTGTACTGTATGCATTAATCGGAACAGCCATATTGCATATTATTTTTTCTACTATGCAATTGGCGCGTTTTGCGATTCCCATGTTTTACATCACTTTATTTCTGATACCTCATGCTCTTTTGCCGGTTGCACTGATTGGCTTAAGTGATAAATGGCTGAACTTACGAAAAAAATATTCGACATCCAACACGCCAAAGGCGTAAAAAAATTAATCGGTAATAATCCGAAACACATTGAGGGTATTAAAAAATGGAAGTCATTCTTCTTGAAAAAGTGGCAAACTTAGGTAACCTAGGAGATAAAGTTACTATTAAGTCAGGCTATGGTAGAAATTATTTAGTTCCACAAGGCAAAGCAGTGCCCGCTACAGCCTCTAAAATTGCTGAATTTGAAGCACGCAGAGCTGAGCTTGAAAAAGCCGCTTTAGAAAAACTTAAAGCAGCGCAAGCGCGCGGTGAAACAATGTCTAAACTTAACGTTGTTATTGCTCACAAAGCAGGAGACGAAGGTCGTTTATTCGGTTCAGTGGGCACACACGCCATTGCTGAAGCCATTAACGCAGCTGGGGTTGCTATTGAAAAGCACGAAGTAAGATTGCCACATGGTGCCATTCGCCATATTGGTGATTACAACATTGATATCACTTTGCACTCTGATGTTGTCGTTACTTTGGCTGTTAAAATTATTCCAGAAGCTTAATTGATTGACAGAGTCATTCATTCTGGCGACTCCTTACTTAACCTAATTACAAGGTAAAGTGGCATCATGAAAACCTGAAAGACGCAAAAAGCCAAGATATAGAGGCTTTTTGTGTTCTTTCATGGTTTTGCTTGCAAACGTGCAATAATACTTTCGTTTTTAACCGAGCCGGATGTTTTATGCGCTTTGTTTATAGCGTTTTTTTTTACTTACTTCTACCTTTAATTTTACTGCGACTGCTTTGGCGTAGCATTAAAAACCCCGATTATCGATTTCGATGGTTTGAACGTTTAGCCATCTATCAAAAAAGCTTTCCTGACACTGATATTTGGTTTCATGCTGTATCCGTAGGCGAAGCTGAATCTTTGTTTCCTTTAATTCGACAAATCCAAGCTCGCAATCCTGATTTAAAACTTTTAGTTACAACAACGACTCCTACGGGGTCTCGCAGAGTTCAACAAACACTGAAAGAAAGCGTAACTCATGTTTATCTGCCCTATGATTTGCCCGATACCGTTGATCGATTCTTTAAAAAATTCAAACCGCGTATTGCAGTCATCATGGAAACCGAAATCTGGCCAAATTTGTATGCTGCTTGCGGCAAAAGAAAAATACCACTTTATCTAATAAACGCACGTTTATCGGAGAATTCCTCTCGTAATTATCGAAAATTATCGGCACTGGTAGTACCAGCTTTAGAGCAAATCAAATTGATTGCAACGCAAAGCGATGAAGATAGACTTCGCTATATCTCTATTGGCGCCAACCTTGATAAAATTGTCACGATGGGCAATATAAAATTTGACACCCCCGTCGACAAGCGGCTTTTAGACGCTGGACAAGCACTGCGAAAAAAAACATTCCCTGATCGATGGGTTTGGTTGCTCGCCAGTACACACGAACAAGAAGAAGCGTTGTTTTTTAATATCTACCAACAGCTAAAAAATAACATTCCTGAGTTACTGCTAGTCATTGCCCCTAGACACCCAGAACGATTTAAAACCGTCAAAAAAGCCTGTGAACAGGCTAATCTTAAGGTAGCAACCAGAACTTTAAATGAACTTTGTAATCATGAAACGGATGTTTATTTAGCTGATACACTGGGCGAATTAAAAACATTTTATGCCGCTACTGATATCGCATTTGTTGGTGGAAGTATGGTACCTAGCGGTGGCCATAATGTTCTTGAAGCTTCCGCCATCGGAACACCGGTATTGTTTGGTCCACACATGCATCATTTCAAAACCATCGCCAAAGAAATTCTAGAACAGGAAGCTGCCATACAATGTAGCAATATGAATGAAGTAGCAGATGCTGTAAATATTTTGTACCAAGATAATGGTTACAGAATAAAGCTCACAACTAACGGAAAGAATTTTATCTTGAAAAATCAAGGTGTAACAAGCAAGATTACAGAATTACTAGTGAACGAAATCAAGTAATCTTACGCTATCGAGATGTTCATATCATTAGAGCATCAGTCTATAATTAGCGGATTGAGTGAGAACCTATTTAAGACTATCTACACTGACAATGACTCTAAACACTGCACATCAAAAATGTGTAATTGCTTTTAACAAAAAAAAGAGAACATTATGAACAAACGGGTAATAACAGCTTTATTACTTTGGTTACCAGTTGTTAATGGCCATGCCGCCACTCAGGTAACAGAAAAGGTTTTAACGAATGGATTAAAGATTTTGGTTAAAGAGGATCATCGATCGCCAGTTGTTGTTTCTCAAATTTGGTATAAAGTTGGTTCCAGCTATGAACCAGGGGGCATTACCGGAATTTCTCATATGCTTGAACATATGATGTTTAAAGGAACCGATAAGCATTCAGTAGGTGAATTTTCTAGAATTATTTCCGAAAATGGCGGGGATGAGAATGCCTTTACTGGTCAAGACTATACTGCCTACTTTCAAACCATGGAAGCATCAAGACTGGCAGTCAGTTTTGAATTAGAAGCTGATCGTATGCGTAGCCTGCATTTATTAGCCGATGAATTGAAAAAAGAATTACAAGTCGTCACTGAAGAGCGCCGCATGCGCACTGATGATAATCCGCAAGCAAAAATGAACGAACATTTCAATGCGATGGCTTACGCCAACAGCCCCTACCAACATCCCGTCATTGGCTGGCCTACTGATATATCACATTATACTGTAGAGGATTTAGAGGCTTGGTATCAGCGTTGGTATGCGCCTAATAATGCCACGCTGGTAGTCGTTGGAGACGTGCAAAGCAAAGCTGTTTTTGAATTAGCTGAGCATTACTTTGGCAGTCTTAAACAAAGTGATATACAAGCCATTAAGCCACAAACTGAAATTGAGCAACTCGGTGTGCGAAAATTAACAGTAAAAGTACCCGCAAAATTACCTTCCATACTTATGGGTTATAAAGTCCCCTCATTAAAAACAGCTGAGCATGAATGGGAAGCTTATGCATTAGAAGTCTTAGCAGCTGTGCTTGACGGTGGAAACAGTGCTCGTTTAACAAAGGAGCTAGTGCGAGGCAAACAAATCGCTGTCGCGGCTAGTGCAGGCTATGGGCTTAGCTCTCGGTTGTCTGATTTATTTGAACTAGATGCCACACCCGCAGAAGGCAAATCGGTTTTTGAACTGGAATCTGCATTAAAAGATCAGGTGTACCGATTACAACAACAATTAATAGACCCAGAAGAATTACAACGTATAAAAGCTCAAGTTCTGGCAAGTGCTGTTTATGAACGTGATTCTAATTTTTATCAGGCCATGCAATTGGGCATGTTGGAAACTGTGGGTTTAGGTTGGCAAAAATCTGAGGAATATGTCCAAAAAATTAGTCAGATAACAGCCGAACAAGTACGTCAAGTAGCGAGCAAGTATCTGCTTGAAGAACACTTAACAGTTGCTTATCTGGATCCACAACCGATTAACACCCCAACAAAAAGCCAACAAGGGGAGAAGTAATGGTTAATCATAATGTTTACGCTTGGGCGTAGTCATAATGAATAGCTTGAGGAGTCAAAGAATGTCAAAAATAAGAACGCATTATGATAATTTAAAAGTGACACGTAATGCCCCTGACGTAGTTATTAAAGCCGCACATAAAGCTTTGTTACAACTTCATCATCCTGATAAGGCGACTGACAAAGTAGCTGCAGAGCGTATTACTAGAATAATAAATGAAGCTCGCGAAGTCCTGCTGGATCCAAAACGAAGAAAGTTGCATGATGATTGGATTCAGGAAAAAGAAACCAACTTAAGCAATAAATCTTCTTTCTGGCAAAATAATACGGAAGCCGCCTCTGAAAACGATGATCCTGTTGAAACTGAACAACAAAATACCGTACAGGAAAAGATAATTGGCAAATATATGACCTTATCAAATGGCACCTCCATAGATACCGATACAGGTTTAATGTGGTGTCGTCGTTTTGTCTTAGGGCAATCATGGGAAAAAGCAACGGTAATCGGTGATGCAAAAGCCTATACTTGGTTAGAAGCTTTTGATGCTGTGCAGGCATTTAATGATCAGGGCGGTTATCTTAACTATACCGATTGGCGCTTGCCCAATCTGAATGAGCTAAAATCTTTGCTTGATAAGCATATTGGCAACAAAGAAAAAGGCATCTACTTTATAGATCAAAGAGTGTTTCCAGAAAGTCCTAATTGGTTGTGGTCATCAACTCGTTACGCCGGCTATGGTGGAGGAGCGTGGTTCGTTTCTTTCAAAAATGGAGAGGCATTCAACGAAGACTCCAATATTGCTCGTGCAATTAGATTAGTTCGTAATAATAGTTAATCATTAAACAGACACAGGAACGGAATAAATGCGCTTTTTTATATATGGTTTAATTTTATTGTTCAGTAGTCAATCGCTTTGGGCGACAGCAAAAATTGAACATTGGGAAACGCCTCAAGGGAGTCGCGTATATTTTGTGCAGACAGAAGGTTTGCCTATGGCAGATATTCAGGTAATTTTTGATGCCGGCAGCGCCCGTGACGGACAACAATTTGGGTTGGCCGCACTGACTGCTAGCTTACTAGATACCGGAGCAGGCAACTGGGATGCTGATACCATTGCTGATCGTTTTGAAAGTACAGGTGCCGTTTTCGGTACATCCAGCTCTGTTGATAGCACCACTCTTACATTGCGGACGCTAACGGATAAGCCGTTGTTTGAAAAAGCGTTGGAAACCATGCACACTATTCTGACAAAGCCTAACTTTAAACAAGCCGATTTTGAACGCGAAAAAAATCGTGCCCTAGCCAGTTTAAAGCAACAAGAAGAATCGCCTAGTGATTTGGCAAGTATTACTTTTTACAAAGCATTGTACGGTGCTCATCCTTACGCACACCCAGACTCTGGAGAAATCAACACTGTTGAGCCTTTAACCGTTAATGATTTAAAAAAATTCTACCAACAATATTATGTGGCTGCTAATGCTCTTGTTGTTATCGTAGGCGATTTTTCAAAACAACAAGCTAAAGAAACTTCAGAAAAACTATTAGCGGGCTTACCCAAAGGTGAGCAACCANCTGAATTATCGGAGGTAGTCCTACCGACTCAAGCATCAGAACAACACCTGCAATTTCCTTCATCTCAAACCCATGTATTAGTCGGATTACCTGGTATCAGTCGCCAAGACCCTGATTATTTCAATCTATATGTGGGTAATCATATTTTGGGGGGGAGTGGCTTGGTCTCCAAGTTATTCAAAGAAGTTAGAGAAAAACGCGGACTTGCATACAGTGCCGGCAGTGCTTTTATTCCTAGAGTCAAACAAGGACCTTTTATTGTCAGTTTGCAAACCCGTAACGACCAAACTAGTCAGGCTTTGCAGGTGCTCAAACAAACTCTAAATGACTTTATCGAACATGGACCTAGCGAAACTGAAGTCATTGCCGCCAAGAAAAATATCACTGGTGGATTTGCCATGCGTTTTGATACCAACAAGAAACTTGCCAACTATGTAGGCATGATCGGATTCTATCATTTGCCACTTGATTATTTGGACACATTTAAAGAAAAAATTGAGGGTGTATCAGTTGGTTCGATTACCGATGCATTTAAACGCCACATCAAGCCAAANTTATTGCAAACAATCACTGTTGGACAGCGTGGCCAATAAATTAAGAATCATTGGCGGCGAATGGCGCAGTCGATCACTGCACTTTAGCGAAACACCCGGATTAAGACCAACACCGGATCGCATCAGAGAAACGCTCTTTAATTGGCTGCAATATGACATTTTCGGTAGTCGCTGTTTAGATTTATTTGCTGGAAGTGGCGCATTAGGGTTTGAAGCGGCTTCCAGAGGTGCAAAATCTGTTTTGCAAATTGAGCAAAACCCCATCGCCTGCCAAGCACTCAGAGATAATGCCAGCCGATTGAATGCCCATCAAGTAACAATAAAAAACCTTAATGTCTTTGATTTTTTATCTGGTCCTGCTGAAGCATTTGATATCGTCTTTTTAGACCCCCCTTTTACACAGGGCATGGCATTAACAACTTGCCAATGGTTAGATAAAAATAACTGGCTAACGCCACAAGCAAAAATTTATGTAGAAACAGAAAGTAATCTAATTTTAGAAACGTCTGAAAGTTGGAAGTTATTAAAAAATAAAATAACCGGTGGTATTAGTTACCGATTATTTTGCAAAGAATGACACAAATAAGCTGAAAAAGTAGTAAAACAACTAATATTACCTAAAAAAACTATGTGCATTTGTTGTCTAGTTTTTGTAAAGATAAATTTAGCGTGTATACTGAGAGTTAAGCCTATAATTTGAATAAATTAAATATTTATTCAAATATTTGTAAAAAATTCTGTTGTAAATAACTTAACTTATGGCCAAACCAATTAAAGAATCAGCACAATATTTAATTAGTACCGTTTCGAAAAGATCAGGCGTGAAATCTGATCTGGTTAGAGCCTGGGAACGTCGTTATCAAGCGGTTACTCCAACGCGCACTGCGGGGGGGCATCGGGTCTACACCGATCAGGACATTGCTCGGTTAAAACTTCTCAACCAAGCGACCAATAACGGTCATAGCATTAGTCAAATTGCTCAACTATCCTTGGATGAACTGAAAAACCTGTTAAAGGATGAGCCTGAAACCGTAACCGAACGTAGCAATCAAATCGTTACCGTTGCCAATGATAGGTTTTATCTTGCAGAGGACTATATTGACAAGTGCTACGCTGCCGTTTTAGCTTTTGACGCACGTGCATTGGAAGCGCACTTTGAAAATGCCATTGTAGAACTAGGGACTAATTATTTTATTGAATATCTCTTAACGCCCTTACTAACCATGATAGGTGAACGCTGGAAAATAGGAGAGTTAAGACCTGTCCATGAACATATGGCATCTTCAATCATTCGCTCACTAACCTATATTTTACGAAATAATACGCCCTGCCCTGATAATGCACCAAGCATGATAGTATCTACACCGATTGGGCAATTACATGAATTAGGTGCTTTATTAGCGGCTATTATTGCGGAACTGAAAGGTTGGCAAGTGACCTATCTAGGTGCCAATTTGCCTGCTGAAGAAATTGCTGCAGCTGTCAAATTTACCCACGCACGCGCCGTCACCATCAGTATCAGTTTTATTACCCATGATAACCTGCTCCCTAAAGAAATTCGACGTCTGAAAAAACTGATTGGTGTTAATGTCGCTCTCATTGTTGGAGGAAAAGGAGCTGAACATTACAGAGCAGTATTAGATGAAGTGGGCGTATTAAACATCCAAAGTTACGAACATTTCCGACAAATGCTTGACCAGTTAGCTAATTCAGCCGTTGACTAAAATGAGTTTTTGGCTTACCAAAAAACTGACTGAAATGAGTCATGGCGAATGGGAATCATTATGCGATCGATGTGGTCAATGTTGTCTGCACAAATTGGAAGATGAAGACACTGGGCAAATAGCATTTACCCGAGTCGCCTGCGATTTCATCGATATAGAAACCAGTCGCTGTAATTGTTACAGTCAACGAACAGAAAAAGTATCGTACTGTATTGATTTAAAACAACATGATTTTTCCGAGTACAAATGGTTACCT
>TBL_comb48_EPIDRAFT_1003007_pt1 | contig 11443 bp, 9 predicted proteins | sample TroBogEpilimnion_37_FD_10681 | JGI IMG/M metagenome (IMG submission 10681)
GATGATAGAAGCCGACATTATAATTTCCTGCACCACAAGTAACACTTGGCATTTGGTCGAACAGCGGTGTAGCCCAACCATTAAGGAGTGTAGTGGTGGAAAGGCTACCCATAAAACCGGGTGTTTCCCAAACGATTCCTGTATTTATGTCGTTATCAACAATTAGATAATCGAAATTATAGATTGGGCCTGAACTATTATTGTAATGGTAATTATCTATGGCATCAATTCTGGGCATTGCAAACATATTGGAAGCAATAAATTTTCTAGACAATGATGCTCCGTTTGTAAAATTCAACTCATCCTCATACAAGTTGTTATTGACATCTGTATAAGTGAAATATGCAATGGTATTTTTGCCGGTTCCGGTATGCCTTTGGACTAAAGCTACGTCAGCATTTTGGGCATGATTTGTAAGTGGGACATTTCCGTTATTTGCATATGCGCCCACTGCCGGATTTGAAAGTGATGATAAATAAAGATCAACACCATACAAATTTATTGCACCCAAATTGTTTGATACAGCAGGAATATTCATTAAACATAAACCTCCGCCCATATAAGTCCATGGCAGATCATGATAATTATCGGTCCAAGTAATTACGAAAGTATCGCAAATTGGTAAGCCGCCTATGGTAGTGCTTGTAGTTGCCATATTAAAGTAATCGGTTAGGATATCAATATGCGGGAACTCGTTGGAAGTGTGTTTGTTGGTAGAAATAAGAATTGGGCCGGTTGATGAAAGCGCCAATGTACCTAAACCTGCACCTACAAAAGCTACTGTCCAAACCTCTAAGTAAATGTTATTTAACCCATAACAAGAGTTTAAAGCGAATGGTGCACCAATCATATTTTCGGGTATGGAGGGAACTGAATACACGATACCAATTTTGTAGTTGGAGGTATTGTTAATATCATTACCTACAATAACATCGGCACCGGCACCATTAACAAAAAACGAGATGGTATCGTAACCATCATCTACAAAAACCTGAGTTATAGGATAATAGCCATAAGTAATTTGCGAAGCAATTACTTTTAACTGTTGATGTGTTGCAGCACAAGGACTAGAGGAAGGACAGTTGGGTGAATAATCGATGATGGCGCTGTTGATATAGCCGGAGGGCAGGTTTGCAACATGGTCGGAGCTACCTGTTGACATAATTAAAGGAGCTAAGGTTTGTGCTATTAGATTATTGTTGCAAACTAACAAGCAAAGCCACATATAAATAGCGTTGAAACATAACTTTTTCATAAAAAGACGTTTTTAATGTTTTTAAAAAAATATTTATAAAGCTGCGGGGATGTGTTCATCAACATGGATGAGTGAGCATGCCGTTGACGAAAAGGAATGTTGTTGATTCCTGATGGTTGATTTAAGAAGTGAAGAATGCTCCTACTCTCTTTACGGCTTTTCGGATAATGCCGACCTTTATATTTAGCGCTATATATATTTTTGTTGCATTACAAGTGGCACTAACAAGGCTGAAATTGGAGTAAACAAATTGCCTTAGCATTTGATTGTTTAACCCTATAGATGCTTATTGCTACTTGTGTATTTTATATCCTTTAAGTATGTGATGTAAAATTAGTTTAGGGCTGAGGACATCTCAAAACTTGAGATTCCGTATTTTTTCGGTATTTTTTAAAGTTTGTTGTATTAAAGTGCTGTAAATCGCATAGCGATAGGTGTTTTGGAGAGCGGGAGTGAGGAGTGGGAGTGGGGAGCGAGAGCGGGGAGCGGGGAGCGGGGAGCGGGAGCGAGTGCGAGAGCGGGGAGTGGGGAGCGAGGTTAAGGGGCAGAAGGATGGGTGCAGCTGCAGTGTGCGACGCAAGGGACGATGATGGGAGTGGTGCAGTTGGCAACAAAAGCAAACAAAATTGGGAGCGAGAGCGAGAGCGAGAGCGGGTACGGGGAGCGAGAGCGAGAGCGGGAGTGCGAGAGCGGGAGTGCGAGAGCGGGAGTGCGAGAGCGGGAGTGCGAAAGCGGGGTGCGGGAGGAGCGATTTTGGGAGGGGATTAAAAAATGTTTTCGAAATTATTATTGATAATCAATTAGTTATGACTACAGCTTAAAAAAAACTTATAAATTTTTTGGTGTAATGAAATGCTGCATTTACCTTTGCAGTCCCTAAAAAGATTTTTGTGCTAAAAAAGCGCTGATTTTATAGGATTTATAAATTTCGAATATTTACAATGAGACACTTAAGTTTTAAAACTAAATCGGCCAACGAAAAAATCGTAGAGCGCAAATGGTTTGTAGTTGATGCAACCAATATGACCTTGGGCCGTATGACCACCCGCATTGCATCTGTATTGCGCGGCAAGCACAAGACCTGCTATACCCCCCATTTTGATGCGGGAGACTATGTAATTGTAGTGAATAGCGGCAAAGTAAAACTTACCGGTAATAAGATGGAGGACAAGGAATACCTTACCTATTCGGGTTACCCTGGAGGACAGAAAGCAGAAACTGCAAAGGAGCTTATCAATCGTCGTCCTAATGTAATGATAGAGCGTGCTGTTAAGGGCATGTTACCTAAAAACAGATTGGGTCGTGCTATGCAAAATAAGTTATTTGTATATGAGGGAGCAGAGCATCCGCATAAAGCCCAAAAGCCAGAAACATTAACCTTCTAATTTAACCGCAATAAATACCATTCAATAAATGGAAAAACAAAAAAACGCCGTTGGTCGCCGCAAAGAAGCCGTTGCAAGGGTTTACCTAAGCAAAGGAACCGGTAACATTACGGTTAACGACAAAGAATATAAAGCTTACTTTCCTATTATGTACCTGCAAAACCAGGTAGAGTTACCACTAAAAACGATTGATGCTGTAGCATTATTTGACATAGTAGTAAATGTACAAGGTGGTGGTCCTAAAGGACAGGCAGAAGCTATTAAGATGGCTATAGCCCGTGTATTATGCGAAGTGAACCCTGAGCATCGCCCTGCTTTGAAGAAAGAAGGATTGATGACACGTGATTCAAGATCTGTAGAACGTAAGAAATTTGGTAAACGTAAAGCTCGACGCAGCTTCCAGTTCTCTAAACGTTAACAGGCGGCCTTTATTCTTTTTTTTAACCAACAAGAAATTATTACAATGGAAGAAAATAAATCATTACACCAGCAGTTACTGGAAGCCGGTGTGCATTTCGGCCACCTGAAGAAAAAGTGGAACCCAAAGATGTTGCCTTACATTTTTGCCGAAAAGAACGGTATACACATCATTGACCTTAATAAAACTATTGAGGGTTTGGATGAAGCTGCAGCCGCACTTAAATCTATTGCCAAAAGTGGTAAGAAGATTATGTTTGTAGCTACTAAAAAGCAAGCCAAAGAAATTATGGCTGAGGCTGCCCAAAAAATGAATATGCCATACGTTACAGAACGTTGGTTGGGTGGTATGCTTACTAACTTTGCTACTATACGTAAGAGTGTAAAGAAAATGTTGAGCATTGAAAAAATGCTTGCTGACGGTACTATGGACAGCGTTACTAAAAAAGAGCGCTTAACCCTTACCCGCAGTAAAGAAAAAATGGAAAAGGTTTTGGGTGGTATTTCTCAAATGGGACGTACGCCATCTGCTATATTTTTAGTGGACATTAGCCATGAGCATATTGCTTTGGCTGAAGCTAAGCGCCTTGGCATTACCACATTTGCGATGGTGGATACCAACAGTGACCCATCGAAAGTAGATTTTCCTATACCTGCAAATGATGATGCTACAAAATCGATAGCTATCATTACCAATTACCTAACTGCTGCTATATTAGAAGGCTTGCAAGAGCGTGCTCAAAATAAAGAAGCTGAAGATGAGAATGCAAATTCGGAAGATGGTGGTGAAAGGACACGCGGTTTAGAATTAACAGAAGAAGATAACGAAGGCGGCGGCAAAGGTCGTGGTGGTCGTGGACGCGGACGCAGTGCAGGTGCTCCTGCAGGTGGCGGTAGCGGACGTGGTCCTGCGGGCGGTGGCGGAGCTAACCGTGGTGGCGGAGCTAACCGTGGCGGTGCGGGACGCCCAAGTGGTGGACGCGGCCCGGGCGGTGGTGGCGGAAGACCAGCTACTAAAAGCTAATAAGCCAATTTTATAAACTTAATACTTTAGTAAAGCCCCATATTTGGGGCTTTCACCTTAAGGCAACTATATTTGAAAATGGGGATTGGTGTAGCATACATCCATCTTTAATAAAAAACTAAAATCATAAATAAAATGAGTACCGTAAATATTTCTGCTGCAGATGTAAACAAATTGCGCCAGCAAACAGGCGCTGGTATGATGGATTGCCGTAAGGCCTTAATGGAAAGCGAAGGCGATTTTGAAAAAGCCATTGATTACTTGCGTAAAAAAGGACAAAAAGTAGCTGCTAACCGTAGCGATCGTGAAGCTAAAGAAGGCGTTGTTGTTGCTAAAGCGAATGCGCAAGGCAATTATGGCGTAGTAATTACCATATCATCGGAGACTGACTTTGTGGCTAAAAACCAAGAGTTTATTGAATTTGCCAATGAGGTGACCCTTATTGCCTTAAACAATATGCCAACTGATATTGATGCTTTGAAAGCATTAGCTATGGGCAATGCAACTGTAGGTGAAAAATTGTTGGAAATGGTGGCAAAAATTGGTGAAAAAATTGATATTGCCCGTTATGAGCAATTAAATGCCGATACTGTAGTATCTTATATACATGGTAACTACCGCATAGGTGTATTGGTTGGCCTAAACCAAGCGGAAAACGAAGCTGTAATTGGTGCGGGTAAAGATGTGGCTATGCAAATTGCCGCGATGAAGCCTATAGCTGTTGATGCTGCTGATGTTCCTGCTGAATTATTAGAGCGTGAGAAAGCTATTGCAATAGAACAAATTATGGCAGAAGGCAAGCCAGCAGAAATGGCTGAAAAAATTGCTGCCGGAAAGATGAGCAAGTTTTTTAAAGAAAACACTTTATTGCAACAAGCGTTTGTAAAAGACAATGCTAAATCTGTGGGTGATTATTTGAAATCGGTTTCAGGCGGATTAACTGTTACTAATTTTAAGCGTGTAGGAATAGGCGCTTAATACTTATAAAAATACCTATTAAAAAGGCTGCCATTATTGGTGGCCTTTTTTTATGGCTGTAAGGTTAGCAGCTGTCCTTGTTTTGCAATATGATAAGCCTGCTGTTTGACAGCTGCAGCAGCTGAAGGGTTATACAATAATGGATTGGTATGGTTAAAATGAATAAAATAGATTTTTGATTTGGTAAGTGCATCTGAATTATTAAACAGCGCCATAGTTTCTGTAACAAAGGGATGGGGCACCTGGCTGATGCGTTTGCCGGGCAAATCATTTTCATTATAAAACGTGGCATCTAATAAGGCAGCAAAGCAAGTGGGGTTTTGCACTTTAGCAACAATGGAGGTAGGCCATTTTTCCCATTTATCGATATCGGGAATAAACAAGAGGTGTTTAGCATTTATAGCGATATCGAAGCCGGCAGTTTCGGAAAACTCATCGCGATGCGGGACAGTGAAGCAGGTAATATTTACGGTATTATTGCCTGTAAAGAAAGTATTTACAGTGGCGGTATCTAAAGGCTTTAAGGCAATATTATGCAAGCTAACCAATTGGCTCCAGGGGCCATTGTTTTGTAAAAAAAGTTGCAAACGGGGTAATACATATACAGGCATATCTTTTGTATTCATGACCTCGCGGCCCAATTGGGCGAGCCCTAAATAATGACCGATATGTGCATGTGTAATAAAAATGGCTTGTGGCAGATAGGTATAGGCATTATTTGTGAGCGTATTAAACAATTGCAATTGCTCTTTTAAGTTAGGGCCGGCCTCGAAGAGTAGCCATGTTTTGGAGGCAGGGTCGGCTACAGCAAAGCAAGTGGGGTATTGCCTAAGCGAATCGGTTTGCCAGGCTTGTTTACAACAAACTTTGGTGCAGCCTGCTTGCGGATAGCCGGCATCTTGGGCAGTACCTAAAATAAGTACAAAAGGATGTTGCGGTAATGCCATGATTTTAGCGGTTTGCAGCAATAAAAACAAGATTGGTATAAGGACTTTTTTCATGATATGGCTGATTATAGAAGCAATGGGATGCAGCTTTTAAAACTTAACAAGAATTTAAGCAATATACAAGATTTAGAAAAACCGCTTATATAGCACACTAGAAACCATTACCTATTGTGGCTTTCGGCTTAACAGAATTATTTTGGGAGTTTGGAAATGGGGTATATTTTGCGGGGTAATTAGCACTATAATTGACCTTTATCATTCTTTTATGATTTTGATTTAATAATTTTGCGTTGTATTAAAAGATTAAAAACAGCTACAATGAAAAACAACGTGTCATTACGACTATTGAACAAGTTGCCACTACTGGTAATACTGATGGTTTCCAGCGTTATTTTATTTTCTTGCGCGGGCAGCAAAAAGCTTAAAGATTGCGAAACCAAGTATTCTAAATTAGATAGTGCTTACAGGTCTATGCAAATGATGTATAACAACTGTCAGGATTCATCGGCGATATATGTAGCCCGTATGCGTTCTATGAGCGAGCAAATTATTGACCTTAGGAACAACAATACCCAGATTTTGGGTCAGATGAAAGACCTGTCTATTATTAGCAGTTCGCAGGCTGAGAGTATTCGTAAATCTTTAGATAATATTGGAGTTAAGGATGAATACATTAAAAACCTGCAATCGGCATTAAGTCGTAAAGACAGCATGAACATGGCATTGGTGATTAACCTTAAGAGTGCCATTGGTAATTTAGATGACAAAGACATTAACATTAAAGTAGACAAAGGCGTAGTGTATGTAGACATTTCTGATAAATTGTTGTTTAACAGCGGTAAGTATGAAGTAACCGATAAGGCGAAAGAAGTTTTAGGTAAAGTGGCTAAAGTATTGGAAGCCCAGCCCAATATAGAATTTATGATTGAGGGCCATACGGATAGCGTACCATTTAAACAAGGCGTATTGGATGACAATTGGGATTTGAGCGTAAAACGTGCAACATCTGTAGTTAGGATACTTGAAAAAGATTATCATATACCAGCAGCCAGAATGACTGCTGCCGGCCGTGGTGAGTATATGCCGGTAGGCTCTAACGAGACAGCTGAAGGCCGAGCTGCGAACCGCAGGACTAGAATAGTTATTTTACCACAATTGGACCAGTTCTTTAAACTATTAGAAAAGCCAGGTAACTAGTAAATACCTAAAAACCTAGTTAAAGAAGCCCCCAATACATTTTGGGGGCTTTTTTTGCTCTGCCTAATTTAAGCGGTAGCAAACATGTGCTATAAACATATTTATATAGCTTTGATTTTATATGGATTTAAAATAAAATGTTTTGCTATTTATAGCCTTAGTGCAAAAGCAAGAAATACTAAAAAAATGCAGTGCAGTATTGTAAATATTACGATTAAAAATTATTAACTTACAAAATCTGTGTAATACTGTTTAGTGTACCCAAGAGTTTAAATCCGTTTTATGAAAAAAAATTACTTACTGCAGTTACTATTTTGTTGTGCATTACTTATTACTGCGAACCAAGTTGCGGCGCAGCCGCTGCCTTGTCCGCCGGCAAGTGGCGGTGTGATTGCTGCATCGGCTACACGATTAATTGTGTGTGATGGTGGATGCGATACCTTATTTGTTAGCGGTATAGTAAACAACTTGCCTACTACAGATAGTTATAGGGTGGACAGCTTTACTTACAACCCTTATTCCTACATCAGTGGTACTAACTATCCGTTGGCCATTGACGATCAGTATGGTGCTATTGAGCATTTAACCTTTCCATTTTGCTTTTATGGCACTAAATATTATTCCTGTGTAATTGGCTCTAATGGAGAGTTATCGTTTGATACTACATTGGCTAATACTTATTGTTCATGGCCATGTGTGGCTGCAGTACCAAGTACAAATGCCAGTCAAACATCCGGAACATTAAATTGCATTATGTGTCCTTATCAGGATATTGATATGGTTTATGGTGGTGCCATTAACTATTACGTTTCGGGCACCTCGCCATGCCGAGTATTTGTAGTTAACTGGGATACTGCTGCATTTTTTAGTTGTGGTTGGACAATATATACCACACAGCAAATTGTGTTACATGAATCGACNTACCAGATAGACATTAACATTAAGCATAAAGATGATTGTTCGGGATGGAACTCGGGATGGTCGATACTTGGTGTACAAAATGCGACAGGAACTAAAGCATGTACTGCGCCAGGCAAGAATGCGACAGTATGGAGTGGCAGTAACCTATCATACAGCTTTTTACCTGCGGGCACAGCCAATAATTCTACTACCATAAAATGGTATGATTCTGCGACGAATGCACTTTTAGCCACTACTGATACGGTGATCGTATGCCCTACTACAACAACTACTTATAAAGTTGTAGTAGTTGAACATACCGCATGCGATTCTTTTGTATATCAAAATTTTATGACTGTAGCTGTAGGAGGCAATATAAACATTAGCAGCACTGAAAAACAAGACCCAAGCACTTGCGGTAAATGTGATGGTAAAATAGTATTGCACGGTTTAGTACCTAACCAAGTAGATACTGTTTTTTACACACGCAATGGTAGTGCCACGCCTACAAAATTGGTAATGATGAGCCAAGCAGACAGTAGTATTACCTTAGACACTTTATGTGCCGGTATATATACCAACGTATTTGCTAAACGAGGTGTTTGCAGCAGTAATGTTGTTGGCCCTATAGTTTTAAACAACCCGCCATTGACCCCTAGTTTCCAGTTTAGCCTTGCGTATGCTTGTCCGGCGGACACCTTGCACTTGACCAATTTATCTAGTGCGCCGGGTGCTACAGTTATTAACTATACTTGGAAGTTTGGTGATGGCAGTACAGATACTACTGCAAACCCTGTGCATGTTTATACTACACAAGGCAATTACAATGTAGTATTGGAAATGACCAATACCTACTGTGTGGATTCTATGACATTGAATGTAAACACCTTGCACCCGTTACATGCATCCTTTAGCAACCCGGATACTATTTGTCGCGACCAGCCGGTAACCTTTACCAATACATCGATAACTTCTCAGCCCACCGGTATTGCGCCTACATTTAGTTGGGATTTTGGCAATGGTGGTGTAAGCAGCGATTATAGCCCAACATTTACCTATAACCATAATGATAGCGGTATACATATTATAACCTTAGTGGCAACCGACTTTGTACCATGTATAGATGTAACATCGAGAATGATTGACATTTTATGGAAGCCATACCATCATGATTACAATGTTACTTATTGTTCTGACGGGGTATTACCTATTGGTATAACCTTGGATGATGTAAGTTACAAGTGGACTACAGGAGATAGTGTATGTTGTATTATACCACCTGCTACGGGCATGTATGTACAAACTACTACTAACCGTTGCGGTACTACATACCAAAATATTGGTGTACGTATAGATAGTTGTGTAAAATGTTTGTTTGTACCATCGGCCTTTACACCGAATGGCGACAACCACGATGATTTATTGCATGTAAGAGCGATATGCCCTATTCGCCAGTTTTCGATGAAAATTTATAATCGTTTTGGTGTGGTAGTATATTCATCTAACTCTATTAACCAAGGTTGGGATGGATTTTACAATAGTACGCCATTAGACATTGGTACTTATATGTACACGATTGAGTATATGCCGGATTTACCTGAAGCGCGCAGTTACTTTTTGAAAGGAGATATTACCTTGATACGATAGATTTGCTTATAAGATTATAAAAATAAAAAACCGCCTTGCATAAGCAGGGCGGTTTTTTTATGTCATTTCAATGATGCTTGAACTGACTATTGATGTTTGAAAAGGAAGCACTATTTCGTCTTTAATTTTTTTATTTCTTTTTCAAAATCACTTTCAAAATATTGGTCTTGTAGGGATCTGAATTTTTCAAACGCTATTTCTGCCAGATGTAAGGCATCCTCGTGTTTCATTTTGCCTCCATCTTTTAAAATATGGTATTCGTTAAATTGAAGAAATGCATCTAATTTTTTCACCCAATCTGCCATTTTCATGGGTATTTGTTTTTGAGCTTGCAATTCGGCGTAATCTAAGTACATATTAACGATGCGTTCCAATTCTTTAATTTCATTTTCCTGCATATAGTTTTTGGCGGTACCTATATCGCTTTTTAAAATTTTACCGTGCGGTGCATTTTTCCAATTTGTAAGACCCATATTAGGTTTTTCGGAATTTGCTCTATCTGCTATAAGTTCGGCAGCCGTTTTACCGGTAATGGCCCAATGCAATTTATTTTGTACTGTTTTAAAGAATTTCCTGCTTAGCTCGGCTTCCTTTTGGTAATCGATACTACATTGTTCATAGATATCGGTGATTTTAAGGTAAAAGCGCCTTTCGCTAGCCCTAATTTCTCTGATGCGTTCGAGGAGCTCATCAAAATAATCTTTACCCCATTGATTACCTTGTTTTAGTCGTTGATCATCTATAACAAAACCTTTTATAATAAAATCCTTTAGTGTTTGGGTTGCCCAAATGCGAAATTGAGTTGCCTGAATAGAATTGACACGATAGCCTACGGCAATAATAGCATCGAGATTATAAAATGTTGTATTATATCTTTTTCCATCAGAGGCAGTTGTTTCCATTTTGGAAATAACTGAATTTTCAATAAGCTCATTACTATCAAATATGTTTGATAAATGCTTACTTATGGCAGGCACTTTGACACCAAATAATTCGGCTATAGATTTTTGGGTTAACCATAAAGTTTCGCCACTGTAAAACACATGAATCTTAACAGCCCCATTGGGGGTGGTGTATAGTATAATTTCGTTTATATTGTCTTGATTCATTGGCTTAAAGTTTAAACCCTTAAAAAAATAGGAAAACCGTTATTAATAGGTATGCTAAAATACTATACTATAAAACCATTATCAAAGCATGTTTTATTTGGTATGCAGTAAATAATTAGCATAACATCAAAGCTAAAGCTTATTTACACCTTTTTAAATACCGAAATAAGTTGAAATAAGTGGTATACTATTTGGGTGCTACCTACTTCATACAATTTGCGGGCAATTTATATTCGTATAAAATTGTTAGCATTAGACCCGTTGGGGCTAATTATTAAAAGAACATACACATAATATATTTTAACAACATGAAATAATTTTAAGAAAATAAATACATCTATTCTGCTATTTTAGCAGTTGAAATAGTGCTTATTGGCTAAGGTTAAAAAATATTTCTATAATTCTGACACCCATAGGTTTGAGAAATTGGTGGTGTCGTGGCGTACGCGCTTGCTAAGAATATTGGGTTTTCTATCTACATCGTTTGTAACGGCGGGTATAGTTTTGGCTATTGCATATAAATATATGGATTCGCCGAAGGAGAAAATGATGAGTGGGGATGTAAACAATTTGCGGAACCGATA
>TBL_comb48_EPIDRAFT_1003008_pt1 | contig 11443 bp, 10 predicted proteins | sample TroBogEpilimnion_37_FD_10681 | JGI IMG/M metagenome (IMG submission 10681)
ATCAACTAATCCACTTATGCCTTGCGTATCCCACTTATAAAACCAAGTAGAAACCGTTTGCCGACAAACATTATAAATAGAGCAAATCATAGGTACAGAATAACCACGATAGCTTAATAAAATACTAAGTAGTCGCAATTTTTTGCAACGTTTCGTGTAACTATAAATTCGAAACATAACAAAAACAACGACTAATCTTTAGCTGTGAAACTTTTTTGCAACTACAATAATACTATAAATCAATACGTTAGCTTCGAAAAGCTACTCCCACTCAATAGTCGCAGGTGGCTTACCTGAAATATCATAAGCGACGCGAGAAATACCAGGCACTTCATTAATAATACGACGAGAAATCAAATCAAGAAACTCATAAGGCAAATGCGCCCAGCGTGCTGTCATGAAATCAATGGTTTCAACGGCTCGAATGGCAATCACATAATCATAACGCCTGCCATCACCCATGACACCGACCGATTTAACCGGCAAAAACACCGCAAAAGCTTGGCTGACTTTGTTATATAAGTCGTGGCGATATAGTTCCTCGATAAATATCGCATCGGCTTGACGCAATAGATCAGCATATTCCTTTTTTACTTTACCCAAGATTCTTACGCCCAAACCAGGCCCTGGAAACGGATGACGAAAAACCATATCGGCAGGTAAACCTAACTCTAAACCTAATTTTCTGACTTCATCTTTGAATAACTCACGTAAAGGCTCTACCAGTTTTAACAACATGTTTTCTGGCAAGCCACCGACGTTATGATGCGACTTAATCAAATGAGCTTTGCCGCTTTTAGATCCAGCAGATTCAATCACATCAGGATAAATCGTGCCTTGCGCCAACCATTTTGCATCGGTTATTTTTGCCGCTTCTTCATCGAAAATTTCTATAAATAAATTACCGATGATTTTGCGCTTGTGTTCAGGATCGTCAATGCCATCTAAAGCATCTAAGTAACGCTGCTCGGCATTCACTCTAATCACTTTAACGCCCATATGTTCAGCAAAAGTCGCCATGACTTGATCGCCTTCATGTAAGCGCAGCAAACCGGTATCAACAAATACACAGGTTAATTGATCTTTAATGGCTTTATGCAGTAAGGCTGCAACCACAGAGGAATCCACGCCACCCGATAAACCTAAGATCACGTGATCAGTACCGACTTTTTCTTGTACCGCTTTAATACTATCTTCAATAATATTATTGGACGTCCAAAGTGCCTCACAGCCACAAATATCTAAGACAAAGCGAGACAATATGCGTCCGCCTTGCTTGGTATGCGTAACTTCTGGATGAAACTGTAGAGCATAGAAATCTTTTTCTTCATTGGCTATGCCAGCAATCGGTGCGCCATCAGAACTGGCAATCAGTTTAAAGCCCTCTGGTAATGCAACGACTCTATCACCATGACTCATCCATACATCCAGTAAGCCGTAACCTTCTGGGGATAAATGATCTTCAATCTCAGTCAACAACTTGGAATGTCCACGCGCTCTAATTTGTGCATAACCAAATTCACGATGATCAGAGCTTTCTACCTTGCCGCCCATTTGTTCGGTCATGGTTTGCATACCGTAGCAAATGCCTAATACGGGTACACCGAGTTCAAAAACGATTTGCGGGGCTCGTGGCGTATCACCGACAGTCACGGTATCAGGGCCACCCGATAATATAATACCATTAGGGGCGAAGTCTTTAACTTCGGCCTCAGTACATTCACAAGAATAAATTTCGCAATAAACACCTATCTCACGAATGCGCCTAGCGATTAACTGGGTATATTGTGATCCGAAATCTAAGATCAGAATTTTGTGGGTATGGATATTAGGGGTTTGTTGTTGCGTCACAATGAAACTCTTTAGTAGTTATTTTTTAATAGGAGGATGTCTGCTCCTAGTTAAAGGAGCAGATTACAGAGGAATTAATCGACTGTTTTTAATTTCGATGCGATAAGTAGAGAAATTCTAAATGAATTGACTCTTATTATTCAGCTCGATAATTAGGCGCTTCTTTAGTAATCGTCACATCATGTACATGACTTTCTCTCATGCCAGCACTGGTTACTCGCACAAATTGTGCTTTATCATGCAAAATATCAATTGTTTGACTGCCTGTATAACCCATACTGGCACGAATTCCGCCCAATAATTGATGAACAACAGCCAACAAACTACCTTTATAAGGCACTCGACCTTCAATACCTTCTGGCACTAGCTTTTCTACAGAATCTGCTTCTTGAAAATAACGATCACTAGAGCCTTGTTGTTGTGACATGGCTCCTAGCGAACCCATACCACGATAAGATTTGTAAGATCGTCCTTGAAATAATTCAACGTCACCAGGGGCTTCTTCTGTGCCGGCAAACATACCGCCCAACATTACCGCATGCGCACCAGCCGCTAAAGCTTTTGCAACATCACCCGAATAACGAATACCACCATCGGCAATTAAAGGCACACCCGTACCTTTCAGAGCGTCTGCTACATTACTCACTGCCGTAATCTGAGGAACGCCAACGCCCGCTACAATACGTGTCGTACAAATAGAACCCGGACCAATTCCGACTTTAACACCATCGGCACCCGCCTCAACCAATGCTAATGCGGCCGCAGCTGTAGCAATATTACCTCCGATGACTTGTACTGACGGGTAATTTTGTTTAACCCATCTGACTCTATCCAAAACACCTTGCGAATGTCCATGCGCAGTATCAACAATAATAACATCGACGCCCGCTTCGACTAATGCTGCAACACGATCTTCTGTGCCCAGCCCTGTTCCAACGGCAGCCCCAACACGCAAGCGCTCTAAATCATCTTTACACGCCAATGGATAATCCTTGGCTTTTTGTATGTCTTTTACGGTAATCATGCCCCGTAAATGAAATGAAGCATTCACAACCAATACTTTTTCGATGCGATGTTTATGTAACAAAGCAATGACATCTTTACGATCAGTGTTTTCATTAACGGTAATTAAACGTTCTTTAGGAGTCATCACCATTGAAACGGGCTCATCGTAGCGTGTTTCAAAGCGTAAATCACGACTGGTCACAATACCAACCAATTCATCACCATTGACTACCGGCACACCGGAAATATTTTTGGCACGCGTTAATTGAATAACATCACGAATACTCACATCAGGAGATACCGTAATAGGATCTTTAATGACGCCACTCTCATATTTTTTAACATGACGCACTTCTCTAGCTTGCTGCTCTATGGTCATGTTTTTATGAATAATACCTATACCACCTTCCTGAGCAATCGCTATTGCAAGCCTAGCCTCGGTGACCGTATCCATAGCAGCGGCTACCAACGGAATGTTAAGAGATATAGTACGGGTCAACTGAGTCTTCATTTCTACATCGCGGGGTAGCACAGTAGAATGCGCAGGCACTAATAAAACGTCATCAAACGTGAGCGCTTCCTGAATAATTTGCATAAACCACACCTAACCATCACTAAAATAACTTGCTATTATACGGTGAGTTGGCGTACTACTGTAGCACTAAAATACTATAGGCAGATTAGACATAGAATTTATATCAACAATACCGCCCTTATTGTCCTAATAAAATTCGGCTCTTCTGATTTTGGCGTGGAAGATAAAATTATTAAAAATCAGTATAATACGCCAAATCTCACTTTAAGTAATTCCTAAAAAATGACCGATTTTTCTTCATCCATTAACCTGAGTAATATTAAGATAACTGACCAAGAAACTCTTGATAATGGCGATATTATTGTGCGTGTAGAATGCTTGGAAAATGGAAGCCATTGTAAGTGTTGCGGCAAACATATAATAAAACGCCATAGTCTAAATAAAATAATTAGATTAAAACATTTACCATCGTGTGGCGACGATGTATATATTAAAAGTCAACTCGTTAGATATCAATGTATCGATTGTAATGGCAGTCCTACCACAACTCAAAAACCATCGTGGTATCAAAGCACTGGATTCAGCAATTTTCATTATGACCCCAGGCATTTGTTAAATTGATTCAGGGATAGGAATTTCAAGTCCTTTGAGCATAAATTCAAGCATCTGCTGCCAGCTCTCGAAGCACATATAACGTAAGCGCTTAATTCTCGACGTACTTGCCTTATTCGGCAGAAACCATGTTTTTAAAATTCCACGGCAACAAAGCTTCAATCTTTTCAACCGTATCGCCATAATGCAGCGCTTTGAGTATTTGAGTTAGATAGCTATATGGTTCTAAGCCATTCGCTTTAGCAGTTTCAATTAGGCCGTAATGAATCGTGCTGGCTTTTGCACCTTTGGAGCTATCCGAAAATAACCAAGCTTTACGGCCAATGACAAAGGGACGAATAGCATTTTCAGCCATAATATTACTGATACTCAGTTCACCGTTTGTGCAGCATCGCACAATGATGGGTTTCGCTGTTAGCTCTACCCATCCTACACACTTGAACAAAAAAGTATCCTATCGCTTACAAATACACGATGTTCACTTTTTTGCCAAATACGGCTTGTACCGTTGGAATTAAATGATCGTGATGGCTAAGAAAGATAACCTGTGTTTGTTCAGATAAGCTCTTAAGTGCTTCAAACCCCGCACTTGATCGAACATCATCGTAGTTAATAAATAGATCATCGGCAATAAAAGGTAAAGGCGTGGCTAGATCAAGATGCATTTCTAAGGCGGCTAGTCGCAGTGCCAAATAAAGTTGATCTCGTGTGCCATCACTTAAACCAGAAATACCGACAGAATTCCCATCTGGCCGTAAGCCTTCTAACGTCATCGGTTGCTTATCAAAATCAACATAGAGTTTACGAAAAGTCCCTGAGGTTAAGGTCGAAAAAATAGTACTAGCGCGATTTAACAGCGGCCCTTGTTTTTCTTCTCGGTAACGATCAATAGACCAGCGTAGTAAACGCTCGGCGGTGAATACCTTGATATAACGCTCGGCAACATCAGACATTTGCGCCAGTGCTTCTTGTCGTTGAGCCTCAGCTTTTGAGGCCACATCTGAACCGCCGATTTCTTGCAAAGCTCGCATAGCGTCAGCATGATCCGCAGAGTAGCTATTTTGACGCAACACCACATCGGCGAGTTCATCATTGATTTTTGCAAGATCTGCGGGCAGTTGCTGCACATTGGCCGCATCTATTTCCGCTTCAATCTGGGCTCGGGTCAAGCCATCTCCCGCATTAAGAAGATTCGTTTGGGTGTGACTGATGTCTACATTAAGTTGGCGTTGCCTATCAGAGCGCTCAATCGCATCAGCTAACAAAGTATGACTGCTGACCACTGCCCTATCCATTAGCGGTTTTAAGAGTGCGGTTGCCGCCTGTATCGATTCCGTTGCCTCTAATACCTGCGTATTTGCGTCATGTAGCGCAGTTCTCAAGCGAGCTCTCTCCACAGCAGCGTCCTGAGTTAAGGCGAGTCGACTACTTAACTTTTGTGAGATTTGCTCAGCGCTATCGCTACTAAGCTCTGGCGCTATCGCTTGCATTAAGCGCAACGCTTCAACAGAAAACGCGGTTAGGTCGATAGTCATGGTATCGATACGCTCAAGCTGAATCTGCTTTATTTTTTTAAGTTTTTCTGCAATTTGACCAATGAATTCAAGCGCCCCTTCAACGCTTGCCATATCACTATTAGCGGGTAAGCCAGCCTTTGCAAGCGCCTTTAACCAGGCTACCGTCCAACTATTTTCTGCTGTTTTTGCATCAGCCAACGCATACTCTAAACGACTGACTAAGGCTTGTGCCGCAAGCCATTGAGCACTTAAGGTTTCGTGACGCACCTTAGCGGTATCTAGCGCTTGAATAAAATCTTCCGCTTGCACACACAAGACCGCTAGAGGGTCATCGCTGTTTACGGTCAGTTTAGAGGCTTGCAAGGCATTGGCAATACTTAACTTAGACTCTGAAATTGACAGGCAAAACGCATCAACACTATGTTCTGTATCTTGATAAACCAAGGCCGCAGCCAGAGCTTTTTCGCGCTTACTCATCCAGCTACTAATATTTTCTAAAGGCATCTCTTGCAAATTTAGCGTTGCAGCCTCTTTGATCCATAGCTCATCAAAGTGTTGGATAGCGGCATCCAAACTTGAACACTGATTTTCAAGGGTTGCTAGCGTTAACAACTCCTTCTCAAGTAGATGACGTAAGCTTTGTAACGTCGTCACCTCTTCTACATTATCAAGTAAGCTATCGACTACTTTATCAGCATTAAGAATCGCCGCTTCAAAAACTGCGCCTTCTTGTTGCTGAGGCTTTTCACCCGTTTTAATAGCCAGCCAAGAGGCGTCTCGCTCCTGTCGCGCTTGCGTCACGTCCTCATAAGTGGTGGGATGATGAAGTTCTTTAAACTGGGACAGTTTCAGCTCAAGCTGGGCTACGGTTGTTTTTTGGCTTTTCAGTTGCGCAGCTTCGGCTTTTTTGTCAGCGACCAGTGCTTGCCTATCTTGTAATAAACGCGAAATAGTTTCTTGGCTAGGTATTTTAAGATCTATTAACTCAGGCAAGGATTTTTGCCATTGCCCTAAATCTTGCAATAAAGCTTCCATCGTTATCTTGGCGCTACTGAGTGCAGCCTGCTTATTTTGCATAACGGCTAGGCTGTCACCCAGCGATTTAGCCGTTGTTAACGCCGCACGAAGTTCGGGCTTTACCTCACCAGACTGTAATTCGGCCAGTTGCTGTGCCAAGACATCCATTTCAGATTGTTTGGTTCTGCTGGCCTGTTCAGCGGCTCGCAACACTTCGATGATGCCGCCATGATCACGGATTAACTGTATCAGTTCGCGTTGAACAAGCTGTGACGGCAACTGTTGGGCAATAGCGGCTTCAGAGTCACAAGTCCAGCCTAATTGAGCACAAAAATCGCAGATATCTGCCCATAAAATCGCGATTTCTTTTTTTCGATGTTCAATATCTTTGCAATAAGGGCTGTACTGAAGACGTAACTTATCAAGCGCTCGGATATCAACGGCCAAGCCTAGCAGCGCTTTGTCCACCTGAATAGTCGCCAAATTAGCCGTAGTTTTTTCGACATCAGCTTGTCGTAACAACAAGCGTTGTTCGGCAATAGCCAGCTCTCGCTCAGCCGTTACCAACGTAGTACTGGCATCCGTAGCCAGTTCTATCACCTCACCGAGTTCAGAGCGTTTAGTTTCGCTATCCCTAAGGTTGATAAGAAACGGTGCTAACCTACGTATGCGCTCAAGGCTGCTGCGCTGGGTTTGCAGTTGTTGTTGCAGGTCACGTTCAGCGCTCAGAGCGAGTTGTAAGGATTCAACCTTACTATCAGCATCCGCCCATATCTTAGTTCGTACCGTGGCGGCCTTTAAATCGGCAGTGGCTTTTTCGAGCTGATTAGCTGCAAGATAATAAGCCCTATCATTAGATTTTCGCGGCGCCCAAAGTTTATTCGCTTCAGCAACCAAGGCATCACGAATTTTACCCAAACTCGCTACGCCAGCCGCAGATTGAAACAGTATCTGGCCTACGTCATTTTCAGCATTCAGAATACTATTACCCCCCGAAACCAAGCGCGTGTGATCAAGACCAAACATTTGATCAAAGAAATGTTTATCGCCCCCCCCCAAAAACGGTGTTAGCGCCATATCAGGTAATACGGCATCTAGTGGTGATCGCAGTGTTTGCTTTAGCGCTTTGGCTCTATGAAACTCAAGTTCAGCCGAGGCATTGCTAATATGAGCCCCTAAACGTAACTCACTCAGTGGATGTAGAAAACTGAGTGGTGACCTTGCAGGTATGCCAAACAGTAAATCTACAATAGCAGAGCGCAGCGTGGACTTGCCAGCTTCATTGGGTCCTACAATCAAATGAAAGTCTTGTTTTGCAGCAGGAAACTCAACAGTACGGTCAGAGAATTTGCCATATTTGATAAGATCTAAACGATGAAAGCGCATAGTCAGTTCACTCTATTTTTGCTAAATGAGAAACGAGTCCAGAACGAACTTCGCTAATTAATTCTACTAAGTCACCTGAGCGAATAGCACCGAAATAAGGCACAGCCACTTGTAATTCCAAGGGCGCTCTATTAACCAGTCCCAATAGATCCGTTTGTAAGGCACTGAGAAAAGCCGAATCGCTTTCAGCGGCGACCAATAAATCTTGTAACTCTGAAAGCGCATCAGATCGTGCTTGTAGAGCCGCACCATCATCCGCCGCAGAAGTGCTTACCTTAACTTTTTCAATCCACAGCCGTTCATCGCCCATAGCAACGGCCAAGGCTAAGACCTCCGCTCGCAGTTGTGATTCCAAGCCAAAAAGATCACCGTGTACCGATGTTTTGCCAGTAACCGTCACTCGAACAGCGGTAGGGATAGTCGAGGGACTGTTTTCTACTATCGCTTCTAATGCGCTGCCTATGACTGCCACAACTTCAGGTAATGATCGACACTCGGTTACATCAACCTCAAGACTATTCCAGCGCAGTACATCAACAAACAATCGCTCGATGGCTTGAATGCCTGAGTCATCCGCCGTAACCAGCACAGCACCACGCGCCCCTGTTTCTCGTATGTGACGACCTTGAAGATTGCCAGGAAAAACGATGGTAGAAGCACCTTGCCATAATTGGTAATCATGAACATGACCTAAAGCCCAATAATGATAGCCCTTGGCATGAAGTTCTTCGAGACTGCACGGCGCATAGTTTGCATGCATAGAATTGCCTTCAAGCGCAGTATGCAGCACACCAATATTGAATAAACCGGGCAGCGGATCTGGATAGCCCATGGCGATATTTTCTGTGGTTTCTTTTTCTTTAAAACTGCGCCCATGCAGGGCAACGTTTAAGTGCTTTATATAAAAAGTACTGGGTTTTTTAGCATCGAAGCTAAAGACATTATCAGGCAATTGTAATTTCTTAGTCATTTCACTCTCAGCATCATGGTTGCCGAACAGTAAATAAACCGGAATAGCCACTTTTTTTAGACGGCCCATTTCTTTACAGAAATAAATGCCCGTATTATGGTCTTTCCAAGTGCCATCATATAAATCTCCGGCAATGACCATGAAATCAACGGCTTGCTCAATGGCTTCAGTAACTAGGTTACTAAAAGCCTCGCGTGTCGCCGTGCGTAGCAACTCCACCGGAGCATCAGCATAAGCGCTTAATCCCGTTAATGGACTATCTAAATGTATGTCCGCTGCATGAATAAATTTCACTGTTTTTCCTTATTGGGGTCTGTTGGTGCGAGTAGGCATCAATTCAGAGAATTTGATCGGCTAGATTTTACGTCTCTGTCGTCAAAAAACCTGCTTATTCTTGATTGCTATTTTCTAACTCTAATTTCAATCGCTCTTTGTTAATTTGGCTACCCATTTAAAGCGGGACAGATAAATAAAGCTGGCCTATTGATTCCGGGAGCGCTGAGCCCCAGCTCGGCGTTCCCAGAAAGTTATCTGTCTCGGCTTAAGTTGGTAGCCGTAACTACGCAAGCGTTTTGTCCCGTGTTAAATGGGTAGCCGTAACTTTTTAACATAGTCTTTCCTTTAGTGGGTTAATTCTTTTTTTAATGTTATTAGGCTATGCATCAACCAACCATCAACAAAATAGTCGCTTAGTTATCATGATGTTAGTGTGTTTTTAGTGATTTATGAGCGATTCTATCAACAAACCTTCAACAAAGTTAAGCCCACCACGGAATATAACGCATTGCCCTGACGCCTGCCTCTGAATCGAAAGGCTTAATCATGTCCGCATCAATAGTCTGCTTAATAATTCTGGATGCGTTAGCTTTATTCTGCTCCTCAATACCAAACCGCTCCTTAATCGAAGCATTATTCATGGGTTGGCGATTAACATATTTGAGGCAGCAGTGCAGATAACAGGCGCGGGTACGGTCTTCCTTACCCATATCCTTAAAGTCTTTATGACCAAATAATATTGCCCGCGTATGTTCAAGAGTGACTTCAAAAGCGGGTGCGTGTAGCTGGAAAAATTCAGTCTGGAAAACGACTTTGTCGATACCACTGTCACGCTCTTCACAAATACCGATACGACGTAAAAAAGAAGCCAGCGCTTCATTACGACTATGCTGCTGTATTTTCACAATGTAGCTTTAATAATTTCGCTAATTCTGTTCGCTGCATGTGGTTGGTTGCTACCGCAATAACCCAATCATAAAGCCGTGCATTATTCATCGTTGGTTTAATGTGGTTTTTTACTAAAAAAACCAGCATACATGCCGCTGCCGTGCGTTTATTACCGTCTAAAAAGGGATGATTATGAGCAATCGAATAACAATATTGACCGGCACTCTCATAAATATCTTGGGTATAATTCCATGTTTGTTGGGGTGCGCCTAAAGCAGATTCAAGCAAATTATTATCTCTAATACCCGCTAAACCACCAAAACGTTCAATTTGTTGTTGGTGTATTTTTAATGCCAATGGTTGAGAAATAAAAAATAGCTACGTCATTACTGCGCCAGTTTCTGAAAAGCATCTGTATATTGCTCCATCAGTTGCTCATGGATCAATAATGCTTCGTCGTCTGCTTCGTTTTTGTCGACTAACGGCTTGTTAATAGCATTTTGTAGCAACGCTAAAACAAACTCAGTGGGAGTTACTTGCTTGATTTTAGCGGCTTTCTTTAATTGTTCTTCTATTTCATCAGGAATGGTTAAGGTCATCATTTTTTATATCCTCAATGGCTAAGTTTTTATAATTTTCCTAGTTCCAACGCAGCGCATGGAAACTAGATAACTTTTATTTTATTTTTCAAAGCGTTCTGCTCTAACTGCTTTTATTTCATCGATAATTTCTTGCTCGGAAATGTCAGGTTCAACAGTCGGCATGTTTTGCGCGAATTGATTCCACTTTACTGCTAAGGCTTGCTTTTTAATAGGGTCGGCAACGCTGTGTTGATCGACAGAAAAACTGGCAACCATTTGATATATCTGTTGCAACGATAAGTTGTTATTTTGCAATGATGTTTGCATAACCTAAACCTCTTTAATTCAATTTTAATTTACCATTAAATCCAATAACGCCGGGTTCGGCTCTGGCGGGTTAGTTACTATATTCATTAAGTCCTGCATACCCTGAGTCGATAAAGTAATACTCGCTGGAATCATAATATCGATCGGTATTTCTTTTAATGCTTGTAAGTGATGCAATAATGCCTCCTTTGCTTGTCTATGATCAACCCCTTGCCTTCATTTAATTGAACCAATGAGTGGGTAGGATGGGCAAAGCATAGCGTGCCCATCACAGCGATTAATATTGATGGGCACGGCGTTGTCTTTGCCCATCCTACCTGATTCTGAGCCCTGTTCAAGAAGGAATGTTTTCACAACATCGACTCCAATTCGTATCTACTTTAAAAAGCAGGGTAAATTGAACATCATCAACAATTAAGCTTTTAATTTTAAAGTATTTTATTTTTTACATACCACGTTTTACCCGGGGATTTAAAGT
>TBL_comb48_EPIDRAFT_1003013_pt1 | contig 11425 bp, 8 predicted proteins | sample TroBogEpilimnion_37_FD_10681 | JGI IMG/M metagenome (IMG submission 10681)
CTCCCTTGATTTTGATCTTCCTTACTTTCAGGGGCAGGAACTCGCATTCCGTCTACTAGTTGTTGCGTATGCCGGGCACACAAAATAAATTCATTAAATTTATAAAAAACTTGAAACTCGAGTGATAGCAAATAGCCTCTTGATGAAGCGATTGCTTCATGACTGAGTACTTCTACGTATTTTTAATAAAAAGCTTGAAGATGCTTCTAAGATCTCCACTATGAGATTTAAAACCATGTTTTGGGTCTTTGAAGTGATCAAGTTCAGGTTTTGCTTCCGAGATTCGGTTCATTTTGGTTTTTCTATTCTCCATGCAGACTTCAAGAAGTTGTATCAACTTTCTGAAAAAAAAGCACAACCACTACTCATGAATGGCATCCAAAAATTAACCAAGAACATCAGAAAGCTCTTGCTTGTAAAGGCTTCTGTAACCTCTGCAAAGGCTTGTCTTTTAAGAGATGGAGAATTATAGCGCGCTAAGCGCAAGCCAATGCTTTGTGTCTTTTTCTTGAAAAATAGAAGTCTTTCTATAACTGCTGCCAGAAGAGCGTTGTCCTAAAAACTCAGGTTTTACTTGCGATGCATGATACTTCATGGTAGCTCTTTCTTATCACTGCGAGATAGTAGATGGTCTGTATCCTAGGTTTTTGTCATCCTTTCAAGCTCTCCATTTTAACTAGGTAGGGAGATTGTTCTTTTTTGCTAATTCGAAATATTTTTATCTTTTGGTGCGCAATGTGGGTTGAATACCTTGGCTAAGAAAAAGAAAATACAGAAGGTTATTCAAACTTTTTTCGTAGTAGGTGTTTTATTTTACTTAGTTCAAACGGGAAAACTCTCTTTTGAATCGATTTTAGAAGCCTGTAAGCACTGGAAGCTTTTCATGCCTGCAGCACTGTTGATTTTGATCGGGCATTTTATCGCGATTTTTCGATGGCAATGCCTTTTGCAAGCGCATGGTATTCACTTAGTCTGGAAAGTGGCGCTTCGCTTAAGTTTCTTAGGTAATTTTTTTAATACTATTCTTCCTGGCGCGGTGACAGGGGACATTGTAAAAGTTTTTCATATCAATCGCCAGTTGCCAGGAAGTCATCGAAAAGTACTCGGAAGTATTTTGTTAGATCGTATCTCAGGACTTTCTGGTTTGATCTTTTTATCGTTCAGTGCTTTTTTATGGCAAGGAAGCTTGGTCCCTGCGCTTCACGTCTTTCTCGTGACGAGTATGATTGCTGCTTGTTTTTTCTATGCTTGTCTTTTGGGGATTGCTCCTTCGAGAGACCCTGTTTTCAAATGGCTTGAACTTCTACGAAAGAAATTGCCCCTGACTTCAGTTATCTCTGAAACTTACCAGAGTATTCGACACTACCATGGGTATCCTAAAATCCTTTGGCAGGCCCTTGGTCTTTCTGTCTTCCTTCATCTTTTAGGGGGATTGAGTTTTTTCCTGTTGAGGCAATCTTTGGGGCAATCTTCTATTACCCTTGCTTCTTTGTATATGGTGATTAGCGTGGGACTTTTAGTGACCTCTATTCCCGTGGCTCCTGCAGGAGTGGGTACGGGGAATATTGCATTTTTTTATCTTTTGAGCTTTTTTCAAGATCAAAGCGGAGCTGAGCTTTATAGTCTTTATGCAATCATTCAGATTTTACTTGCTTTTTCAGAAGGTTTTGTTTTCTTGCTCTTGCCTTCTACCCCTGCCAACAAGCATCACAGGGCGCTTGAAATTCCTGGCACTTCTGAGGAGAGGGATCACCAAAGTACCTCTTAAGAAACCAGCGACGACAGCCTGCAAAACTAACAAATTCGACTAAATCGGATACTTCTTGCTTTCTTTTTTCAGAGACAATACTCCACTGCATGAGTCGAAAATCCTCTTCGTCCCAAAAAACCAGGGCCTTTCCCTGTGCAGAGCTTCTTCCTACTCTTCCTGCAATCTGAACTAACGATAATAAGGAAAGGGGCATTTGCCACAGCACGACGTAGGTTAAATGGGAGTAATCCATGCCCATGCCAAAGGCTGAAGTAGCAACGACTACCGAAGAAGAAGTCACATGTGCTTCGAGATTCTTTCTTTCTTCTTGAGAAAGCCCTCCGTGGTACGCTATGACAGATTTTCCAAGGCTTGCCACTAAACGCGCTACTCTTTGAGTGGCTTCGCGTGTTGGAACGAAGATCATTCCTGGCTCCTGAAAGGATTCTACCCAATGTACCGTTTGCTCCAGTCGATCCTGCCAAGGAACCTTTTGTACCCATAGTGAAAGGCTTGAGGGAAGCTCAAACATGCCTAATTCGATTAAAGGTTTTTCAATGAGACTTCGAAGCTGCAATCGTGCTTCTTGAGGTAAGGTTGCCGTTAACCAAAGACTTTGCGAAATCTCAGACTCACGAATGAGACCAGGAATCATTTGGAAGGCAGGACGAAACTGCTCTCCCCATTCCCAAAGGCAATGGCATTCATCTACTACTAAAAAATTCGGTTTCCATGCGTTTAATGCATGGCGACGTGATGGGAATTTCAAAAGTTCAGGACTGACAATCCAGGCTCCATGGCCTACCGGAGGGCCCTGAGCATTACCTCCCGCACCTAAATGGACCGGGATACCCATGGACTTAAGTTTTTGGTACTGCTGACGAGCTAGTGCCACTAAAGGTGTGACGAGTAGCGTTCTTCGGTGAGGATTGCAGGCAGCTTGCTCGTAAATTAAACTCTTTCCGGATCCTGTAGGCGCGATACAGAGGATATGAGAGTCTGGCTTTTCTAATGCAGACAATGCTTCTTTTTGAAAATCATGAAAAATCATGCCATGCTACTATGCTGAAAATATACCATTTTTGCAAAATCAAAAAAACTTTTTTAAAAAAATCATTTTTTTGATGGAATCCAAGTCTGAAGTGTCTTGGATGAAGAATCTCAAAATTTAAGTGTTTTCAGTATTTTTGGGTAGGAGCAGACGTGATCAAGGTTTCTTGGTGCTGTAATGCTTCTGGAGGACCTCTTGGGTTTCTTTTTGGACTTGGTCGGCATTGATAGGGTTTTCGGCTTTGTTGGCAGCGGCATTGATTGCATCTTTGATATTGCCCGAGATTCCGCCTCCAAAGATCAGTTCTACATTAGCTGCATTGACAATGGCGGTGCATTGGTGCTTTTTAAAGTCAGTGATATCACCGTTTTTAGTTATTATTCTAGTTTTTAATTGCTTGTTTGCGTTCTGAAAGTGCTTGCTTGAAGCATAGTCCATAAAGACTAGTTGGATTTGATCCCCGTAGGGAGCTGCTACTTTTATAATTTCTTTAGCAAGTTCTTCTATTGTAATCTTTTTCTGAGGGGATCTTTTGGCGTTGATTCTGTCAAGAAAAATACCTCCTCCTACGAGGGGAATGGCGATTCTTTTGTGTCCCTCTTCAATCGCAAGCTTTACGGAATTTTTTACAGATTCTAAGACGCTTTCTAAGGTGGGCTCAATGGTTTTTGCTCCTTCCATGCTTCCTGGCGCAGCATGAACGATGGCTTGTATGCTATTTGGTCCATTATTAAGAGAGCCTGAACCTCCGATGACTGCAGATCCTGGAGTGAGCCATCTGTTCGCCTCAGCTGTTTTCTTATCCTTCTGACTTACGCCCTGAGTTACGTATTTCATCTTATTTATAGTCTTAGTTGTCGTCTGCGGTCTGTGAGGCGCTAGAGTTGTATTGCGGTTTGCTGGAGATTCACGCTGTGTTGTGCTAGCAAAGCTAACATGTTTTTTACCAGTGCGCTGGGCGCTTGGTTGTGATGGGAAGTCTTCTTCTTGCAGTCTATCAATCACTTGTTTTGCGAGTTCTTCGTAGATTTTTTCTTCCTTTGTTTTATTACTATTTCGTGAATTTTTTAGAGCATCGAGTTCATTGAGTTTGGTTTGAATGACTTGGCAAGCAAGAGAAGCTGGAGATTCCATAAAGTTCTCGATGGGTGTTTTATTCTTAGGCTGGCCGAATAATGAGGACCAGAGAGAGATTTGTGCGGGTTTTGGTGAATTTTCTGGTACTTTCAATGAAGATTCGAGTCTTTCTTCAGGCGGAGGCATAATGTCTGCTCGGGTTGCTCCTTTGGGTAAGGGTTTTGCGCGATTTTCTCTATTTATAAGTAATTCTTGAATATCCCTAGTATTTTCTAGGGATGGAGTGTTTCCTATCCTACAATTTTCTGAGTTATCTAGTGGATTGTTTAAATTTTTTGCTATCCTTTTAGCCTGCTTCTTGTAGTTACTATTAGTGATTTGGTCGAGTTCATCTTTGTTAAATCCATTCGATAAAACTTCTCTTTGAATGAAAAGATTTAAGTTTTTTTGAAAGTTAGCCTGAGAGGATGCAGAGTTATTCGAAACTGCATATTCGCTTAACTCTTGAACCCTCTTATTGCATGATTTATGGAATTTTTTCATCCATGCTTTATGTTTTTGGGTGATATTATCGAAGCTTCCATCATTTATTAAATAGGAGGACAAGCTTTCTTTGTACTCTGCAAATGCTGTATCATTTTTATAAATAGGTTCTAAAAAATCCATAAATGTAGAAATGAGTTTGATTTCTGTTTTGGGATTTTTGTTTTGAGTGATCTTTTTTAGGAGATTATCTCCTTTTTGTTTGAATTGTGTGAGATTTGTTGAATTTTCTAAAAATTTCCGATATTCCATTTCCGTTAGATTTACTGGATTTTCCCATGGAATAAAGTGCTTTTTTAAAATATTGGAAGATTTGATAGCACTCCAGTAAAGTTCCCATTCTTGCACTTTCGAAGCTTCCATGTAAGGACGATTTTTCGATGAGGAAGAAAAAAACGATATGCCTGAGGCTTGCGTTTCTAAAATCAAAGCAAAACATAGAGCTATGTGAAGCAGTCTTCTTTTATGTTGATAGAAAACCATAAGTATCTTTCGTATTTTTTAATAAAAAACTTTAGCATAAAATTGAGTCAAGCTAAAAAGCGCGAGGATAAAGTAAGATATAAAAAATGGCTGACGCTTGTGTCAAAGTAGACACAGGAATAAAATCGCTCAATTTCTGAATGAGGTTTTGATGAAGCTTTTGCGAGCTGTAACTATAGTGAACTTATGATTTTTTCAGTAAAACTTGGACACTGTCAGTTCTTGAGACAGGCTTGCCATAGGCTCATCAGAATGAAGTTTTTGGTATCTTGCAGGAGAGTTGTCCAATCAACTGGGTAATCTGGTAGGATGGGGTGTGACAAAAATGACGCATTGATTTGGATCGCTTTTTAAGGGATCCAAAATCATGTACAACAGGCAATCTTAAGAAAAGCTCAGGACTCTTGCTTATTTTCCAAAAAAGCGATTTTCTGATCTAGCCTTCGGATTCTTTGGTCTCTAAACTCTCTTCACTCGACGATGCTTCTTGAGCTCTCCTGTCGATTGCAGGAAAAAGTCTGTCTGTAAGACTTACATGAGGAGGCCCCCAATTCTGCTTCTCAAGTTTCGGATAAAAACCTTGGTCACCCACAAAAAAAGCATTCACAAGATAAATGCCTTGCTCACTTTCTAGGTCCTTGCAGCCACAGGTCAACATTCTTGTTGTATCAGGATTTTTATTTAATAACTCAGCTATGAAAGGGGATTTCTTTGTATTGCTATAACGTGAATTTTTCGATACTTCCAAATCAGCGTAATAGACAAAATTTAATTCTTTTCTGAGAAAGCGTCTATTTGATTGCGTAAAATTTCCCAAAACAAAATCATCAATAGAAGGACATTCTTCTTGTTCACAAGCACAGTTTTTTGCTCCGCAAGGAAAAATATTTTCTAATATATTTTTAGAGATAAACACAAATGTAAATGCAATATTTTCTAATGTATTTCTTTCAGTAAACATTTGAAAAATACTTGATCGAGAAATACCTGAAGAGTTGATGGTTTTGATTAATGCATTTTTATTGCCTGGAAACTCTTGCATGAGAGGATCTTGATAATTAGGAACATAAAGGTTTGAGAGATTCTCGTTAGGATCAATGAGAAGTGCCGCAGAAATAAAATAGACACCTTTTTCTATGCCTTGATCATCATTCAATATTTCTCTTAAATGTTCGGTATCAATTAACACTTCTACCAGACCGTCTATTTTTATATTAAGAGGCCTATTTTTCATTTTGGAATGCCTCGTTTGACAAAGTAAGTCGATAAAAGAAGTTCTGTAAGGCTTAAATAAGCTACAGGCTTCTTTCGCAAAAAACTCATGATGGATAGTGCTTTCTGGATCATTGACGAGGTTTTCGATCACTTCCTTCTTTATTTTCGTATCCCTTAAAGTATCAGTTAAGTCTTCTACTGACTGAAAATTAAAAGAAAAAGAGATGTTTTCTATAGCGTTTCCTAAAATAAAATTCTTAAACAAAGAAGACTTAATAAGCCCTTCCTGAAAAATCTTATCTATTAGCCTTTCCTTGTCACCACAGAATAGGTGTTTTTTTTGAGCTTTAAATTTCAACGAATTTTCTAAAAGAGATTGCAACAATTCAGGATCAGCATGATGAGAATTTTTATAGACAGCAGAAATACAATATAATCCAGGGACATTGATTGGCACATGATCTCTTGCGTCAAACGCAGATAGATATCGAAAACAGGCTGCATTATTAGGAACGAATTCAATGATTTTAGGAAAAAAGTGCTCGGATAGTTTATCCATATCGGTGCGATAATCTTCATAAATGATTTCCAATAAACGTAAGGAATCTTTTTCGCTAGGAAAACCTTGAGAGGCGTCATCCACAAAATTAGAACTAAATCCTTGTTCTGTATTATATTTTCTTTTTAAAAGTTCTGCAGGAAAAAATAGATATCTCAACGAAATATTTTCTATATGATTCGCATTCGTAAAATCTTTAAAAATCTTAGAGCCAGAAACTGCGTTCTCTAAAACGATGCTGAGAAACATCGCCTTGTTTCTGATGGCATCTGGAAATACTCTTAGGGCAGAAAATCCATCAGCAGTAAAAATTGCAACAAAGAATACTATCAAAAAAATATTTCTAAAAAACAAGCGCATCATCACCTCTGTTTAAAAAAGTCGTTTCCGCACACTACACACTGCCAAGATCTCTGTCAACTCTTTATGTCCTATTTTTGTAGTTCATGGTCGATGCAATTGCTACCGCAAGAGGATCGTCATGGAAAATCACTCGTAAAGGGGGCGAAAGAAAGGAGGTTTTTCAGTGGGTTTCGAATTGAATTTATACCGTGCTTTTGTAGAAGATCAGGAAGTCTTCGAAGGTACCTGGAGTGCGAAATTCATCAGAGAAGAGGGTGATCGAACAACGGTCATGGTGTACACAAGCCCGTAGCCAAACAATGGTTGAGCTATGCGTGCTTTGATCTTTGAACATGTGGCATCAAGAATGGTGATCTGAGGGAGCCTCTTGGGGATTTCAGGTATTCGGAAGGGGCCTGATTCAGCTAGGGGAGTACTCGTGCAGCTTTGTGTGGTCATCATTGTGTCACCCATCGCGCCAAGGCGTGAGAACGAGGTTAAGCAATGACAGACCTGTGACAAATCTTGGGCTTTCTTCCTTTAGAGTCAGGAGGTGTTTCAAGATTCATTGGTCATTATTCATCAAAGCAAAAAAAAAGAAAGCGATCCCGTTTTGTGGCAACGGCTTCGCTCTCGGTTAGATGCTTGTTTTGAAATAGATACCTGCCAGAGGTCCCTTTGGGTGACAACGACTCAATGCATGCCATTGTTGGTAGAACGGGATTTTGAAATTTACCGAGGTCAAGAAGCATACTGTTTTTTTTTAAGGGTAGCGGCAGGACTTGAAAGTGAAATCTTAGGAGAAACTGATATTTTTGGTCAACTAAAAGCAGCTTGGAGGCTCTTTGAGCAGCAATCCCGTGGTGCTCAGAAACTCTCAGTTCGCTTATTGTATTTTGATCTTGCACCTTGGATGCAGGCTTTATTTGAGGATACCAAAAAAATTCGGTCTCAGTTTCTTCAGAATGTGGGTGGACATTCTTACGCAAGTTTGGTGAGAAAATGGATTAAACAGAACTTGATGAATCCTGATCCCATTTTTATCCTAGGGGCAGGGCAGATGGCGCAGTCTATTGCTCCTTTTTTGTCAGAATATCGACTTTTATTATGGAATCGCAGTCCTGAGCGATTGTTGCAATTGGAGCGTCAATTCAAAGACAGGTCTTTAGTTGATCGTTTGGAAGATGAGAGGCAAGGGTGGGCCCGAGCGAAAACCGCTATTGTGTGCACTCCTGTGGATGATGAGCGGGATGCGCCTAAAGTAGCATGGCTTAAGCAATTGCGTGAATTGAAGGTCATCCATTTAGGAGCGAGCAAGAAGCAGCCTTCTTCATGGACATCGTGGTCTCATTGTTTTTGTCTGGATGATCTTTTTGAGTTTAAAAGATGCATCCAGCAATCGCGTCGTTTGCATATTCAACAGGCGGAGCATGCTTGCCAGGAGCAAGCTAAGCAGAGGTATTTACATGAAAACGATCAAATTAGGAACGCGCAAGTCTCGTTTAGCATGGGCACAAAGTTTGTGGGTTGCTAAGCATCTTGAGAAGCACCATGCGGATATCCAAGTCAAGCTTTGTGGCATTGAGACCCTAGGTGATCAGATTCTCACTTCCTTGCAGAAGATGGAAGGTAAGGAGTTTTTCGTTGCAGAAGTGGATGAGGCATTACGATCTCAGCGGGTTGATATGACAGTGCACTCGATGAAGGATTTGAGCCTTGATCGACCTGAAGATTTTGTCCTTGCTTGCGTTCCTGCTCGGGAAAATCCTCGAGATATTGTGGTTTTTGGCCCTAAGATTGGGGATAGTCTTCGCGCTCATCAGGTCTTAAAAATGGGAACCTCTTCTCCCAGAAGGCTTGAAAACACACCTTCCTTTCTAGAAAAGGCCTTACCTCGTTTCCATAAAACATTACCCATTGCTTGGGAAGAAATTCGTGGCAATGTCACGACAAGATTAGAGCGGTTGCATGCTCCTTCAGAGCGTCATTTAGATGGGGTCGTGCTTGCTTTTGCAGGGCTGATTCGTCTTTGGCAGGATGCCGAGGGGCAAAAAGCCTTGAGTCCATTGCTTCAAGGGGTTCGATTTATGGTGCTTCCCTTTTCTGAGTGCCCTGCTGCTCCGTCACAAGGGGCATTAGCTGTAGAATGCCTTAAAAAAAATACCTGGATGCAAGAGAAGCTTCGCTGCTTGCATGATCCTCAAACGGCTCATTTCGTTCAAATGGAAAGAGCATTTTTAGCGCAAGTGGGAGGCGGTTGCCATCAGCGATTTGGAGTTAGTGTGATAGGTTCTTCTGAGTTAGGCTGGATCCTTCGTGCGCGAGGTCTGACGACTGATGGAGCAGTGATTGATAGCTTGCGTTGGCAATCACAAGAATCCTTGGGAGCAGAAGGAGCTCTTGGTTGGGATGGAAGTCAATGCTCCCCTGAAATAGACATGCTTCCTCATGGCTTGGATTTCTGTGACCATAGAGCTCTTTTTGTTGCGCATGCACGTGCACTTCCTCAGTGCGCTTCTGATCTGCAGGATAGGAGGATTTGGACCTCGGGGGTAAAGAGCTGGTTTCGGTTAGCGCAAAGAGGTGTTTGGGTGGAAGGCTGTGCTGAAGGATTAGGATTTGAAGCTTGTTTGAGTACCTTGCAAGAGCCTGTCTTAAGATTGCCTCCATTATCTCAGTGGCTTGTTCTCACGCATGCTGATGCACAGGATGCTTGGAAGGATCAGGGGATGCAAGTTCTAGCTCCTTATCGGGTGCGTTATTCATGTTCTGAAGAGCAAAAGCTGAGGCTTCAAACATCGACTCATTTTTTTTGGGGAAGTGGGTTTCAGTATGACCATTTTCATGCGTGGGTTTCACCCTCTGCAGAACATGCTTGTGGTCCTGGGAAAACTGCTTTACATCTGCGTCAAAAAGGATTATTTCCTCGTGTGTTTCCCGAACCTGGAGAGTGGAGAGCATGGATCAAAAACTTACGTTAAGAAGACTCAGACAAAATCCATGGATTCGTGAGCTTGTCAGAGAAACACGTGTTTCTCTTGAGCAATTGATCCAGCCACTTTTTGTTGTAGAAGGGCTTTCTGCCCCCGAACCGGTTGCCGGACTTCCTGGAGTTTATCGAGAAACCTCAGAGTCTTTACTTCGTGGGATGGAGAGAGATTTGAAGGCTGGTGTGAGAAAATTCTTGCTTTTTGTGATTCCTGCAAAAAAATCCTTACACACGTTTAACGCTGATTTTGCAACTGAGATCATCGCATCTATTCGGAAGTATTTTGGAAACAATCTTTTTTTGATGGTGGATGTTTGTCTTTGCTCTTATACCGAGCATGGCCACTGTGGCATCATGAATCGGGATCAAACCGGTATTGAGAACGCTTCGAGTGTTCGGCAACTAGCTTCTCTTGCCTTAGCCTATGCTCAAGCAGGTGCTGATGCGGTAGCCCCTAGTGATATGATGGACGGGAGGGTGCATGCGATTCGTGAGGCTCTTGATCAGGACTCAGCCACTGAGTCTACTATTTTACTAAGCTACAGTGTGAAGTTTCAATCGCAGTTTTACGGACCCTTTCGATTAGCGGCGGAGTCCTCTCCTGGGGGAGGCTTGAAAGATCGTTCTACGTACCAATTAGATCCAGCTTCTTTTCGAGGGGCACGTTTGAGTGCCTTACGAGATGCTCAAGAAGGGGCTGATATTCTGATGGTGAAGCCTGGGCTTCCTTATTTAGATGTGCTTTTTCGACTATCTTCAGAAATTTCAAAACCCTGGGCAGTTTATGAGGTCAGTGGGGAATTTGCCGCTTTACAATGTCTGGCAGAAAAAAATCTCATGGATGCAGCTTCCGGTCATTTGGAAGCTTGGAACGCGTTTATTCGTGCCGGTGCTACGATGGTGATCACGTATGGAGCACGATTGGCTCAGGGGTATTTAGAAAAATAGCTTGAGTATTTTGAATCAAGCGGCCGGGCTTGCGTCCTCGAACAACGTATCCGCTCATTAATTTGTGTAAGGAACAGAAGTAATATTAAAAATAATTAAAATTCTCTCTTGCTTAATTTTGATGATCGCAGTTCAAATAGAGTAATGCTTGAGACGAAAGAACACATCGGCTACTCAACCTATTAGCATTGAAACAGACAAATCGATGAATTTTATAATGTTATTTCTTACGCCGACGCTTAGACTGGTTGCTTCCAGACTCTCTTTTCTATAATTTTTGCAAGATTTTCAATCTTATTACTATAGTAAATTCGATCATAAAGATAATCCCAAAAAGAAAACTTTAATTTTCTGGTCGTTTTCATTAAACTCAAAAAAGTATCTCTGGATTTTGTACCAATTTCACTATTTGTTTTTGAGATGCGCGTTCTCACAACCGATTCTCTTCCTTCCGTTTCAGAGCCATTA
>TBL_comb48_EPIDRAFT_1003015_pt1 | contig 11423 bp, 6 predicted proteins | sample TroBogEpilimnion_37_FD_10681 | JGI IMG/M metagenome (IMG submission 10681)
TCGTTTGATAATGTATCGTATTTGAAACCTCGTATTCAAGAGGCAACAGGTCGTTTGAAACAAATGCTCCCACACGAAGCGCGTATACGTAACTTCACATACGCAGCACAGATGTTTGTAGATATTAAGTTGAAAGTTCGTTCTTACTTTGGACCCAATTTAGCAGAGTTCAAAGAAGAATCAAAAACATTCGAAGGTATTTCTCTTGGAAAGATTCCTGTTATGTTAGGTTCATCTCTCTGCGTTTTGAAAGATTATCCTATGACACTTGATGAATTAGGTGAATGTACACAAGATCCATTTGGATACTTTATTATTCACGGCGGTGAACGTGTCATTCTCTCACAAGAGAAAGTAGCTGATAATCGTATTATGGTCTTCTTAAACAAAAAGAGCACAACTAAACACACACATTCGGTTGAAATGAAGTCATTACATGAAAGTTTTACCTTGCCTCCAAAGAAGTTAGAAATCCGTATATCTTCCAAGTTCAATGGTTTAGGATATCCTCTATCTGTATGTATTCCTCGCTTTCGTGAAGATATTCCTTTAATGGTATTCTTCCGTTGTCTTGGAATTGAAACAGATAAAGAAGTATATGAACTTCTCAATATTGAAGATACTGATTCATTGATGGCATCCTTTAAAGAATGTGCAGATATTGGAGTCTTTACACAAGAACAAGCAATTGAATACCTTTCTCGTCATCTTCAATATCCTCCAACTCACGACGATAAAACAGGTCATGTAAAAACATTATTGACAACTGAGTTTCTACCACATGTAGAATTAGCAGGTGAAACATTAGAACCTGAAGTATTAGTTGCTCGTAAAGCAAAAATATTGGTAAGTATGGTGAAGAAGTTATTGGATACAGCTGCAGGAAAAATAACATTAGATGATCGTGATGTGTATCCTAATAAACGAGTTGTAACTACTGGTTCTCTTCTGACTCATTTATTCCGTCAATTATTTCAAAAAGTTTGTAAAGATATTCGTTCTAAGTTCGTTCATGAAATCAATAACGATAACTGGAAACGTTCAGGAAAACCATTAGATGTTCTTGTTCTATCCAATCTTTACAAGATTATGAAAGTATCATCTATTGAAGGAAAATTAAAACAAGCATTAGCAACTGGAAACTTCACAGTTCAAGGATTAGGAACATCTAATTCTACATCCTTATCCAATGCTACTAAATCAGGTGTATCGCAAGTATTGAATCGTTTATCATACAATGCTACACTCTCACACATTCGTCGTATTCAAACACCTGTTGAAAAGTCAGGTAAGTTATTAGCACCTCGTAAATTGAACGGTTCTTCTTGGGGATTTGTATGTCCTGTAGAAACTCCAGAAGGTCATTCAGTTGGTATTGTGAAAACCATGAGTTTATTATCAACTATCTCTACACACGTTCCATCCTTTGTAATAACTAACTTTCTTCGTGAAATTCCAGATATTGACTGGGTCAAAAACGCACGAATGGAAGGACCTGTTGCAATCCTTGTAAACGGTGTAATTATAGCCTATACTTCAAATCCAAAAGAAGTTCACTCAAAATTAAAGAAAGCAAAACATACAGCACAAATACATCCACAAGTATCTATTGCTTGGAATGTCCTCCAAAACAGAATAATTATTGAAACAGACGCAGGACGATTAGTTAGACCTGTGTTACGGGTAGAAAACGGTAAGTTACTACCACAACCTCAACCATGTGCACCCTGGTCTGAATGGGTGACTTCATGTATGGAATATATTGATGCCAACGAATCGGAAGTATCACATATTGCAATGTTTCCTGGAGATGTAGATGCTACTTATACACACTGTGAAATTCATCCTCATATGATTCTTGGTCATATGGCATCTATCATTCCACTCTCAAATCATAATCAATCTCCTCGTAATGCCTATCAATCTGCTATGGCAAAGCAAGCAATGACTTTATACGCTACAAACTATCATCGTCGTCTTGATAAGAATGCTTATCTATTAGCATCTCCACAAAGACCAATTGTTGAAAATCAGATATCCAGTATCTTGAACATGCACAAGATGCCTAGTGGTTGTAATGCGATTGTAGCAATAGCATGTTACGGTGGATACAATCAAGAAGATTCAGTTATTCTCAATCGCGGTTCTCTAAAACGAGGATTTATGCGTGGTTATTACTACACGGTCTACAAAGATGAAGAACATCGTAATGTAGCAAGTGGTCGTGAAGAACGATTCTCAAAACCACAACATGATAACACAAAAGGTTATAAAAATACTTCATACCATGCGTTACAAGACAATGGTATACCAATGAAGAATGCAGTTATTCAAGAAAATGATGTAGTCATCGGTAAAGTTGTAAACTTACGAAACGATCCACACGGATACTTATACCGTGATTTGTCTACAACACATAAGAACTCAGAACCTGCTCGTATTGACGGAGTTTGGCAAGATAAGAACTCGGATGGTTATCCGTTCGTAAAAGTGCGTGTCATTTCAGAACGCGTTCCACAAATTGGTGATAAGTTTGCGTCTCGTTCGGGACAAAAAGGAACTTGTGGTATGATTCTTGATGAATGTGATATGCCGTTTACCGCATCTGGATTACGTCCAGATATTATTATGAATCCTCATGCTATTCCGTCTCGTATGACCATAGCACAATTGTTAGAAACAATGTATAGTCGTGTAGGTGTAAATACAGGTAATTTAGGAGACGGAACTCCTTACTCACATCTCGGTATTGAAGATCTCAAACAACATATGAAAAATCTTGGAATGCATCCATATGGTAATGAAATCATGTATAACGGAATGACCGGAGAACAAATGGAAGTTGAAATATTCATTGGAACTACTCATTACCAACGATTGAAGCATATGGTAATTGATAAGGCACATTCACGCGGTCGTGGTCCTATTGTGTCTCTTACTCGTCAACCTTGTGAAGGTCGTGCTCGTGATGGTGGTCTTCGTGTTGGTGAAATGGAAAGAGACTGTTTCATTACTCATGGTGCGTCTGCGTTTACCAAAGAACGATTGATGGATGTTTCAGATCCTTTCACAACAGGTATATGTTCTACTTGCGGTTCTCTCTCTACAATCAACGAGAAGGATAAACTCTATGAATGTAAATCATGCGGTTCAAAAGCAGGTCTTGAAAACAAGACAATTCCTTATGCTGTAAAACTATGGTTGCAAGAATTAGAAGCAATGCATATATCTCCAAGAATGATGCCTTCTAGCTAGAAAGTGTGTATAAATAATTTGTTCCTAAACTACTTAAATTTTGACCTATTACATACATAGTATTTTGACTGGTAATTAAAGGTGTATTAAAGACTTGAATAGGGTAGGGAGGAGTAGCTATTTTTCCATTTAAAACAAGATTTGTTCTAGGAGTTTGTGTTGAACCTGAAGTATAATATGCTTGATATTGGTTTAAAACTCCATTTGTTCCAGAAGTATAAATAAAACCAGAAGAGTCTATAACTGGAACATCATAAGCTCCTGGAATAGTTTCATTATTTGACCAAAAGTATGTATAACCACTATTAGTTGCATTTGCGTAAATATTACCAAATGCATATAATTGTCCTGAAGCAGTCATTACATGAGCCCAAATATTTCCAATTAGATCAGTTGAAATAACAGGTGGACCTTCTATTTTCATCCCTGAAAGCGTTATAGTAATATCATAGGCTTGAACACGAACAGTTGTATTGCTTAAAATAAAAATATTACTATCTCCTGGAACGGTAATTCCTATATAATTAGCACCTACATATGGTGTAAAAGGTGATATTCCTTTTGTAGGTATAGAATAAATCCAGTTTAAGTTTCCTGTTTCAGCAGTATAACAATATAACTTACTATTGTTTGTTCCAGCAAAAACGTTTATACCATCTGTAGCAACCGAAGTTTCGAAAAGTTCTCCATTTGTCTGTGTTTTATTCGTCCATACGTTTGATGCATTAGAAGCTCTAAATGCACTCATAGTATTTCCATATGCTGCTATAATATAGTCAAACGCATTATTTGTTATACAAACTGGAGAACCTCCAACTTGTTGTCCTAAAACAATTGGATAAAATTGATAAACAGAAGCATTTGAATCTAAACGATAAAGATTACCATAATCAGATGTTACAACAATTGTTCCAGTTGTAGAAACTACTGGACATGCTAATTTATTTGATTGACCTGTATTAAATGTCCACGAAACTTTATTGTTATAAAGTTTTGATAAAACACCATTTTCAGCCATATAATAAACTTCTCCAAGCGGTCCAAGAGCAGGTTGAACTTCAGCATTCAAAGCAGAAAATGTTAAGGATGTAGTTGTTAATACATTTGAAACAACCGAAATAGAACTACGATATCCAGTTGTTATAGCATGTTCATTAAATTGTCGAGTTGGAAGGGTTATTGGGTATGTAGGAGGTGTAGGTTGTGGAGGATAAACAGGTGGAGGAGTAGGTAAACAGTAAAATGGTGTTACTGGACAATTTACAATAGGTGGAGGACAGCAAAGAACAAATTTACTTAAATTAACTGGTTTTTTAGAATTTGTAAGACCCCAACCAAAACGCAAACGAGGATTAAACGGTTCTACAATACGTTTACATGAATTAGTAGGGTAAGGTTGTAAAATTGGAACTTGTTGACGAGGAGGTGGAGGTTGATAACTATTTCTTTCAAGTAAACTAAACGTTACTTTATAAAGTGTACTATTTCCAAACGTATTTGAAGCAGATAAGTAGATATCACCAAACTGATCAGAAGTAACTGTATTTGTTCCACTTAATGTAAACATCTGAGGATTTGTGGTAGGAACATATGTATTACTACCATTTCCTGCAGCACGTAAGATAGTTCCAAGATAATCATTAATTACGTGAACTCCGTCATTTTCTGTATAAAATACATTGTTTCCTGAAGTAGCGACATTGCTTATTTTTGAAGATACACCTACCGTAGTTAATAAAACAAAATTAGGCTGGTTTGATAAAAAATCATAATAGTAAATTGATCCAAATTCTGAATCTATAGTATAAATTCTCTGTTCGTTTGGAGATAATGTTATTCCTTTAAAGTTGAGTGCAGGACCTTGGTTTAAAAATAAAAGATTTACAAATGAGTTTCCATAGTTTTCCATTGTAGAAATAGATGCTCCGTTTCCAGTTACTAAGTATACACTTCCCTGAGAATCTACAGTTATGTTTCCAGTATTATCTCCAAATTTGTAAATATCATTGTCTATTGGAACTGATACAGAATATGGAGCTCCTACAATAGGAATATTTGTTAATGAAACACGTAAACAATGATTATCGTACGGAGCATTTACAAATAAATACTTTCCATTTGGATCAACTGTTAAACCTGTTATTTCTCCTGAAAGTGTTCCTGTAAACCCTGTAAGAATAATTTGATGCATTGAAGTTACATCTGTATATTCATTATACATGTATACATGACCGTTTGAAGTTCCAACAAACACAATGTTGTAATTGCTTCCTATGTTGTTGTATGGAGAAGGAGCAACTGTTAAGGAAGAAATTTTATCGATATACGAATATGCCCCAATATTAGAAATAAGGCTCATTATAATGAAAGTGGGTATTATTCTACCAACTACATCCCATAAAAGAGACTGGAAATATCCAAGAAATTCCTATTTTTTGCCTATGTTGGCAACATTTGTAGAAACAATGTCTCATAATCATACTTATATTTTTTATGTAGGTTACGATAGTGATGATCCTTTCTATATTAGAAAAGATGTTCAAGATTTCTTCAAACGAGTATTCTCAGAAATTCAGTGGATTCCTCTTGATTTTCCAAAAGGTCATGTAACATTAATGTGGAATGAACTTGCTACAACAGCATACAATGATGGTTGTGATTACATATACCAATGTGGAGACGATATAAAGTTTTTGAAAACAGGATGGGTAGATGCATCTATTAAAATGTTGGCAGCAAATGGAAATATAGGTATTGTAGGACCACAGAATGATGGAAATGTAAATATTTTAACACAAGTTATGACTCATCGAACACACATGGATATATTTGAAGGAAAGTTCTTTCCACCAGAAATCAAGAATTGGTATTGCGATGACTGGATAAATGAAGTATATCCTCGTTTAAGACTTCCACCTGAATACAGATGTTGTAACACAGGTGGAGATCCAAGATACGAAATAGTAGAAATGCGTAAAGAATGCTCAGAACTTGTAAGAAAAGGCAGAGAGAGGGTAAGAATGTACATACAACAAAGAAATAGTGTCGTGAATAATAGCACCCCAGTAAGCAGCGTATAAGTTAGTTCCGAAACCAAATAACATCGTTAAAATTAAGACAATAGATCGTAAAAAAGTATTGATAAGAACATTACCCGTAGGGAACAAGAAAGGGTCCATATTTTATGAACGGAGAAAATATTTTCTTAACTTCGAACGAGGGCGTTTTTTTATCTCTCGCCGCGTGAGTGGATTAGAAAAAAATAATCTTGATATGGAACATAAACACAAATGGGAGGTGGTTTAATGCAGCTCGTCAGCTACGGTGCTCAGGATATTTATATCTCTGGTAATCCACAGATTACCTTCTGGAAGGTTCTCTACAAACGTCACACTAACTTTGCAATGGAAGCCATTGAAGTTACATTCAACGGTCAAGCCGACTTTGGTCGTCGTGTCACTGCCGTCATTAGTCGTAATGCCGATTTAATGTACCGCACATACATCCAAGTTACTCTCCCACAGATTAACTTAAACACTGCTGGTTCTCAAGGAACTCGTTTCCGTTGGCTCAACTATGTTGGTCACCGTTTAATCAAACAGGTTGAAATTGAAATTGGTGGTTCTCGTATTGACCGTCAATATGGTGACTGGATGCAAATCTGGACCCAGCTCACTCAACCAGTAGGTACCCAAGTCTCCTTCGATGATATGGTTGGTAACTCCGCTGATCTCGTCTTACTCAAAGATACTGCAGGTGTTGCATTAGATGCTACATGCGCTGCTTCTGAAGCCACCAACTCTTGCTTATCTCGTGCTGGTACACCACTCAAGACACTCTACATTCCTCTCCAATTCTGGTACTGCCGTAACCCTGGTTTAGCAATTCCTTTAATTGCTCTCCAATACCACGAAGTCCGTATCAATGTTGAATTCGAACAGAACTACAACTGTTGTTACGCTGATGTCCAAGTTGGTGACTTCTCTGTTATGCCAACATACCCATCAACAATCCAGCTCGGTAACGGTGTAACTGCTGTCTCCCAACTCCAATTGGTTGCTGCCTCTCTCTACATTGACTATGTCTACCTCGATACTGAAGAACGTCGTCGTTTTGCCCAGCAATCACACGAATACCTCATTGACCAACTCCAATTCACTGGTGATGAAACCGTCACTGCATCTTCCAACAAGATCCAGATGAACTTTAACCACCCTGTCAAAGAATTAGTATGGATTGTTCAACGTGATTCCTTCGTTGACTGCAATGCTCCACCAACCCCATGGATCATGGAAGCCCTCGGTCAACAGCCATTCAACTACTCTGATGACTGGACCACTGAAGGTATTGTAACAGCCGTTCTCGGTCGTGGTGCACTCGCAACCAACACTGGTGCTAACGGTGCTACAGGTGTTGCTGTCCCAACATTCTCTGCATCTGCTGGTTCTGGTGCAGGTGTTCCAGGCTTTGCATACGCCCAATCTCAAATTGGTGGTCTTGGTGTTGCTCAGGGTGCTGGTCTCACAACTGGTTCTGGTATCTACCAACTCGATGGTTCTGCCGGTGATGACAACTTCTTCGAAGGTACTACCAACTACTTACTCGCCAAGGTCATTCTTGCCTCCAACGTCAAATGTGAAGGTAAGAACCCAGTCGAAGTCGCCAAGGTCCAACTCAATGGACAAGATCGTTTCGACGAACGCGAAGGTCGTTATTTCGACAAGGTACAACCATGGCAACACCACACTCGTACACCTTCTGTCGGTATTAACGTCTACTCTTTTGCCTTGAAACCAGAAGAACATCAACCATCCGGAACATGTAACTTCTCNCGTATCGATAAGGCCACACTCAANCTNACNCTCTCCGTTAACACTGTACAACAACAGCGCACTGCCAAGGTCCGNATCTACGCAGTCAACTACAACGTTCTCCGNGTTATGTCCGGTATGGGTGGTCTTGCCTACTCCAACTAAAGTGGCAAGTATGTATATATTTGCTTGGTTTTTGAGTTTTAATGTCTAAAAATTAAAAAATAAATAAAAAGTAGTCCAATAGGGCTCAATACAAATTGTAAACGCAAATTGTATTGAACTTTAATTCTTAATTATTTATATTACCAATAACATCCACCTTCAATATATTTATATCCGTTAGGTTTATCTTCATCAAGAGGCCAACACCATGAATCATTGATTAATTCTTTAACTTTATCATTTGATAACCATCGACTTCCAATAATTCCAAAAAATAATTGAATAGATCCTCCTACAAACATAACACTCGACTTCATTTCTGTAAAAATAAAATTACAAATTGGCATTCCAAAACCACCACAACCTACAAGAGCAACATCAAACTTAAGATTACGAATTTTATCCTGTAGTTCTTTATAGTGTTCAAACCATAGTATTCCATCGCAACTATGACCACTTTGTATAGGTGCACGAACTACAATGAACTGACAATTATCAAAAATCTTTTTTGGAAAAATAGAATCTATTTTACTTATTTGTTTAAGAACTGTTTTTTCATGACTTGTAATGATAAGTATATTTTTATTTACAAAAAGTGGTTTATAATACGGTTGATTGAAATAGTAAAAAGGTTCAAGTGATTGAGCGGGAAAATACTTATGAGAATATCTATTTTTTGCATAATTATAAAAATCAAGTGCTTGTGTATACATCAAACCATCCCATACACCAAGATTATCACATGAATCAACAGATGATAAATATAAGTCTATATACTTATTTACATCTTCTTCTGTTTTCATATATATTCCAGCATTCACTAACATCATCATAAAAAGTTGTCTGTCAATTCGTTTATTACTAAGTTTTAGACCACATAAACGAGTTTCTATTCCAGATAGACGACCAACAAAAAATGGATTTTTATTAGAAACAAGATTCTGTAAAAGTTTAAAACCATCTTCTGGTTTCATAGATGTTGCCATTTGTATAAACAAATTCAATATTAGTAAATCATATACCGTGATAGTGTTCAGGACATTCACCTCCGCTAATAAACTTTGGATTAATGTAAATACGAAGACCATTATTAAAAGAAACATGTTCACATGTTATATCTCCATTATATAGATGATTACGAATAGCATCTGTTCGATACAAAACCATACAACCAAATGCCGATTCACATTTAATCCATTCTGTATTTTCTGGAATAACTTGTTGAAAACGACCTATATAAAAATTTAAACGATTCGTTTGTTGTTTCTGAAAAATTGATACTCTTGGAACTATAGGTTTATTTAGTTCTGCCCAACAATCAAACGTGCAACCCATTGCTTGCGATCTGAGTGCCCACACATCATAGTATCTACCACGACGGTTTGAAGCAATAGCATCCCAATCATCGCGTAAAAAACAAGATTCAAGTTGTTGTTTAAATTTGGATTCAATGTTTAGAGATGTATCCAAATCAACTACAAGTGTATATGCAGAATCTGTTTCACGAACAAACTTCATATACTCATTACGACACTGAGCAATTCTTCGTGTTCTTGATTGTTCTGTCAAATTACCAAGATGAATAATTTTTCGACGAGAATCTTCTTTCGCCCAAGAATCTAAAATTTGAGACGTATTATCCTGAGAATTACTTTCAATAATAATACATTCATACGTATCAACCGCATCAAAAATATATTGTAAAGATTGTTGTGTTTTATACCAAACATGTTCTAAATTACGAGCAACTCCTGCTACTAAAAGTTTCATTCTTGACTTATTAAACGCTTCCAGTATTTAAGTTCTAGTTTTTCCATTTGTGAATAATCTGGTCGGAACTCATTTAATAATTTTTGAGTTACTTGATTCCAAGACTGAACAATTAAGACTGGTAATCCTGTAAATAAAGGATCAAGAGGTGATGTTTTCACAATAGGTATACAACCTAAAGCAAGTGCTTCCCATGTCCTATGACAATCAAGTCCGTTCCCATGTGGAGAGAGAACATACATATACTGAATCATTGTGTTCCATGACTGATTTCGAGGCACTTTCTTTGGTTCATAAAATACAAGATGTTTAGGAACCTGAGCAATTGCTTCACGACGATCTTGTGAGTATCGTGTATTCATAAGAAATTGAAAATTAGCGTAACACATAACTTTCTTTGGAATGTTCATATTTCTGATTCTGAATATGTGTCCTTGTTGTTCTTCAATAGTTTGTTGGGATCCCCATTCATGCGGTCCTTTTGCAAGAGTATGAAAATCAAGACCAATAGGTAATTGACGAAGTTTTTCTGAGGTTCTTGTACAGTTCTGAACATACCAACGAATAAGAAGTGGATGTGATTCTAAATGTTCAACATAACCGGGAAGATCTTCAGGAACTGTCATATCGGAATCTCCAGAGACAAGAACAAATGGATGAACGAGTCTTGGTAAATAATATTTGAAAAAGTTGGGAATAGCAGATGGATGAACATAAATACTTTCTCCGGGTTTAGTTGGAAATGTTTCAGGAACACGAAAACTGTATGTTTCTGGATTATCTATATGATGATCACAAATAGAAAGTAAAGAACGTGATGCAACAAGATTTGTCATTATTGATTAAACGATTTATAGTCTTAAACTTAATTGTTGTTATAAAAATAATGTTTATTCTTGTTAAATTCCCTTCACGAGGAAGACCTGAAAAACTTAGAAGTATATTACAAAGATATATAGAATATGCAAATGATATGTCTCGTATGATGTTTATGATTACTCTAGACTCAGATGATCGAACTGCGACTTTGGAATTAGTTAATTCACTTATAGCAATACATCCTAATATTCGAGTAGATATGGGTATATCAGGAACAAAGGTAAAAGCAATTAATCGTGACATGGAAAAAGCTCCTCCGTTTGATATTTTACTATTGGCATCGGATGATATGATTCCGATTGTAAAAGGTTACGATACTATTATTCGCGATAACATGTATAAGTATTACCCGACTACTGATGGTGTTTTATGGTTTAATGATGGATTTCAAAAAAATGGTCTAAATACACTTGCTATAATGGGCAACAGATATTATAAACGTTTTGGATATATTTATAATCCTATCTATCAAACCGCATGGTGTGATAATGAATTTACACAAGTAGCAAACTTATTAAAAAAACAAACATATTTTGATCAAGT
>TBL_comb48_EPIDRAFT_1003016_pt1 | contig 11418 bp, 10 predicted proteins | sample TroBogEpilimnion_37_FD_10681 | JGI IMG/M metagenome (IMG submission 10681)
ACCCCCTGCTCCAGACCGCCGACATCATCATCTACAAGGCGAACAAGGTCCCCGTGGGCGAGGATCAGCTGTTCCACCTGGAGCTGGCCCGCGAGGTGGTGCGTCGGTTCAACTTCCTCTTCAAGTGCGAGGTCTTTCCCGAGCCCGAGGCTGTGCTCACCAAGACGCCCAAGGTGCCGGGCCTGGATGGCCGCAAGATGTCCAAGAGCTACGGCAACTGCATCTACCTGCGCGATACCAACGCCGAGATTCTGGAGAAGTGCACCCGCCAGATGGCCTCGGATCCCGCGCGCCTGCGCAAGACGGACCCCGGCAACCCTGACATTTGCCCGGTCTTCGATTTCCACAAGCTCTTCAGCGATGCGGCCACCCAGGAACTGGTGAGCACCGAGTGCCGCCGCGCCGGCATCGGCTGCTTCGACTGCAAAAAGCGCGTAGCCGAGGCCATGATCCGCCGCATCGAGCCCGTGCGCGAGCAGATCGAGTCCCACCTTTCGCGCCCCGAAGTCATCCAGGATGTCCTGCGCGACGGCAGTGCCCGCGCCCGCGCCGTAGCCGCCGAGACCATGGCCGATGTGCGCGACGCCATGGCGATGCCCGCCCTCTGATCATTGCCGCCAAGCAGGCCAGAACGGCCTCTTGCGTTTCCCCCTGTCCCTGGTAGAATTTTCATCTTGTTGGTCCCTTAGCTCAGCTGGTTAGAGCATCTGACTCTTAATCAGAGGGTCCCCGGTTCGAGTCCGGGAGGGACCACCAGCACTGAACCCCGTGGAAGCTGAGCCACGGGGTTTTTGTTTGAATTCAAGTGATCGATGCGCCGCGCTTTTACAGGGCCCTGGGCGCACCTCGGGCACAGCTGAAAAGTCGAGCCGATGAGGCCCTAGCCTGAACAGGCTCCAAAGCAGAGAAGTTCCCGCCTTGTGCAGGCAGGGCACGGGTCGGTAATCGTATCTGTGCCAGGTTCGCGGCTCTGGTCCAGGCAGGCGGGCCGGCAGTTCCTTGGCGCCTTCTGCGTTCAGGCAACGCAGGTCATCGGGAGGAAGGAGCGGGATCAGCCCTGGCTCCCGGGGCCGGGGTTTTATGGCTCAAAACCCATGTCGCTCGACATTCTAGGCGCCCTAAACTGTGTTCAAGCGAGGGTGCAGTGCCTTCCTTTGGCATGGGTGCCACCGGGCGTGGCGGGGATCAGAATTTACACCGTGCTTCAGGTGGCAAATCCATACTGGAAGGTCGAGGTTGCGAGTTTCCACCGCTTCTGAGGCCCTTTGAATCAACTGTCCCGCGCCCGCCCGCTGCTTCCCGAAGGGGAGGAGCACGACTTTACCCTCCAGGCGGACTATTTCGATGGCCAGGTCGACCTGAAAGCCTTCTGTGCGGCCCATCCCCACCATCCCATCCTCGGCACCAACCCCCTGGTACTGGAGCCCCAGAAGGGCAGCTTCGTCTTCCTCGCCCGGTTCGGGGGGGTCGTCTTCTGGGACTGCCCCGAGGGGCTGATCCGCCAGATCCACGAGGAGCTCAAATCCCTGCCGGGACTGAGCCAGCTGGAAGAGCAGGCCCGGGACTTCCTCAAGGTCAGGGTGGGGGCGGCGGAGGATTCCGTGGGGTTCAGCGAGGTCCAGCTCCGGGAGTTCACCCTGGAGAAGCTGCGCATCGTGAGCCTCACCCTGGCCCAGAGTGTGGCACTGGACCACTTCGAGGCGGCGGTGAGCCGGGCCATGGCCCGGTTTCCAGCCTGTGGTCGGCGCCCTCAGCCACGAGGGCAAGTTGCTGCTGCCCCATCGGGAAGTCCTGCGGATCGTTGGGTTCGCCATGGAAGTGCGGGCCGCGGTGCTGGACAACCTCACCCTGTTCGATGATCCGCCCGAGACCTGGGAGAGCGAGTCCCTGGCCCACCTCGACAGCGCCCTCTACGATCAGTTCGACCTGGAGGAGCGGCTGGGCGCCATCAAGGAGAAACTCGCCTACCTCCACGACACCGGGGCCACCTTCCTGGGTCTGCTGGACACGCGGAAGAACCACCGGCTGGAGTGGATCATCATCCTGCTCATCCTGGTCGAGATCCTCCTCTTCCTAGGCAAGGACTTGCTGCCCTACCTGTCGCGGGGTTTGAGGTAATCTGATGGCCCGAGAACTTATGCTTCGACCCGAGGACGGCACGACCCACCCTGCAGCTGGGAGTCCGCAGCTGGCATCGCCCAGTCCGGTGGGAGCTGTCGCCCCCTCCCAGCAGGCCACGGACCATCCCGATTCCAGCAGCACCTTCGAAGGTTTTCTGGCGGAGGTGGAACACTGCGTTTCCGACGCGGGGCAGCTCCTCCTGTTTACCGGGGATCATCTCCGGCTGGAGGTGATGCTTCTGCGGCACCAGAAGAACCCGAGGGTGATCTGGGGGCTCAAGCGGCATGAGGACTGGGCCTTCAAGGCCACCCTCCTGCGTTTTGCCCGCGGCAGCGATCCCGTGCATCTCGTCCTGTCCACCGAGAGCGTGGAGGGCTATCGGATCCAGGGATGGGTGGTGAAACGGTCCATGGATTCTTTCTGGGCAGCGCCGCTGGCGGACGCACAGACCCATCGCTTCTGGGAGCGGTGCCTCACCCCGTTTTCCTTGAAGAACCTCGGGGCAGGTCCGGCTTCAGACCGCCCGGAGCCTGCCCCGCAGGCGGAACCGCTCGCCGAGTCTTGACCGTTGAAGCGCGAGAAATTCCGTTAGTCCCCAGATGACGGCCCCCCCGATGGCTGCGCCGTACATGAACGAGGATCGTACTGAGGGAGAGCGCATGGCAGGGTCCTCCAGGCGGATGGTGGAGACAGGTCCCGTGCCCTGAGGACGGTCCATGACAGTGACGATAGGGCCTCGGTTCGAGGCCGGTGTGGCGAAGGGGTGACAGCGCTGTAACGAATCCTCCACTTTTTCGCCCGGCCCCCATGAACCACCGCGCCAGGCGCAATCTGGCCTCTTCACCCTTCATAATCGGGACCATGCAGCGGCTCCCTCATCTCGACGAACTGGCCCAGATCATCGACACCGGGGGGAGGCATTTCGAAGCCCGCACCCTGTGCGAAGTGGTCTGCGAGGGCCAGCCCATGCCGGTCCAGGTGGTGACCATGGGAAACCCGGACCCGGCGGTGCCCGCCGTGGGGTTCTTTGGCGGCGTGCACGGGCTGGAACGGATCGGCGCGGAGGTGGTGATGGCCTACCTCCGGAACCTGGCCACGCGTCTGAAGTGGGACGACACCCTGCATCGGCAGCTTGAGTCGGTCCGGCTGGTGTTCATGCCCCTGGTGAACCCCGGCGGCATCTGGCGGGGGACCCGCGCCAATCCCAACGGCGTCGACTTGATGCGCAATGCCCCCGTGGAATCCAGGGAACACGTCCCCTGGCTGATCGGCGGCCAGCGGATCAGTCCCCAGCTGCCCTGGTTCCGGGGACCTGCCGGCCTGCCCATGGAGGCCGAGAACAGGGCCGTGTGCGAGGTCATCGCCAGCGAATTCCTCCCGCGCCGGTTCAGCCTGTCGGTGGACTGCCACTCGGGGTTCGGCGTCAACGACCGGCTCTGGTTCCCTTATGCGCATACCCGCAGGCCGATCCCGAATCTCGCGGAGTTGCATGCGCTCAAGGACCTGCTTCAGGAGACGCTCTGCAATTACCGGTACATCTTCGAACCGCAGAGCCGCCAGTACCTCGCCCACGGAGACCTCTGGGACCACCTTTACCTGTGTTCCCTGCAGCAGCCCGAACACCTCTTCCTGCCCATGACGCTGGAAATGGGCTCCTGGACCTGGGTGAAGAAGAATCCCCGCCAGCTCTTCTCGCTCCTCGGCATCTTCAATCCCCTGATCGAGCACCGCCAGCAGCGCGTGCTGCGGCGGCACCTGCCCTTGCTGGAATTCTTCGTGCGGGCCGCCTGCAGCCATGCCCGCTGGATTCCCCTCGGAACGGAGCGCGAGCAGCACCGCCTCCGGGCCCTGGACCACTGGTATCCGGAGATGGGACAGGAGGGCCTGCCATGAGCACCTGGATCCTGCTCCGGGGCCTCACCCGGGAAAAGCGTCACTGGCTGGGCTTTCCCCAGGTGCTGCTCGAGGAACTGCCGGAGGCCCGGGTCATCGAGCTGGAATTGCCGGGGAACGGCGAGCTGAACCGGATGACCAGCCCCACGGCCATCGCGGCCATGGCCGCCCATTGCCGCGCCGAACTGGCGAGGCTGGGCGTTCCGCCGCCCTATCACCTGCTGGCCCTGTCCATGGGGGCCATGGTGGCAACGGCCTGGGCGGCGGGCCATCCCGACGAGGTTGCAGCCTGTGTGCTGGTCAACACCAGCTTCGGCGCCTTCAGCCCAGTCCACCGGCGGTTCCGCCCCCGGGCCTGGGGGGCCCTCCTGCGCTTCCTGTTCACGCGCTCCGCGAGGGGGCGGGAAACAATCATTTTCCAGCTCACCAGCCGGTTCGCGGGTCCGCCGGAGCCGCTGATCGATGCGTGGGTCGCCATCCGCCGCTCCCGCCCGGTGAGCCCGTGGAACGCCATCCGGCAGCTCCAGGCGGCAGCCAGGTTCCGCGCCCCGCTGGAACCGCCCGCAAAGACGCTGCTCCTGGCCAGCGCCGGCGACCGCCTGGTCGACCCACGCTGTTCGAAAGAGATTGCCCACCGCTGGCACTGCGCCCTCCGGATCCACCCGACCGCCGGCCACGACCTGCCCCTCGATGACGGGGCCTGGGTCGCAAGGGAGGTTCATGCCTGGCTGGCTGGGCTGGGCTGTTCGGACTACGTACCTTAGGCGTAGTTACTGAAACGTTACCTGGGTGCCCTCTGGTGTGAGTGGGCGATGCTGAGAATGATTTTATGCAACTCAGGAAGGGCCTTGCCTGGAGGGCCACCGAAGCCCAGGATCCGCTCATCGACCGAGTTTCCCCGATCGCCCTGATCGATCATCAGGAGAGCGTCCAGGTCGGCGAGACCCTCGAGCAGGTCTTCGAGTGGTTCCGGCACCACCCCCAGGAATTCGCGGCGGTGGTGGATGGAGGCGCCTATGCGGGCCTGATCTCCCGCGGACATCTCGGGGCTCTGCTGGGCACCCGGTTCGGATTCACGCTCCACAGCCGCCATCTGATCCAGGAACACCTCCTCCCGGAGAGCCTGGTCACCGTCTCCACGATTTCCCTGCTGGAGCTGCTGGAGAAGGCCCTCTCCAGGACAGGGGAGGCTTTCTACCAGGACGTGCCCCTGGTGGACCCGGAGGGCATGTTCATCGGGATCATCCCGGTTCCCGCCTTGGTCCGGGCGCAGTCCGCGCTCATCGCGGAACAGTTCCAGCTGGCCGAATCCCGGCGCAACGAACTGATGGCCAAGAACCGGGATCTCTTCCGCAGCCTCCACCAGCTCCGGCAATCCCAGGGCCGCTATGAAACACTGTTCCAGCACAGCCCCCTGGCCGTGGCCCTGCTGCATCCGGATGGCAAGATCGAAGCCCACAACTCGAAACTGCAGGCCCTCCTCGGGCCCGCTGGTGAGCTGGAGGGGTTTCTGCCGAACCTGGCGGACCTGATGTCTCCCAGGCAGCGGGAGTCCTTCCTCGAACTGCTCAGCCTCCATGAGTCCGGGGCCTCCCTTGCCTGCAACCACGCGGACGAGTTCACGCTCCAGCTTCCGGTTCTCGGGGAGCGCCTGTTCAAATTCCACACGTACCTGGTTCGGGAGACCGGGCAGATTTGCACCATCCTCCATGACCTCACGGAACAACGGGCCATCGAGCGGAAGATGGCCATCAACGACAAGGCGGAGCTCTTCGAATCCCTGGTTGGAGGCATCGCCCACGAATTGAACAACAAGCTCGCCCCAGTCCTCGGCTTCTCGGAACTGCTCCAGTTGAAACTGGAGTCCATCGGCGGCCACGAAGTGCTCCAGTCCCATTGCCGCGCCATCTCCCAGTGCGCCCAGGAGTCGGTCCGGATCATCCGCCAGCTCCTGCAGCTCTCCAGGCCCGCCTCCATGGAACTCAGCCGGGTCGACCTCAGGGCCATCCTCCAGGAGGCCGCCTCCATCATGCGGTTCCGGATAAGGGCCGCAAACGCGGAACTGCGGCTCGACCTTCCCGAGGAGCCCGTGTGCATCCTAGCGGATGCATCCCAGATCAAGCAGGTCCTCATCAACCTCATGATCAACGGTGTGGACGCCTTGGAACAGTCCGACCGCAGGGTGCTGGAGGTGTGCATAGGGATCGAGGACGCCTACGCTTCCCTTTCCGTGGGCGATACCGGCTCCGGAATCTCCCCGGACAAGCTCAACCGGATCTTCGATCCGTTCTACACCACCAAATCCGTCGATCGGGGCACGGGCCTCGGCCTCAGCGTCTGTCTGGGTATCGTCCGCCAGCACCACGGGGAGATCTCGGTGCAGAGCGTCCCGGGGGAGGGCACCCAGTTCCGGGTCCTCCTTCCCCTGGCCCATGCGGAGGAAGGCGGGGCCGAGGACAGGCTCCTCCTCCCGGCGCAGGCTCAGGGGCTGGACCCTCTGCGCCTGCCCATGCCGGGCCTTCCCTGCATGCGCGTGCTGGTCATCGATGACGAGGAATACATCACCAGCCTGGTGCAGGAGCTGCTGCGGATCCGCCTGGGCTGGAAAGTGGAGCGTGTGCATGACGGGCAACGGGCCATCCAGCACCTGGAGCGCACCCGGTTCGACCTCGTCATCACTGACCTGCGGATGCCCGGCGTGGATGGTTTCGCCATCCTTGGATGGATCAAGGATTTCCAACCGGCGCTCCTGTCCAGAGTGTTGGTGATCACCGGGGACAGCGGGGGCGCCACCCTGGACCAGCAGCTCATCGACCTATAGGGGTCCCGGCCCTCCGCAAGCCCTTCACGCCAGAGGAACTGATTGCCCAATGCCGGACCACGCTGATGGCTTCCTGAGAAGCCGGCCCCGGTGGTGGCACCCAGCGGCCAATCCACCCTTGAAAGTCCCCCAGGAGTCACCAGGTCTTTCCACGAATGTCATTCTCCTCACCGATAAGGAGAACATTGGAGCCTGTCATGACGCCTAAATTTTCTCTGACCCCCCGCACCCTCGCCAGGACCCTGGTGATCCCGGCCCTGGTGGTCCTTGCGGCCCGGCCGCTGTCCGCGGACGGCGTCTCCGTGGAGGAGGCCTCAAAGTACTTGCTGATCCTGGCGGCCAGTGCCGGGTCCGAGGGGCGGGTGGCCTGCAAGGAGCTCGACATGGTGATCCAACTGAAGAAGCAGGAGATCTCCGTGGATGCCAAGGCCAACGTCGCCTGGGCCTTCAACCCGAGCCAGACCAAGTTCTACCTCGGTGAGAAGAAGCTGGTGGTCTGCAGCAGCCGCAAGCTGTTCGCGGACGGAGGTGCCATCGCCTTCGAGCGCATCAACGGCCGCCTGACGGTCTTCTACAATCCTGCCAACCTGGAGAAGAGCGGCATCCATCTCCCCGAGACCTTCCTGCGGTCCGCAGTGAGGGCCTAGCCGACTCACGACGGGTCCAGGACTCCGGGCTGGTGGGGGGGGTCAGGTCTGCGCCGACTTGACCATGGGCAATCGCCGCTCCAGGAAACAGCTGCAGCCGGGTTCCCGCTTGGCCATCTTCTTGGCGGAGCTGGCGGCGGCGGCCACTTCGTGGAGGTTGGCGTAGACCCCGGGCACCACGCAGACCACGCCCACCGAGAGGGAGACGAGGGGATGGAATTCCAGGTGTCCCTTGCGGTTCTCCGAGGAATAGCCCCCCTGTTCCACATCCTCGAGGCTGAAGAAGGCCTGACGTTCGGCCTCGAACCGGAGCAGGAGGCCGCGGGTCTTCGACTCCCAGTCCTCCCCGGGCAGGACCGTGATGAAATCGTCCCCGCCCACATGGCCGATGAAATCATCCGGGTCGCCGAAGCACTCCTGCAGCAGTCTGCCGGTCCACTGGATCAGCTCGTCGCCCCGGCGGTAGCCGTAGACGTCGTTGTAGGGCTTGAAGTGGTCCAGATCCCAGTAGCACACGGCAAAGGGCGTCTGGGCGTCCAGCCGGGCATTGATCTGCTCCTGGATGGGCACGTTGCCCGGCAGTTGGGTGAGGGGGTTGGCGTAGCGCGCAGCGGACAGCTGCATCTGGGTGATCTCCCGCATGAGGTCATGCCCGGAGCCCATCCCGATGTAGTGGCCGTTGCGGGTGAGGATGAAGCCATGCAGGATGTGCCGCGGATCGGACTCCACCATGCGTTCGCTGAGGGCCTGGATGGTGATGCCCTGGTCCACGACCAGGGAGTTCTGCTCCATGAACTGGATGCAGGAACGCTTGCCGTAGAGCTCCTGGCTGTAGGGCCGGGACATCATGTCGGTGAAGGTGTAGCGGTTCAGGAGCCCCACGGGGACGTTGTCCTGGACCACCGGCAGGGACAGGAGCTCCGGCTGGCGGATGAACCGGGAGAGGACCTCCAGGTTGTTGCTGGAGGGTGAGACCGGGGGGGTCGCCACCAGGAGCCGCTCGGCGGTGGCCCGGCTGTGGGTGGTGCGGCTCCGCGAGGCCGTCCCGCCCATGCTGGGCCGGAGGCGATGGACCAGGGAAGGCGGCTGCCGGAGGTTTGGCTGGGGCGCGGGTCGGCCCAGGAGGAAACCCTGCCCGAAGTCGATGCCCAGTTCCTGGACCACGGCCAGGTCCCCGTCGGTCTCGATGCCTTCGGCGATGACCCTCGCCCCGGTGCGGCTGGCCAGCTCGTGGATCGACTGGAGGAAGTGGAGCTTCACGGGATCCGAGCCGACGCCCTGGACGAAGTGCTTGTCCACCTTGATGAATTCCGGGTGGAGTTCGGACCAGAGACGGAGGCTGGAGAACCCTTCGCCCAGGTCGTCCAGGGCGATGGTGAACCCCAGGGAGCGAAGGTATTCGGCGGCTTCGAGGAGCGGGCCGTAATTGAAGGTCGGCTGGCTTTCGGTGAGCTCGATGACCACGTTGCCGGGGAGCAGGCCGAGCTGTTCCACCAGGAGGGTGTCGTGGGTGACCCGGTCCCGGGCCTCCAGCAGGGCTCCGGGGCTGAGGTTGACGAAGATCCTGTAGCGCTGGGGCGCTTGGACCCAGGTCCCCAGGATGGCCTCGATGCAGGCCCGTTCCAGCTCGGGCAGCAGGCCGGCCTGCTGGGCGGCGCCCAGCAGGTTCAGTGGGGCGTGAAGCACCGAGTTGCTGGGGCCGCGGATGAGCCCCTCGAAGCCGTACAGCTCCCCGATCCGGAGGTCCACGATGGGCTGGAAGTGGGGCGTCAGGGCCTTCCGGTCGAGGATAGCCCTGAGTTCTGCGAGCAGGGGAGTGGATTCAAGCCGCGAACAGTCGGGCTCGGAAGCGTCATTGGTCATGGGTCCGGGTTCCCAGGAAGGTTGCTTGGAGGACGACTGTCGAAGCCGCCTTTTCGTCCTGGGGGGCGCGGCTCCGGAGGACCCGACCGTAACATTTCCGTAACAATGCCGGGGCACCCTTCGAGAAGCCTGATTGGGCCCCGGCTCCGACCTGAATTGTTACAGCGCAAGAACCAAGTGCGGACCAGCCCCGTGAAAGGATGCCATCGGGAGGCCGCCATGAAGCACCAGAAGGCCATCGCCCTCGTGGCCCACGACAACCGCAAACGGGACCTCATCGAGTGGGTTTCCTGGAACCACGCCATCCTGGCCGAACACAAGCTCATCTGCACCGGCACCACCGGACGGCTGGTGGAGGAGGCCCTCGCCCAAAAGGCGGTAGAGGCTGAGGACACCCCGCCCACGCCCCCCATCCGGAAGCTCAAGTCTGGGCCCCTGGGCGGAGACCAGCAGCTGGGAGCCCTGATTGCCGAGGGACAGATCGACGTGGTGATCTTCTTCTGGGACCCCATGCAGCCGCATCCCCATGATGTGGACGTGAAGGCCCTCCTGCGCATCGCCGTGGTCTACAACATTCCCATCGCCTGCACCCGCAGCACCGCGGACTTTCTCATCTCGTCCCCGCTCATGACCCGGTCCTACGACCCCGCCCCCACCGATTACACGGCCTACATCGGACGGAAGGTGGACGGGGATGGCTAGGTGAGCGGTTCCGGCCCGTGATTCAGGAGACGAACCTCAGCACGGTGATGAAGTGGCTGGTTGTCCCTCCCAGCACGAAGAGGTGCCAGATCCCGTGGGCATGGGGCCTGCTCCGGCCCAGCGAATAGAACACCACGCCAAAGGTGTAGAGCAGACAGCCGCCCAGGAGCCACATCCACCCCTGGCCATGCAGTCCGCGCAGCAGCGGTGTGGCGACTGCGGCCCCGCACCACCCCATCATGAGGTACAGAGGTACTGCCGGTACCGCATCTAGGGCCGAGAATAGTTCTTTGGAGATGCCACCCACCGCCAGGGTCCAGATCAGGCCGAAGAAGCCCCAGCCAAGGTGCCCCCGCAGGGTCAGCAAGGTGAAGGGCGTGTAGGTGCCCGCGATCAGCAGGTAGATGGAGCAGTGGTCCACCTTGGCCCAGAGTGCCTTGGCGGGGCCCTGGAGGCCGTGGTAGAGCGTGGAGGCCCCATAGAGCAGGATCATCGAAAGGCCGAAGATGCTGAAGCTGACAATCTGGAGGGCATCCCCCCGCTGCGCAGCCCGGGCGATGAGCACGGCGGAACCCACCAGTGCCAGGGCGAGGCCCAGCAGGTGGGTGTAACTGTTGAATCGCTCACCGTGGGTCATGCTTCACCTCGGCTGATTCGGATCTCAAACAGCGGACAAGCGGTTCACCTACGGGCTGCGAGGGGGTTCCCCCCTCGCAGCCTTCTCCCCAACCGGTACTTCTCCCACCCACAAGCCTAGGACCGAATGTCCTGGGTGGACGTGAATTCAAGGCAACATCTCAGCGCCTTTCCCGGGGCGTGAAGGGCCCGGCAAAGGGTCAGAAATTCCCCCGCAGCCCCAGGTAGTACTGGCTTCCCGTTGCCCCCTGGAAGATCCGCCCGCCGCTGCCCACCAGCTGCAGGTGATCGGCCAGCCTGGCCTCGAAGCCCAGGTTCCAGGTGGTGTAGGCCCGCTGGCCCGACCCGGAGGCCTCCTGGTGGAAGAGCTCCCCCCCCAGGGACCAGCCCTCCGCCAGTTCCCGCTGGAGCAGCCAGCCGTACTGGAGGAAGTCCCGGTTACCGGGGCCTGGATTGCGCCACCAGCCGACCCCGCCGTAGGTGGTCCAGGGGCCGAAGCCCTTCTGCAGCCAGAGGGGCAGCAGCACCTTCCAGTGCCCCGCGCCCAGGCCCTCATCCTCGGAGCCCGTGGGGGCGAAGACCTGGGGGTACACCGCCATCTGGGGCATGTCCTCCGTCTCGTGGAGGAACCGGTACTTGAAGCCCACTTCCCCATCCCCGAAGCCGTGGCGGGTGCCGCCACCGGGCCTGGGATCCTGGTCCGAGTAGGACATGGGGATCTGGAACTGGAGCTGG
>TBL_comb48_EPIDRAFT_1003019_pt1 | contig 11409 bp, 12 predicted proteins | sample TroBogEpilimnion_37_FD_10681 | JGI IMG/M metagenome (IMG submission 10681)
CTTTATTTAATGTGGCGTGCGAGGGGAATGCCGCTCGAGACACCCGCGGTCCGACCTTAGTCTGAAAAGACGACTGAAGTCGCTCCATTATTCAAGACGCGGTCATGCAAGTAATAGCGCAGTGCACGGGAGAGAACCGTACGCTCGAGATCCCGACCCTTACGGACCAAATCATCTGGAGTATCACCATGCGTGACGCGTGTGACGTCCTGTTCAATGATAGGGCCCTCATCTAGATCACTAGTGACAAAGTGTGCAGTAGCGCCAATTAACTTAATACCCCGCGCATGAGCTTGGTGATAGGGCTTAGCCCCTTTAAAGCTGGGCAAGAATGAGTGATGCACGTTAATACAACGACCCGTTAGNTCTTTAGAAAGATGATCTGACAGAATTTGCATATAGCGTGCCAGAATGACCATATCGACTTTTTCTTTAGCGATGATCTCAAGCAGCTTGGCTTCTTGNTCAGGCTTGTTNTCTGGGGTGACGGGTAAGTGATAAAAGGGAATATCAAAGAAGTCGATACTCGAGTACACCTCACGAGGATGATTGGAGACAATGCCGCAAATAATCATCGGTAGCTCACCAATGCGCCAGCGATAGAGTAGATCTACTAGGCAGTGATCTAACTTAGAAGCCATAATCAATACCCGCTTGAGATCTTTCACGGCGCGCAAGTTCCAAGTGAGCTCGAAACGTTTGGCTATTTCAACAAAGCCAGCTCGTAATGTGACAGCATCGACTGGGCAGCTGAAGCTCACTCGCATGAAGAATCGTTTAGAAGCCTTGTCATCAAATTGCTGGGCTTCTTCGATATCACCGCCAGCTTGGAAGATATAAGTCGAGACGGCAGCAACAATCCCAGGTTTATTAGGGCAGGTCAGAGTGAGGTAATAGTTTTCAGATGTCATGGGGTGATTTTAGACTCTAGAAGTCAGTTTAATTGGGCTTAACAGGATTTTCAGTTGGGGCAAGATCAGCTGGACCAAAGTAAAACTCGCTTTTATCGGTGATTGGTGGAAATTCTTTATCGATGCAGATGGGTTTGGAGTCCACCACATTAAAAAAATTACATTCCTTTTTGGTTGCCGCAGAAGCAGCATGCTCTAACGGGGACTTGCCTGTCGCAACCGAAGTTGCGACGCTTGCAGTCGTTACCGGATAAGCTGCTGCTGTAGCGCTGGCAGTACTACCTGCAGAGCTACCAATGGCTGCAAGTGGGGCAGCGCAAGCATTGAGTAAGGTGATCAAAAAAAGTGAAGCACAAACTCTGGTAATCAAAGTTTGATCGAGATAGAAATTACTTGTTACGACACGCAACATTGAATACTCCAGCTTGCCAGGAGTTTTGCGGTACTGCTTCGTATGGGCTATCTGGTGTTGGGTTGGTAGAAACTAGCTTACCACCACCATTTTTACCACCGAATTCCTTGAACTCAATTGGTCGATATGTTGCGTTAGAGCAGTTGAATTCATTTAAGCCAATAATTGAATTGACTGGCTCTTTAGTTTGTTTGTTTTCACCAGGCTTCTTGAAATTCAACATCGACATGATTTGGGCTTTATCACCACTACGTTGCAATGTATCGACATCTACTGAAACACTCATCAGTTCGTTATAACCGAGCTCTTGCCAAGCAGCTAGAGCGCTCATCATTGGTAAAAGTGAGAGGGCGGTGCAGATCGTAATAAATGATAGTTTTTTCATGGCGATTTCTAGTAATGAACAGTGATATGGCTATTCTAAACAGGCTCGATGACGCTCAACACATTTTTAGCGATGATTCAGTTCAAGCTGGCGATCGATCTTTTCTGGTTTCATCTGCAGAGGTAGGTACTGCCCATTGGCCCAAAGCGCCTGCATATTACGATATCGCTGGCTTTGGACCCAGCCNGATTGACCGGTCTGATAGATAAAGAGGGACTTTTCCAGATCCGATAAATCATAAATTGCTTTCAGGCTGGGAGCTTGCTTGGTCTCATAAGGGTTGACTGATTTGATCAGCTCCAAGCGCCCAACATTAACGGTGTAATTGTCACCTGGAACGGGAACTTCAAGATCAAATATTTTGGCTAAGAATGGCACTTGGCTAAACGGGCGGTGCTCAGAGACGGCGATATGGGCTTTGCCCCATACCCAATTCTTGGGATCATTACCAAATTGCTTGCTTAGCTGATCTAGGGCTTTATCAAAGGCAAGGTTGGCGGTATCTGCACAGGTCTCGGCTTTGTCAGTCTTGGAGTTATCACACCAAGGACTCTCAGGATTTTGGAGTTGTAACAGTAGGGCCTGCCTAAAGCTACGTGGACCGTAGTATTCGGTAAATAAATCTCCTAGGCGCCCAAAAAGTTGTCGAGTGAGTTGATCCGCCCAAGCGCTAAAAACGAGTGCGCCAATACTATCTTTTTTCATATCACCGTCAAAATCTTTAGTGAGTGCTTGTACTTGCGCTGCGAGTGGATGATTGGATTGAATTGATTTAAATAAGCCGAGCATTGGTGTATTACCCAGCGAAAGTGTATCGGCCTGCATGGTTTTCATGCTTTCCATATTGTGGATATCTTTTGCTTTGATCAGCTGAACGATGCGGTCATAGCGTGCCGGAAAATCCCAGTCAGCAGTGAGGGGGTTAGGATTATTGCTCGCAATAATTTCTTGGTTGGCGGTAGCAATCCAGCCTTGCTCAGGATTAGTGCTGGCGGGAAGTTGTTCAAAGGGGATATAGCCAGTCCAGTCATATTGCTTTTCCCAACCAGGGGCTGGCGCAACACCGTAAAGACCTTGATACAAAGTTCTCTTTGGTGCCATCCCCGCTGCTTGATAGGCAATATTGCCATCGAGATCGGCTAGCACCACGTTTTGCATCGGCGCATAATTTTTGCGAAGAGCTTGTCTAAACTCTTCAATACTGGTGGCGCGATTCATTTCAAGCAGGCCGGCGACCGATTGATTGTCATCATCGAGCGCAGTCCAGCGCAAAGCAATCGCAAACTTATCGGTATTGATGAGTTTCTTGAGTCTAGAAAAACTATCTGAAATCACTGGACCATGACGTGTCTCTTTGACTAAAAAGCGCACTGGCTCAGCATCTTTAACATCAATGATCTCTTGACGCACTCTAAAAGGCAGTTGCTTATCGGGACCCCGATACATCACAGGATTTTTTTCATCAATCTGTTCGATATAGAGATCTTGTACATCAGGATTGGTATTAGTAAAGCTCCACGCCAGCTTATCTGTTCTACCCAAAATGACCGCTGGAATGCCCGGCAGTGTGCCTCCAATGACATTCAGGCCAGGCGCCTCAAGATGCGCAAAGTACCAAACTGAAGGTGCGGATAAGCCAAGGTGAGGGTCATTTGCTAAAAGGGGTTTGCCAGTATCGGTGTGTTTACCAGCAATGGCCCAGTTGTTAGAGCCAATACCTTCTTTGCCACCCGGAAAATATTCCATCGCCATTTTCATGGCTGAGTTGATTGGGGCTTTGCTTTGCTGATCTGGCTGATTTTGCTTATAGATACCCATGTCTTGATACAGCTTGGCAAAGTCCATTTTGGTGACTTGTTCGCCGGAGTCATACGGCGGCATGACATCCCAAATCTGTTTGGTGCTGAGATATTGTGAGAGCTCAAAGCGTTGCACCTCACGTTGCCAATTTCCACCCAAATCTAAATCCATCATGAGCATCCAAGCCAGACTATCGCTTGGGGTCCAGTAGCCTGGTTTAGATCCAGTCAAAAAGTATTCAATCGGTAAAGCCCAGCCTAATTGCGCATTGCCGGTATTAACGCCATCAGCATACGCTTGCAACAGCCGTTTGGCTTCAACCGGGTAGCGATCGAACTGTCTCTCAGCAGCATGTTTAATGCCTAGGGTTCGGATAAAGCGATCGACGGAAACCGTTTCGCTACCGAGTATTTCTGAGAGGCGGCCACTCGCAATGCGACGATTCATTTCCATTTGCCAAGAACGTTCCGTTGCATGTAAATACCCGAGGGCAAATAGGGCATCCGCTGCATTATTGGCTTTGATGTGGGGGATATCCGCTTCATCAAAAGTAATGACGACTTTATCGTCTATTCCCCTAAAGCTTCGTTTACCAGAGACGTTGGATTGCGCAGAGACCAGGTAGAACACAATCGCAAAAGAGGCGATTGCAAGAGTTGCGCCCAAAATCAATAGGGTGACTCTCAAGAAGGGGGTGAATCCCTTAAATTCTAAAATGCGCTTCATGCTGATAGTTTAGTGGTTTTAAAACTGCGCCCCCTTGCAAGAAGCCCTCTAGACGGGGCTCTAAGAAGGAAAACCCCTTCAGCATGCTAAAATTCGCAGGTCTTGATTTATTAGCGCGGCAGTTTCTGCTAATGCGAGCCCGAGTGGTGAAATCGGTAGACACAGCAGATTTAAAATCTGCCGACTCAAAAAAGTCGTGCCGGTTCGATTCCGGCCTCGGGCACCATGGTTGGATATGAGCTTACAAAAGCGCACTATTAACTTCGTATTTCAAATCGGCTTGATCAGCCTGATCAGCGCCTATGGAATTGCTTCCGCGGAAACCATTGCGTTTACATGCGTTCGATCTGAAGGGACTTACTCCGAAGAATACGATCTGAAAATTGTTCTGCCTGATCCCAAAAATCCCAAAGCAAAAGCCAAAGTCTATTTGGATGAACGCGACCTCGATCAGCGTGACGAGCAAGGCTATCAAGAAGTCAAGAATGTCCAAGTCAGCAAAAGTACCGTATCTTTTTTAACGGATACGTATTTTGAGTCTGAAGTCTTTGATGGGGTGAAGTATCCCCCAGGAACAGTAGTGGCAACTACCACGATCCAACGAGAAACGGGTCAGCTCAAAAGAGTTGAAACCATTAAGGCGGGAATTCTGGCTAAAACTTTAGGTGAGGGTACTAAGACCTACACCGAAAAATGCGGGCCCATGATTAGTCCGGCTCAGTAATAAAGCCCAGTTTTGTCAGACCTGCTCTTTTAGAAGCAGCCAATACCTTAGCAACATAATCGTATTGCACGGATTTATCAGCTCTTAAATTAATTTCTGGTTGTGGATCTTCTTGCGACGCTTTATCAGCATTTTCGTTATAGGCCTTCAGAGTAACCGGAGTGCTATTCCAGTAGATTTGACCCTTGGCATCAATCGATACTTGAACTGATTCAGGCTTTACTTCATTACGCACGCTATTGGCTTTTGGCAAATCCACTTTTACAGCCTGCTGAATGACCGGAAGCGTAATGATGAAGATGATCAAGAGCACCAACATGACGTCCACCATCGGCGTCATGTTGATCTCTGACATGATGCTGTCTTCGTTTTGATCGTTCTGAACATTGAAAGACATGCTTATTCTCCAGACTTCACGCGAGCACCAGTCACGAAATAGGCTAAGAGGTCATTGCCAAAGCGATTCAGATCTGCAATTTGTAATTTGTTGGCACGATTGATCGCGTTAAAGCTCAACACTGCTGGGATCGCTACCGATAAACCGAGCGCAGTCATGATTAAGGCTTCGCCGATGGGGCCAGCCACTTGATCAATCTGTGCGCTACCTGAGCTGCTGATCGAAATCAACGCATGATAGATGCCCCATACCGTACCAAACAAGCCCACGAATGGCGCAATCGCGCCAGTCGATCCTAAGAAAGTTAAACCCTTCTGAAACTGGGCTGCTACACCATCGATACTATTTTTGATGCTTCGGGCCATCCACTCCGAGTAGTTCAAGGTTTGGAGTAACTCGCGATGATTGGTGGATTGGCTTTGATGATGGATCGATGCAGAGGACGCTTCCTTAGCAATTCTGTAATAGGGGTTAAAACTGCCATTACTAAAACTATGGAGGCCATCCTCATAAGAGGTAGCGCGCCAAAAGCGCTCCACTTCAGGCATGAGTTTGCGCAATTTGCGTAAATCCCAGAGGTGATTAAAAAGAATGACCCAGGTAACGATAGAGCATGTCAACAAAATGATACCGACAAAGCGGGTAGCGAAGTCACCTGTGATCCAAAGATTAGCGATGCCAAATGGAGTATGCATAAGATTAATTTTTCAGATTGAATTTGATTAAAAGGTTAGTAGAAATTCTGCTGGGTACACCATTGACTAAATACGGCTTGAAACGATAACGTTGCCCGATCTCTTCTGCAGCTCGATCTAGACGGGGAAAATTACTGGAACGCAGCAAGGCGACATCCTCAACATTTCCTGCTTGATCAATGATGAGGCGAACCACTACAGCCCCTTGCTCTCCTGACGTTTCGAGAAGGAAGGGTAGTAAGCATCAGCATCAGGCTCATATACGACTTCGAGTTTACCAATGTCAGTTTGAATCGGAGTACCGGTTGCGCCTGGAGCAGAAGCAGGGGCTACAGCAGCATTGGGTGGAGTATTGCTCGACGTCTGTTGACTGCTTTGCGGCGCAGGAGGAGTACTTTGTGGTTGAGTCTGTGGCGGCTTAGGTGCTTGACTGGATTTTTCTTGAGTCGTTTTTTCTTTAGGCTGTGGCTTAGGCGTGGGCGGGGTTGGTGGCGTAGCGGGTTTTGGGGGTGGTGTAGCCGGTTTGGAAGCCGCAGGGGGTGCTGCCTCTGGTGAGACTAAATTCACTGCGACACGTTCTTCATCTGGTGTATCTGCGCTGAAATGAAATTTCAACAAACTGAGCAAAGGCAAACAATGCATCAAGAGCACAATCAAGATGATGATCCGTTCCGTTTTATTAAACGGCAGATGCGCATCGAGACGATTGAGAAGAGTGCCCATGAAGACCCTAAATGGCTAACAGAGAGGCACTAAGGCGATGTGCTTGTAAATCGGTCGACATCAATTCTTCAGCCATTCTCGATAATTTTTTTTCATCTTTGCTGCTCATAAAAAGAACTGAGCCAGTATCTCCGCTTGCCCAATCCTGCTTTCGGGGATATTTTGCCTCAAGCTGCCGCTTGAGCTGGCGAACGACCGCTTCACTGGTATCAATCAGCGTAATGGAGTCTCCCAAGAGCATTCGAATCGATTCCCTTAGAAAGGGATAGTGGGTGCAGCCCAATACCAGGGTGTCAGCACCTGCTTCTTGAATCGGGAGTAGATGGGTAGCTAAAAGCTCTAGCGTTTCAGAATCATCTGCAGAGCCCGCTTCAATTAAGGGCACTAAACCAGCCCCAGCCTGTTTAATGATTTGACAGTGCGCGGGCAGGGTGGCAAGTAAGGCATTGAACTTATCACTATTGAGAGTGGCTTCAGTTGCTAATACGCCGACAACCCCATTTTGAGTTTGCATTGCCGCGGGTTTGATACCTGGCTCAACACCAATGATGGGGATCTGACTTAACTCTGCTCGAATCTGGGCAATCGCTTCTGCAGTGGCAGTATTACAAGCCACCACAATCGCATCACAACCTTCTCGGGCTAAGTGATGACATAACGCAAGACTTCTGGCACTAATCCACTCACTGGATTTTTCACCATAAGGTGCGTTAGCGGAGTCTGCTAAATAGATATAGTCATGCTCGGGTAATTGATGGAGGGCTTCATCCAAAATGGACAAGCCCCCTACACCAGAATCAAATACGCCGATGAGTGCCAAGTCATTGATCCAAAGAGACTTCGGGCTTAAGCAATCGTGACCGGGATGTTGCCGATCTTAGCTGACCACTCTTTAGGTCCTTCGATATGCATCGATAGCCCATGAGAATCGACAGCGACTGTGACGGGCATATCTTTGACTTCGAACTCATAAATGGCTTCCATACCTAAATCGGCAAAAGCCAGCACTCGTGATTTTTGAATTGCCTTAGAGACTAAGTAAGCTGCGCCACCAACAGCCATCAAATAAGCAGACTTGTGCTTCTTAATCGCTTCGATCGCGACAGGGCCCCGTTCTGCTTTACCAATCATTGCAATGAGTCCGGTCTTAGCAAGCATCATCTCGGTAAATTTATCCATACGAGTTGAAGTGGTAGGACCTGCTGGGCCAACGACTTCATCACGGACAGGATCCACTGGGCCAACGTAATAGATCACGCGATTCTTAAAGCTCACAGGAAGCTCTTCGCCNTTAGCGAGCATATCCTGAATGCGTTTGTGAGCAGCATCACGCCCCGTCAAAATTTTGCCGTTCAAGAGCAGGGTGTCGCCGAGTTTCCAGCCAGCTACTTCTTCNGGNGTTAAGGTATCNAGATTGACGCGTTTCGACTTCTGCGCATCAGGAGTCCAGGTCACAGCAGGCCAATCAGATAAAGATGGTTTCTCAAATACCGCAGGACCATCACCATGTAAATGGAAATGAATGTGGCGAGTAGCTGCGCAGTTTGGAATCATGGCAACAGGCAATGAAGCAGCGTGCGTTGGGTAATCCAAGATTTTGACATCCANCACTGTTGCCAGACCACCTAAGCCTTGGGCGCCAATGCCGAGTTTATTGACCTTCTCATAAAGCTCAAGGCGGAGTTCATCAACGCGGTTCTTTGGACCACTAGCGATGAGTTCTTGAATATCAACCGGCCCCATTAAAGATTCTTTGGCGAGCAACATCGCTTTTTCTGGAGTACCACCAATACCAATTCCTAAAATACCGGGAGGGCACCAACCCGCACCCATGGTTGGAATCGTTTTCAAAACCCAGTCAACGATTGAGTCAGAAGGATTGAGCATCACCATCTTGGCTTTGTTTTCAGAGCCACCACCTTTAGCTGCGCAAATCACTTCAACACCATCACCAGGAACGATTTCATAATGAATCACTGCTGGAGTGTTATCGCCAGTATTGCGACGTTTCCCAGCAGGATCTGCTAATACCGAGGCACGAAGGGTGTTGTCAGGGTTGAGATAGGCGCGACGCACGCCTTCGTTCACCATATCGCTCACACTCATATTGGCGTCATCCCACTGGACATTCATACCAATTTTGAGAAAAACTACNGCAATACCGGTGTCCTGACACATTGGACGATGGCCTTCAGCACACATCCGGCTATTGGTCAGAATTTGCGCAATTGCGTCTTTGGCGGCAGCTCCCTGCTCAAGCTCATAGGCGCGACCCATGGCCTGAATAAAGTCCTTGGGATGGTAGTAGGAGATGAACTGGAAGGCGTCCGCGATGCTCTGGATGAGGTCGTTTTGTTTGATCTTAGTCATAGTTTTTCACTCAAATTTGTCAGGTTTGCCATATTTTAAGGGTTTGCCATAGAGCAAATCCCTCGTTTTTTCACTTATCTTCTAGGGTCTAGAGGATACATCCCCCCAGAGGCTAATTCGAGTTAATTCATAGAGGGCATTCAGCATGGAACCATTAATGCACGAAAACCGTGTTTTTCACCCACCCGAGGATTTTGTTAAGGGCGCCGCCATTCCTGGCATGGAAGCTTATAACAAGCTTTGCGCCGAAGCTGAAAAAGATTACGAAGGATTTTGGGGGCGCCTGGCTAAAGAGAATATCTATTGGAAAAAGCCCTTTACCAAAGTTTTAGATGAATCCAAGCCACCCTTTTACAAGTGGTTCGAAGATGGCTTAACCAATGCCTCTTACAACTGTTTGGATGTCAATATTCAAAAAGGGAATGGCGCCAAAAAGGCGATCATTTTTGAAGCTGACGATGGCACCGTAACCGAGGCCACTTATCAAGACTTGCTCGATCGTGTTTGCAAAATGGCCAACGCCTTGCGCAAGATGGGCATCAAGTCCGGTGATCGCGTCATTATTTACATGTCCATGTCAATCGAAGGCATTGTGGCTATGCAAGCCTGCGCACGCATTGGCGCGACGCACTCAGTCGTCTTTGGCGGCTTCTCTGCGAAATCTTTACAAGAGCGGATTGTCGACGTTGGTGCAGTTGCAGTGATTACGGCTGACGAACAATTGCGTGGTGGTAAAGCACTGCCACTCAAAGTGATTGTGGATGAAGCATTGGCGTTGGGCGAGTGCGAGAAAGTGAAGAACGTTGTTGTTTACAAGCGCACTGGCGGTAATATTCCGATGGTGGCTGGGCGCGACGTCTGGATGCATGATGTCGTTGCCAATGAATCCACTACTTGCGAACCAGAGTGGGTGAGTGCAGAGCATCCATTGTTTGTGCTCTACACCTCAGGCTCCACAGGTAAACCAAAGGGCGTGCAGCACTCTACAGGCGGTTACTTGTTGTGGGCGATTCTCACGATGAAGTGGACCTTTGACATTAAGCCAAGCGATATCTTCTGGTGTACGGCCGATATTGGCTGGGTGACAGGTCACTCTTATATTACCTATGGCCCTCTAGCGGTCGGCTGTACTGAAATTGTGTTCGAGGGCGTGCCAACCTATCCCAATGCTGGTCGTTTCTGGGAAATGATTGCGAAACACCAAGCAACGATTTTCTATACCGCACCCACAGCGATTCGTTCATTGATTAAAGCAGCCAGTGGAGACGAGGCAGTGCATCCTAAGAACTACGACCTGTCATCATTGCGCCTCTTGGGATCGGTGGGTGAGCCTATCAATCCTGAAGCGTGGATGTGGTACTACGAGCACGTTGGTGGATCACGTTGTCCAATTGCCGATACCTTCTGGCAAACCGAAACTGGTGGCCATATGATTTCTCCAATGCCAGGTGCAACGCCAATGATTCCAGGTTCATGCACCTTGCCACTGCCTGGCATCATGGCTGCGATTGTTGATGAAGCAGGTCACGATGTGCCTAATGGTAGCGGCGGTATCTTGGTAGTCAAACGCCCATGGCCTTCCATGATTCGTACGATTTGGAATGATGCTGATCGTTTTGTAAAGTCCTACTTCCCAGAAGAGTTGGGCGGCACTTTATATCTTGCTGGTGATGGAGCGATTAGGAATAAAGAGACGGGTTACTTCACAATTACCGGTCGTATCGATGATGTCTTGAACGTTTCAGGACATCGTATGGGTACGATGGAAATCGAATCTTGTTTGGTGGCTAATCCATTGGTTGCTGAAGCAGCGGTAGTGGGTCGTCCTGACGACATGACTGGCGAAGCGATTTGCGCTTTCGTCGTTCTCAAAGGTGGCAGACCCACTGGTGATGAAGCCAAGAAGATTGCAACCGAGTTGCGTAACTGGGTTGGTAAAGAGATTGGACCAATCGCTAAACCAAAAGATGTGCGCTTTGGTGATAACTTGCCTAAGACCCGTTCCGGCAAGATCATGCGCCGTCTCTTGCGAGTCATTGCTAAAGGGGAAGAGGTCACTCAAGACACTTCCACCCTTGAGAATCCAGCGATCCTGGACCAGCTCAAGCAGTCTCTATAAGTCTTTCTCAGACACACCCTTTCGGGAACCGTATAATCGTGGGTTCCGGAAGGGTGGATGAGCGGTTTAAGTCACACGCCTGGAAAGCGTGCGTAGGTTAATAGCCTACCGCGGGTTCGAATCCCGCCCCTTCCGCCATATTTAATT
>TBL_comb48_EPIDRAFT_1003025_pt1 | contig 11400 bp, 20 predicted proteins | sample TroBogEpilimnion_37_FD_10681 | JGI IMG/M metagenome (IMG submission 10681)
ATCTGCTCGGGCAAGTCTATACAGTCATCTAATGCAAAGCGAATAGCAGGTTGCATACAGCGTTGTACAGTTTGAACAGCATCTTCACGAGGAACCCAGATAAACTGAGTTATCTGCCTCATCACCATGTCTCTGAACTTTGAATAGTATTTAGGTACATCTGGGTTTGTAGGTCGAATAATACGACACTGCGCCCAAGCATCTGTTGGTTGATGCGGTATAGGAGCGCCTGTGAGTCCCCACACTCTTCTTGGAGATTGTTTATTGCATATACTGTTAAGGGTTTTCCATCTGTCAGTTCCTGCATTGCGGAACATGGCAATCTCATCGACAATAATAAGGTCAATGTCTTCCCTGTCGGCGAGTTCACGCTCAATAGTTTTGATTCCATCGGTATTGATAATGTAGATGTCAACATTTTGGTTGAGTAACTTAATTCTTCTTGCTCTTGAACCATACAGTACTGCACATTCGAGATGGGGGAAAGTCCGCCATACTTCATCAGCCCAAGTACGCTCCATCGTAGAGAGTGGACAAATGATTAACGCTTTCTTAACTAACTTAATCTCACGCATATAGTCGTAAGACCATAGCGATGTAACTGTTTTGCCAAGTCCCATACTGTTAAGGCAAAAGGCTCGGTCATTCATAGATAAAAAGTTAGCCGTCGTTATTTGAGCATCGAAAGGCTTAAACCTACCAGGCCATTTGTAGTAGTACGACATCGGGTCAGGTGCATCAAACCCCAAGTTGCGTAGTACTTTAACCTCATCAGGACGATGGGGCACAGCGACTAGCGTATCGCCTTTGTGTTGCACTAACCTTGCAGTTGGCACAACAGTTGTTATCCTAGAGGGATTGCGTAATTTATAAATTAACGCTTTTTTATCTTGTCTGACGATCATTTTTTGGTGCTTTTGTTGTCGCCGTATATTTTGCCGTGGTCATCTCTCCAACTTCTGTTGGTCTTAGCAGGCACTGCTCGTAGATTCTTCGCTACGTTTTTACCACCTGCATCAAGCATCTTGATATGGTCAATGTCTTTGCCATCGCCCTTCTTGGCACGACCTTCTTTAATCATAATTGCACGAGCTTTGTTACGCTCTTCACGCTCTTTAATGTGAGCAGGTGTAGATTCGTATGCCTTGTCGTAAGCTGCCTTTTTAGGCCCACCTTTATTTGCCATCTTTCAACCCCTTAATATACATATCTAAAATCTCAACATCGTCGATGATGAGTACTGTTCCCCAATGTTCCCTAATTTCTTTAATAACCCTGTCTTGGTTTGGAGTGGTGTTATTAGCTTTACCAGGAGCTTTGGTCTCTATCGCCAAGAAGTGTCCATTAACGCAACAAATAAAATCAGGTATTCCAACTACACCGAATCCGTTTTGCATCGGGCAGAAATACCATATATCGTGTTGCTTTAACCTCTTCTTAACATCATCTTTAACTCTACCTTCAGGTGTTCTCGCCATCTTTCATCTCCGAAAAGGCTGTCGCTATTGCTAAAACGACCGCCACAAATAATCTAATGCCGATACCAATTAAAAGCATTTGGATATCTTTATCGTTCATCTTTTGTCCTTGTAAAATTTACAAGATTTAACTGCGCACCATCCATTACATAAACCCGATGGGCGTTCAATCCATTTACCTGTCTCATACGCTCTCTCTAACTTGGCTACACGAGGCACAAACTCTTGCCATATCATTGGCACTTCACGCCTTGTAAATACCTGTGAGTCAATCTTTTTCTCTTTAAGCCATATGAATCCTGTGGAAACCACATTGACTTCGGGATAAGTTGCAAAAGCGTAACCTGCGTAAAGCATAAGCTGCTCAGTTGGCTTTCTCTTTCCTGTCTTATGGTCGAGTATTGCAACTCGATCATCGTGCTTGACAACCACATCCGCAATGCCACGACTCCAAGCGTTACCCCAAGGAGCAGGCTGAAAATTTTTATCAACTGCCATTTGAATTTCACAGAATTTCTCCCCACGCAGATTATCTATTTTCTTTGCTATGTTTTCCCATTGGGACATACCCTCGGGTAACGGCGTTTTATTTAGAATCCTATGCTCCATAGCAGTATGAACTTTCTCACCCCATATGGTTGCCTCAGTAGGAGGCTCAGGGAAATCCTTGGCTACCCTAGCATGGTAGAACTTCTTCGGGCATGTCTCAAAGGTACTCAGTTGTGAGTAAGTCCAAGCGGGTATTATCATTTTTGATCCCAAGTCATCACTAAAAGGCTATCAATTGCTACACGAAACTCGTTTCTTGTTTGTGGAATAGGGACAGAACCTACATAACTGTTTGCCCATCTATCGAAAGACGCATAAGGCTCACTTACCTGTAATGTATCTGCAACCACACGCCACACTCGTCCTCTACCTTTAAAGAAAAGACCTTTGTACTTCTTTGTTGGGCTAGTGTCTCTGAGATGACTATCTGCTAGCCAATGACTCCATTGTTTTGGTAACGTAGGCATCACTTACACTCCGCATAATTTAAACCAGACGCAGCTTCACAGCTTAGAGGCAAAGTCGGACACCAGCTGGGGGCCTGCTTCATTCTCCATAGCATTAAGTTCGTAGCCCACTCCTCCTCGGACTTGGGAACGACACAAACAACCTCGTCATGAACTGTCAATGCTACCTTAAAACGACCGCCTTGACTATCTCTTTTGCGCATATCTTGATCTATTTTTGCCATTTGCTCAAACACAACAATCTTGGCTAGTCCTTGCACGACATTCTCAACAAACTTACCGCCGTATATCTTCGTAGCCCCATAACGGTTGTCGTATTGGAATCCGTCAGGTGTCTTGACTAAATTGGGATACCTTATCATGGTATGGTTTGGTAGCTTAACACCACTGTTGTCGAACGTCAGGAGTATGCCTTGCCCATGATGGAACTCACGCTCCAGCCCATTTGCCATGCCCTCTAAGATTCGGTTAAATACATTCCATAGCTCGGCGATTTTGGAGTATTGCCTTCTGTATAGCGTTACGATTCGCTTGGCTTCGTCTAGCTCGATGTCCAAACTGATACCGCCCATACCGACCTTTAGAGTATTCTTAAACTTCTCAGCACCCATGCCGTAACCAAGACCAAGAATACAAGTCTTACCAACAAACCTCTCAACCTTGTCAGCTTTAGTTACCGTGCGACCATAGACTGTGGAGGCAAAGTCAGAATAGATGTCTCGGTTCTCAGTGAAGCCTTGGAGTAAGAACGGTTCATTGGCTAACCACGCAACTACTCTTGCCTCGATCTGAGCAGAGTCACACGCAACAATGACATGACCTTCAGGTACTGTAATAGCCTCACGCAACTTGCCACCACGAGGGAGATTTTGTAGATTCATCTTATCGCCACCAGACGCACGACCTGTATGCGCACCCCAGTAATTAAGCATAATAGGTAATTTGCCACGATTTGCTATTTCAAGAAAAGATTCGGTACGAGTCTCTTCAATCGTTGACTTAACCCCAAGCCTTGCGCTAACCACTGCCTGAACGAGTTGGTCAGGATGCTCCAGCAATTTGGTGAACTCCGTGTCCGTTTTGCTGAACGCATAAGCCTCCTTTCCTGTACGAGCAGACACTTTCATGGGGGGTTCTACGCCCATTTTTCGCAGAATTTCGGCAAATTTCGGGTTAGACATAAGACTTTCACGCCCTATTGTCTGATCTATCTTAGCCATCAAGCGAACTTTTTTGTTCTGTACATCGTGCAAATGGTTAACCAAAATGTCTTTGTCCAGTACCAATACAGGGTCGGTATACATACGCAACATCAGGTCTTGTATATACATCTCTTTGGGCGGGTTGAACTGTTTAAGTATGTGATAAAGTGTGTATGTAATGTCCACATCGTTCTTGCAGTACTCGCCGTACCTTGCTAGTTCCTCGGGGGTAAAGTCTTCTCGCCGTTTACCAAGAGCATTGACGACTTCCGTACCCTTCTCGCCGATCATGAACTTCTTAGCCAGCGCCGCAAGCGAACCACCTACCGATTGACCTGTAACTGGTCGTGCCATTGAGAGGGTATCTATATAGTACTTAGGGATGATGCCGAACTTCCACGCTAGGATTGCTCCGTCAAACGCCATGTTATGACAAACCAAATAACTGTTGTGGATTTGAAGGGCAAGTAAAGCCCGCTGCAGCGACGCCTCGTCTCCGCTTACCCATTTAGAACTGCCGTCGTTGACCTTGTACGCAAACCCTATGACTTCAAACTGTGGGTCACGGATGTATGCTTCTGTTGTGTATTTCTTAAGACCAAATTCTTTGGAATAAAAGGTCTCGAAATCAAGTGTAATAATGTTGTTCATTTTGTTTTAGTAGAATGAGGAGGGAGGTTAACAAGGCAATGCAGGATGTCGGACATGGGGAATTTTCCTTGTTTCTGCCCCATCAAGTCGAACGACCAAATGCACTCCCAGTTTAGAATACCGCCCTTTCATACTGCTCTGTATCTACTTTCTTTTTTGGTTGTCGTTTGGGGGGTTCAGTAAGAAGTTTCCTGGGGAAAGGCCAAGTTGTATCTCCTCTTGGAGTAGCTGTCGATCTAGGTATTTTCTTAGCCATGCGGTTCCTCCAAGGTCATTGAACATATCTCGTTGCCTAAAGCTCATGCGCATACCTACATATACGCCACCTGTGATGTCACTCTTTGGTCTCGGCATCATAGACTCCTAATAAATAAACCATAAAGCAAAAGACTGCAGTTATCCACACAGCGGCTACTCCAAGAATAGTCATCAGCAATAGATATTCGAGTACTTCATTCATGTGTTGCGCTCCTTGCATAGTTGTACTATCGCTCTGCCTACTTCAAATATATTTACACTTCCTTTGATTCCACCTTTGGGGTCAACAACCTTAAGATGACAACTCTCGTCAAAACAATTTTCTATATCTTCATCAGTCAACCCAACCCATTCTTTAGGGTGAGTATAGAGAGGCACTCCAGCAGACCCGTCTGTGACTTCTCGCCAAATACCATCGGTAAACTTTGCAAACTTGCCCACAGGCTCATCCTGCTCTTGCTTTACTTGTTTTTTACCGTCATATAATCCCGCCATATAAGCAATTGTTAAGTCATCAGGCTCATCGTGCTCTTGCTTTAGTGCTTCTTCAAGGGCTTTGATAGCGTCTTCTTTTGCTTCACGAATAGATGAACCCCAAGTGTCTTTTGATTTCAATACCTCTAAAGCTTGTTTCATTACTTCTTTAGTCATCATCTTCCCCCATAGCATCATTGATTAACTGTTGCCTTACTAACTCTACGCATCCAATAACTGTTGCCATGTAAAGCGTTTCGTCGTACTTGTGAATTAGTTCTAGCATTTCGTCGATAAGACCATCCGCCAATTTGCCCTGATTAAGATTCATACCAACTCCTTGTTAAAAGACCAAGCACAGTGTATATACCAAGTGCATACATGACAACAACAAACAAATTATCCTCAAGCCTACTGCGCTCGATGCCAAGTAGAACCTCTTGCACCCAGTCTTGATCCTCGTTGTGGTAGTTAACATGTGGGTAATAGTTGCATCCAATCAATAATTTACCTGTGTTGTAAGGAACTATTTTTTTCTCTGTATTTATTGGTTCCGTACCCCAATGGGTTTCGCAGATGTTGTCCATTTACTCCCCCTTCAATACTTTGTCTACCATCTCAGCGGTAATCAAATCTCTGAGTTCATCTATATCTTTAGCTATCCACTGGAATGTCTTTGATTCAGTCATTAGCCTATGCGATATTAGTATGAAGCCATTCTCAACTTTCTCTATATCTACGCTAATCATTTGTCTGTTCGTAGGTGCTATCCTATTTGTCATAGTATTTGCGTCATAAGATGTGGGGCTTTGCATTATTTTGTACGAAGTTGCTGTGTTTGTGTTTAGTACGCTCATATCACCTCCGTTTACCCGCTTTAGCAAGCGGTCTACCTCGTCCTCTTTTAACTGGGGCTGGTGGCGTAATGAGTTCCACCAACTTAGCGACATAATGTTGTGCTTTGAGAACATCTTTTAAACCTTCCTTGTCTTTGTATCTTGCTAAGTACTTGATTGCATTACCACGAATGAAGCCCTCGAACTCATCAGGCGACATCCAAGCCGCCATAGCATCCCAAGGTTGGATACCTTTATTTGTGTAATGTTCGCCACCGACTTGGTAGCTATTAGCCGTGATAGGTGAATTAATTTTTGCCATGCGGGTCTGCTCCTAAGTGAATCATAAGTTGCACAAGTCTTGACTCGATACGAGCCAAGCGTTTCTCTAGTTCATCCACCCGAAGGTGGAGATCATTCAAAGCGTAACTAAGCGTTGGGTCGTGTATCATTATTTGTTACCTGCCATCGCCATACGAGCACCAACCACTGCACCAACTGCAAAGTCTGTGTCGATATTTTTAAGTGCGTCTACTGCGCTAGATGATACTGCGTTGCTCTTCTCAACCTTCTTCTCTACACGCTCCATGTACTTGATTGGAATATACAACCTAACATCAGGCCATAACTTAAGAGCTTCATTAAGTGACTTACAACCCTCAATGAATGTGGTAACTTGTCTTGTTAACTTATCCCACTTAAGATTAATGTCACGCATAGTGATCTTGTAATCCATCCACTCTTTAACGAATGGGTCATCTATTGCCAATGAATTAATTGTTAGTTCAGTTGGATTACTCTCACGATTAGGAGCAACAAAAACGCCTGCGTTTGGTTTGATGTAAAACTCTGTTCTACTCTTCCATGAATCACTTACTGTACCGTCTTCATTAGGCACAATTAAGTTAACTTTGATTGACGATACTTGATGTGTAAAGCTAACAGGAATGGATGACATGATTGCCTTATCTTCACCCCACAATAACTCCATCACACGATCATCGAACGAATCTACTAATACACTTTGAGTAGCCTCGGGATACGACTCAGCCTCAGCACTACACATGTTGTTCATGCCTTTCTTGATATCGTTAATTAAATCTCTTGATATTGATACATAAGCCATTTTAAATTTCCTCTTCTAGTAAGTTGTGTTTAATAAAATCAATAACCATCTCATCACTTGTTAAATACTCATAACCTTCTTGCAGTTTCTTGTATACCTCCTTCATGTGGTCTTCCAAATCCCTAATGATGTCTTGCTCTAACATCAATAGGTCGAACTGTTGCATGGTGTTTATCCATGCGTCATGCCTTAAAGCATCTGTCTCCTCGTTGTACGGATTGTCAGGTAGGAATATCTCGTTGTCATAGTTTACCGATTTGTGGTGGTAATATCTATTAGCATGATAAACTTTAAAGTACCATTCGTCCGTCGCCGTTTGGATTAGTATAGGGTTGTCATAACCTAAGTGCAATAGGTACTTACCCCAATCGTATATTGAACCAGTAAAACACGCACCATCGCCTTGGCTGTAAAACCCAGACCATAATACGCTATCAACATCTACACCAATATCTAGCATGGCTTCCTTGAACGGAGTAATTACCCACTCACTCCATTCGTCATGGTCAACATTGATATGTCGATACTTTTCTATTAACTCCTTGTCATACATGATGCCTCCACATATTCATAACAACCATCTACTGTTGAGTAATACGCTTCACGCAGTAACTTCATAGCAGTCTCGAATACTTTTGGTCTTAAGTCCTCAAGTGTTATACGCCAAGGGATGTTCATGTTGCATAGCGCATACTGTATCGCCTGCTCTGCCTCATAGCCAGTCACATCGTTAGGCATTGCGATGATTCGCTCGATTGCGCTCTCGTCCCACTTAACATAGCTTCTAGTCATAGCAGTTTTGATTGCCTCATCGAACGAACCCATCTTAAGCATAACCATAACAACCTTGCGTACCTTGGCTAAAGTTTGTCTAGCATCAGCTACTGCCTTTTTAGTTATTAACTTCTTGAAGTCACCCTTGTAGTTGATTACATCTTTAACATCACCCTCATCAGTCATTAAGAACTGAGTACCTACATTGCATGGGATATTCTCCAAGTTAAAAGGGACACCAGGCATAGTAGCGCACAATACTCGTTCCCATTTATCTCCGCTGGGGTTGTGCCATTTGTATTTCTTAGTCCTCATACGAACATGGTTTACATTGGTTCGGTGATTAGATAAATCCGAATACACTTCCCATTTAAAGATAGCCGATAGTCTGTTGCGATGACTAATCGTATCGCCTGTACTAAGTACAGTTGCTATGTTGTCTTTGTTAACGGATGCCAAGTCTATTGGGTCATTACGATAGTATGCAAGGGAGACTATGTATTCATCTTTAGCTTCGTCATACCTTAGTTGTGAACCACGCATAACTGCCTTGGTTGTTGAGCCTTTCTTTCGCCTAGCAAATGTTGCTTTACACGCTTCATAAGTAAATACATTTTTCCAAATAGATGTTGTCATAAATATCTCCTTTAGTTAATTAATAGGGGGCATTGCCCCCATCCCTCACTCAGCTAATTCAAAGTGAATGTTCTCACCATGTGTTGCCTCGATGTCTGAACTAATACACCATACGATTGGATAGTCTTGCGGTTCACCAAAGTCGGTATAGCCATCAGTTAAGCACACGAATACATCAGGTTGAATACCATGCTCGGCACAATACTTAAAGCCCGCAGGCATGTCAGTCCCACCGCCAGAAAAGAATGATAGGTGAAACTCTTCACCACAATCAAACTCATCATGACGCACAACCTCGGTGTCCGTATAAAGAACATGAGTCTTATCAGGTCTGCACTGCTCGATGATGCGTTGTAAATGTCCGTTGTAGTGATCTAACTCTTGCTTACTGATAGATCCAGATACATCGACTTGTATCACAAGTTCTCCCATTTGCGGTAACTTGTCTGTACTTGGTAAATATACATCCTGATACCTACGATTAGCTCGTCGCCATGTCTGACCTTGCTTAACCTGAGACACCATATGTTTCTCAAGTATCTCATGCCAAGGAGTCTTAACATCCAAGATGCTAGTAACCATATCTTGTAAACGACCTGACAACTTACCACGCATCTTAGCGGCTTGAGCTGCCTCGGCTATCTCTACCTTGATCTGACCTTCGATCTCACGCTTCTCATCCTCAGTCATTGGATTACCATCGTCACCGCCTTCGATGATGTCATCACCTAAGCCGTCGTTACTACCACCTGGTTGACCAAAGTCACCTTTGCCGTCACCGTTACCATCTTGTTCGGGTAGTGCGTTGTAGATGTTCTCGACTGTATCGTCTTTAGAGCCTGGCATGTTGACTGTCTGCGGTATACGCTCACCGATGCCTGCATCATCTAGTGTGTCGTTAATCCATGCGTCACCTGCATAGTTCCACTTCTTGGGGTTGCGATGCCCACGCCGACTAGCATGTTGACCGACCACATGAAGTACCTCATGACATAAGCCCCACACTAACTGCGGTACTGGTAACTTCTCGGTAAACTCGTTGTTGTAATAGATAGTCCCTGCTTGGTTGACCGCAAGCGTTGGTATCTTATCGGTCTCGACTAGCTTACGCCTTAGCAGTATTGATGCAAAGAACGGTTGATCTAGGACAATCTGAGCTTTCGCTTTGTCCATCTTACTTGGTGTTGCCATGTTACTCTCTCCTTAAGTTTACTTGCACATCGCCATCGGCGTTTCTTTTAACTGATGCCTCGCCATCCGCTAGGGCGCTTATTGTTCTTGTTACCAAAGCGAGATGACGACACATTTCCCTGTTATCGTTGTACAACTTATAGTTATAGAACAACAACCCTGCTACTGCGATCAGTAGCACTACCTCTAACGCACTCAGTTCAATCATTGGTTACCTCCGTATAAGAACCCCATCTGCTTGGCTATCTCGTCTAACTTCTTAGCAGTATTCTCACGAACGATTGGAGACTCCCTAAGCACATCGCCGTTATTGGAGAACACACCGACTGCACTGCGCAGTACATCTGCTATACCATTAACTTCCTCATCATTGTCTATGTTAAGTTTCTGCGCCATCTCCAAGCCCTCGATGACATTCTCGATTGCACTATCCCTAAAGATCGCACCCTCAGTTCCAATAGGCTTGTTGAGTTTGTCCACCAAGTGTTGTAATGGTGTGAGCATTTTCCTAATGACCTCCGCCCTAGCCTGAGCCTGAACGGCACTCATCGAATCCTCGAACGCTTTCAAGTCCTCGTCTGAGATATCGAATAAGAAGTGTTTAGCCTCGGGTAGTGGTGTGAATCTAATGTCGTGCCCCATGCCACGCTCAAACGCTTCAGCCGTTGGGTAATCATCCGCACTCGGTGCTATATACTTACTTGGTTTAGCCTTACCACTATCCTGAGCTATACGATGCGACACATCAAGCTGTACATACTTGTCGTAGTTAGGCATATGCAAAGCCATCATTGCATCCACCTCAGAGATACGGTTACGCATCTCAGTCGTATAGTCGAAGTACCTTGCATTAGGTAACAGTCGAGGCCCCTTGTCAATGTACGCTAATGTGTTTTGTTTGTGATAGGTGTACACCTCCCCTGCCTTGCTCATGATTTGATTGATTGGATTCATCGGGTCACGGAATAGTTTCTTATTCACAATGAACGCCGTATCCCCTAGCTCGGCTTGAAGGTATTCCTCGGCTACCATGTCACGCTTGGTTAGGTTAGCCCGCCTTGTTGTCAGCTTGACTAGCATCGCCTTGGATGCAAGGGTTGTAAGATTTAAATTCATGTTGGTATCTCCTTAAGTAAATTACATTAACACACTAGCATTTTTAACAGACCATATGATGAACGCCTTGGTATTGCGAATCTCAGGCTTGATCTTCTGAGCGTCATAGATACACATAACTTGGAAGTCACTTGGTAATCTGTCGATGTACTCGGTAACTCTATCGAAGTTATCCTTACTACACTTATGAGCCAAAGCACCAGTTAACGCAAACAGTACTGCTGGGTCGGTTGGTACTTGCGCCTTGCTTGGGTTGAGTAAGATGGCGTCGATATCAGGTAGTCCCTCATAGATACGCTTGAACCCTGTATACTCAGCCGCCGCACCCTCACCCACACAACCTGCAATGTTGGAGAAGTAAAGATCACTAGGCAACTCGGTATCCACTTGGTTTGCCATCTCCCACGATCTTGGTGTCGGGTTGATACTGCGGTTGGGGTCAAAGTCGGACAATAGGTTAGGTCTGAACCTAAGAAACTGAATCATCTCGACTGCGATGTTAGACTCCAATGCCCACGCACACCAGTCGTCTAGGTTCTCGTCGAACACTAAAGTCTGCATACGATTACCCAGTTTGGTACTCATACGATTAGCACCTGATTTGTCCTCGGTACGATTACCTGATGCAATGATGTGTAGTTT
>TBL_comb48_EPIDRAFT_1003031_pt1 | contig 11381 bp, 9 predicted proteins | sample TroBogEpilimnion_37_FD_10681 | JGI IMG/M metagenome (IMG submission 10681)
TACTTTGGTCAAAGCAAATGCCAATCCAAATACTTGGTAGACATAGCGTTGTAAGAACAGAACACCACCTTGTTGATAGGTTACAGGGCTGCCGTCAGGTAACTGAGGAGCTGCACCAAAACCATACAACACTGGTTCTTCGTGGTAGTTACGTGGAATACCAGCTTGCTCACGGAATACAGTGCTCCATTCGTCAGCACGTTGGTCATACACACCATCAAAGGACTCGTTCAAAATAGGTTCAACTATCGAACGGAAGTCCGTACTTCTCATCGGGGCTGCCATTTGTCAGTCTCCTATATTAAACAGTAGCGGTGTAAGCACCGTACCATTGAGTTCCAGATAATTGAACACGTACGATTGTGTACGCGTCACCCCATGCGTTGTCTACGTTTTGGCATAGATCAACAACACGCATTTGACCTTGGTTACCGTTACCAACTGCGGTAGAAGCACCAAGAGTAGCTTGCGATAAGCCTGTTACTGTAGAACCAGCAGTGATATTTGTGAACAAATACTCATTACCGATACTAGTCTGAGCCATTGAACCATCAGCTTGGATTTCATAAACGATGTTGAGGTCGTTATAGAAATACGCATTGGTGGTTGAATTAGCAAAAGTTGTAGTACCAGCTGGCCAATAATTGGACACACGGCGACGACCTGTAGTATCAGTAAACTCTACACCTTGGAATGAACCAGTTACAGTGTATTGTGCTGATAAAGTTGTTGACGCGTTGCTAGCTGGGGCTTGAGTAGGAACAATCTGACCAGTGGTGCCGCTATTCGCGGATTGACCATAAGACACAGGTTGTCCTTTCAGGATATTTGAGTTATATCCTGATGGGATACCGTTGGCAAGGACCTGTGCTCTTTCCAAACCTGTTGGGAAGAATGCAGGACGCAAACCAAACGGAGCTGACGTTGCTGACATAAAAACTCCTTAAAAGAGGGGTACATCTCTTGTTTGGTCGAATTTCATGCCGTCACCTTCAATTTGGCCAATACGTTTCCCGTCACTGTCTTTTGCATTGAGTAGTTGATCTTGTTGCACTTTAATCTTCTCTTGCTCATCCATCGGTGCATAGTGATGGAGTTCTGACATCATCTCTTGATAAATGTCATTAGGAAGCTTAAAGAGCAACATTTCGTTAACTGCTACAAAACCTTCATGCTCGCCTGATTTGACTCGATAGTTTTCAAAGCCGGGTACTTCCTCGGCTTTCACTGGCACATAACCTAAGCGCATGCGTTTGTGAATGGGATCGTACTGGTTTGTTGTTGATAACCAGCATGGATGAAAGCCAGGAATTTCTGGCGGGGTCGGAAGTGACTCTTGCGTAAATTCCGAGCGGAACATTCTACGACGTTCCTGTGATGATGCTAATGAATCTTCTGCAGCTGCACGAACTGAATCATGATGTCTATCTGTTCTACCAGTGCTTAAGTTTTTCTTTAATCTGTTATCCATAATTAACCTCTATTCTTGTTTTGACGATCCCATTCAGCGAATTTACTAATCATTCGCTTACGGGCTTCAGGATTATCCCATGCGCCTGCTTCTTTAATCGCAGCCACACGGTCGGGACTTAAGCGAAACTCATTCGCTTTCGTTGTTGCCGTTGTTTCTCTTCCCGAACTAGTCATGACAGATCGCGGTCTTTGTGTGGAATTATTGGGCTTATTATAGCTCATATTATATTTCTCAGGTAAATATTTTTTGAGCCGTCCGTCGAGTTCTTCCCAATAATCTTCTGTTGTTGGGTCAAATCCTTCATCAGTCAGCCGCTTATCAATCATCTGGGCAATCTGAGACTCTTCATTTCGACCGTTAGGGTCATACCATGGGTTGTCTTCCATCCAGTCTGCTGCTAAACGTTGTACTTGAGGATCAGGAACTTGAATATTAGGCTTCTGTTGATTAATCTGTTTAGTAGCATTATTCTTAATACTTTGTAATGATTCTAATTTACGACGGGCTTCATATAGCATTTCTTCTGCTTTTGCCACTCCGTCACCGTCAGATTGACCTACAGCCTCACGCATCTTCATCTTAGCATATTCGACTTGAACGCCAGAGTCCTCGATTGCTTTATCGATTCTAGCTAATTCTGCGCCTGAGGTCTTCTTTTCAACCGCGGCTAATCGTTCTGCTAATTCTTGATTCTGCTTTTTAAGTGCCGAAATCAGATGAACTGATTCTTTGGCTTTTGATTGATGCATTTTACGTTTAAGTCTTCTTCGCTCTTCACGACGGACTTGACGTAATTCTTCTTCATCTGCATCAGTTTCTTGTTCAGTTTGTGTAGTTGGCTCACCGTCTTCTTGTGAGTTTTCACTTGCTTGAACTGATTCTTCTTGTGCTTCTTCATGCTGTGGACTAATTTCGCCTTCAGGTAAAGCTACAATAGCACCCCCGTCTTGCGACTCTTCTACTTGCATATCTGCTTTTTCAGTTGAATTCATAACAGTTTTCCTTTCAAAACTTAGATGAATGCTTTAATTTCACGTGGATCGCCGGTGACTTTACCAATGAGTTCATGGTCATTAAAGAAAGTAAATAATGCTCTTCCTTGTGTACCTTTGTCATCATTAAAATCAATTTCCCATCTATCTCCACCCCATTTAGGAACACGCACAAAATCGCCAACAGCAGCCCAGACACCTTCTGCCCATGGTTGCATAGTTTCACGATTTTTAAACGCCAAAGGGCCTAGTGCAATGACTTTACCGATCATTGTGTTCCACTTCTCCGTTTCTTTTGTGTCTTCTGGAATGTAGATACCAGCTGATGTGACCTTCTCTTTGACCGCTCTTAATTGAATAAGAACACGAGCACCGTACGGCGCCATAAGTGGGTCGACAACAGGAAACGCTTCTGCAAGCGTTTGCTCAATGTCAATGTTCGACATCTCGATTTTGCTCCTCTAATAGGTTATTTAAAATATTCAAAGATTCTTCCAATCCTTGGTGTTGACCAACTAAACGCTGATAAGTTTCAAAGTTGACTACATTGCCATCTACCATGGCTTGAGCAACTTCTAATTTACGTTGTTCAATTAGCGTTATAAAGGAGCTAACAAAGTTCATTAGCGCCCTCTACCTGCTGCTTTCTTTAGAGGCTTGTGTGCTACATGACCACCTTTTTTCAGTGTTGCAACTGAATGAGGAACTGGCTTGGTCAGTTTTGGCTTATTTCCTTTTGCAGGCAAATTAGCAATACCTTTTTCAGGGTATGCACCAATTAGCATGTTGTCAGGCTGATGTGACTCAGGATAAACCTTACCACCTTTAGCATACTTCTTTACTTTTCCACCTTTTTTTAAGTGGTTTGCTTCACTTTCGCCACCCATGGCGATGCGCTTATGCATATTAATTGCTTCAGACATTCTAACTCTCCTTCGGTTGGTGTTGGTACTTCTGCTGTGCTTCTTGAACAGTTCTTGCCATTTCAGCTTCAACCTTACGGCTGTCAATGTCCATTTCTGCAAATTTAATCTCTTTATTGACTAAATTATTCTGTGTATTTTCAACAAATGATGACTGAAGCTTGGCTCGATCTTTTTCCATGTTCTGTGCCATTTGTTGCTGTGTTAACTGACTATGTTGTACAAGTTTAGCTTGTTCAAGTTGCGCTTTAAGCTGTGCTTCTTGTGCTTTCTGATCAGTTTGCATTTTAGCAGTTTGTTGCATTGCCTGCATTTCAGCCTGAACAGTAGGATCAATCTGAACTTGACTTTGACGAATTTGTTGAACAGTTTGTACAATTTGTGCAATTGCCTGACCAACTTCTGCAAGCATTTGTTTAGAGTCTTGATGCACATGACCAAGAGCACCTGCAACCAACTTCTGAGCTTCAACAATATGTGGTTGTACTTTAAAGATGTCAAACGGTTCACCTAATGCATCTGATGTATAGGCTTGTGTTTGTTTTAAATACCATAGTGTTAAATGCTGCTTTAAATGCTCTAGCAAAGCTGGCTTAAAGACAGGGGCAACTATTGGATTAGAACCGAAAATTGGGTCTTGATCATATTGTAAGTGCGATAACATATGAGCCAAATGATCTTGATCAGGGAATGCACCAACAGGTTTTCCTAATGTCATTGCTACATTTTCTAATGCAGGATTCATGTCTTCCACTTCATGCGGATCAGGTAGAACACCATTAATATCAGGCAGTTTTATCTGTTTAAGAATACGTTTTTCAACTTCCAAACGATTATACAGATCAGGGTTAGCCGCAGCACGTTGAGAAAGTGTTTGGATTTGAGCATAGCGTTGTGATTCGGCAAAAATGTGTGGGTCACTGACTGGTATCACATCAGAGTTAGTAATAAAGTCATCTTGTGTCACTTCTAAATCAGCTACAACTTCACTCTTTCTTTGTTCATCTAAATACCATCTATTTAAACGAGTCAAGACTCTAAAGACTCGACGCTGTGAATCATGCAGTCTACTATGAATGGAACTAAATACAGCAGCTCCTTGTTCTATCAAAGCTTGTGTCGTTCCGACAGGAGCATTTGATGTAATATCAGCTACTTTTTCTTCCGATGTAGTCACTACACCTTTAGCAGCATTTGTCAACCAACCAAGAAGTTCAAAAAGTACAGGACTAGGAGGGTTAAAAGGAACAGGCATTGCAATTTTACGAACATCATCAACACCGGGAGCTCCCTCAATTTCAGATACTTGTGTAGGCTCAATTACTGTGGTTTGCCCACTGATTTTTGCTCCTTTAAGCTTGAGCATGGTAGGCGCTGTATTAATGTGTGCAGAATCCAATAAAGCACGCAATGCGCCAGTAAGAGCAGCAGAAAGACCACCAATGAGATGAGGAAGACCAATAGCATAGGCGCCACGCCAAGGAATGAACTTAAACTCAATGAGCCAGTCAAGTTTAGTGAATGAATCATCGCCGTCCTCCCAGTTTCTGTAAAGACCGACCACTGCTCTTTCATTCTCATCAATCATGAGGATATATGGAGCACGATCACCTTTTGTAAATTTATCTTCTTCAAGTTCTAACCATGTGAAGATGTGATAAACACGTCTGACACCATCTACGTTATCATGTTTTTGTGATCTACCTTCGATCTTGTCATTTGCTTTTTGTGACTTACTTTCATTAGGCTCCATAGGAGCTCTATACACATCTAAGTCAGTATACAGTCCGTTCTTAACACGAAGGTCATATTCTTCTTGTGTAATGTCTTGAACTTCAGTAACTCGACCGGCAGTGTAAAAATTACCAGCCGCAAAAGGTAAATACACATTATCAATAGGAACAAATTCAGTGCAAGGGCGTTTCTTGCTTTCGTCGTACCACATCTTAAGGTACTGACTACCACCGAGAGGAAGTTGTGTGAGCATTTGCTCTTCTTCATCACGATATTCTTCAATTTGCTCGGTTAACTGCCAATTCATGAAATCGCGTTTGCGATTTGCTCTTTCTTGCTTTTCTTTCGTGGCTTCACCGATGATTTTTGTCCTGACCGGACCATCTGCTGGGAAAAGCTCTTTAATTGCTCTGGCTGCAAAGTCAACGCATGCTTCCGCCATGACCGGGTGGACGACTTTTGAGGCTCCCATGAATTGAGCGCCGCCAGGAGCATCATGCCCCAATCCAGTTCTTCTAAGTCCGTCTTCATACTGCTTATCTCTGTCTTCACGAGCTTGTTTATCTTTTTCTATTAAATCTAAGTACTTTAAAGCAATAGTATCAAGATCCCATGAATCAACAGACCCAGAATCGGCTAGATTTTCATAGAAATCAGGAGATTCCTCCGGTCCTCTTAAGTCATCGAACCGAATAATTGCACTGCCATCCGGAAGTTCTTCTATATTATCAGCAGATGCTTCAATATCTTCAAGAATCTCATAAACAGACTCATTATCATCAGTATCAGGGTTTGACCCTTCTTCGCCTTTAATAAAACGATTGTAGTCTTGGGGAATTGGCATTTCCGGCATATTATTTCCTCATTGCGAGTTCTAGTTTCATTTGGTCGATATTAACATGACCACCGCGTTTGCGGTTTAAAGGGCTATCTGGATTAAACGGGTTTGTAGTACCGGGTACATAACCTACACCGCCAGATGGCTTTGGTGTGTTTCTTACTCTTTCAAAGATTTCTCTAAAACCAGGGTCAACTGTCTTTGGTTTTACATAGTCTGTTGTATTTGGGTTTCTTTTTTCAGGCGTTGGCGGAATATCAGATGCAGGTGTAACACCGCCGGTGTTCATTTTAACGATCTTGCCGCCTTTTTTGTGGCCTTCTGGCTTTTGGTTTTCAAATAGCTTATTAAAGTCATCGACACTAATAAATCGATTTGTATTTGGGTGATTTTCAAGAATTTTATTAAATCGTTCTACACTATTTCCCCATCCGCCTATCTTTGCAGGTGTCAAATGATGTAATACGCTTTGAGTATCTTGAAGATCGATAATGCCAGCGCCTAATAAGTCATGTCTACCTTCATCAGTAATGCCATGAATTTTATGTACATTTTCAGGATTGTTTAGTAAGTCAAGCGATTGCTCACGATATTTTTCAATAATTGGCTTATTGCCTTTACCTTTAAACTGACTTAGCATAACAGTAGGGTTGGCTTTAATCCATTTGTCTTGGTCTTCTGCAAGTTGATATTTAAGACTTGACGGTAAATCTTCATAGCGCGGTGCAACCACACTCATCTCAACAGTTGCATGAGGCTTATTTGATTTATCGCGTAATGTAAAGATCTTGGTATGCCCACTTGCTACATCATCTGTATAACAACCTACACAGTGGCCCATCATGTCACCTTCATTTTGAAGAGCAGCTTCAAGTTTTTGATATGCAACTTGTGCAGGACCTTTAGAAAGTGCTTCTTCATGTGAGTCCATAGGATCATGATTAAACAAATGTTTTGCTTGATGCTTTCCAGGTCTAGGAATTTCTATATCATATTTAGGCGTGTCAAATTCATCTCTCTGAACAATCTTATATCCTTCAGGCAGTACACCTTCTTGGTGCTCAGGTAGTTTTAGCTCATGCCATTTATGGCCGTCATTGTATTTTTTGACATGCGGAAAGTCTTTCATGTCTTCCGCTGCAGTCTTTGCCATCTGCTTTTCACGATAGTCATTGACCTTGGCAACATGGCGGACTGCATCGGCCATTGTCATACGCTCTAATGTCTTAGGAGTTAGTGCTAAATGCTGAGGCACGTTTCCTGTAAGTGAGCCACGAAGCTCATCCATTAAATGATCAAGACCAAGTCTTGTGTCGAAGTCACTACCTAGCTGATTAATTTTTGCATTGGGGTCTTTTTCTGCAGCTGACAATAAGTCAGGGTGCCGCATAGAAGTTGCAAGATAATCACCAATAAACTCTTTAGCAGGCATTGGGTGCACACTACTATCTGCTAAATCTTCCCACATTCTACCAGCAGGAGTTGTAGCATGCCCTTCAAGCGGCATTTTATTTTTCTCTCTGGCTTCTTCTAAAGCAAACTTAGACATTGGCCCAGGATGTGTATTTTCTAAGTCTTTAATGTGGCTAATACCGTGCTCATCTGCAAGTTTTCTGACTGAATCACCAGGCGTTGCCAGCTCATTTCTAAGATAAGGCTTTAGTCTGTTATCAACCCAGTTATTCAATGCATGATCTGTTGTGGCTTTGGTTGTTAGCTCTTTTAGCTCATTAGGAAAGTTTTGCTCCATCCATGGCCAAAAGTCTTTTCCATAGTGCATGCCATGCTGCTTTGTTTTATTAAAGTCCATGGCATATGCATCTTCAATACCGGGAAAACGATTGCGTATGTAGTTTGCTTGATCTTGTGTGTAGGGTTTTGATGTGTCAAACTCAGGAATGTTTTTCTTTAGTCTTTCCATGTTGCGATCTAGCCATGACTCAGGCCAGTTGCCACCTTTTTCTTTGACTGACCAGTTAATGTCTGGATTGTTCAGTGTCAGAGCTGCTTTCATCTCATCAACAGATGGCTTTTTCAGATCTTCGAGCTCTTTCTGATCTTTCATTCTCTGTTCTAGAGTGCGAGGCTCATTAGCTTTAGCTTTTTCTAAATCTGCCTTGGCTTGATTTGCCAACTCTTTAAATCCAGCTCTTGGATCAGTAGCTGATAAATTAATTTCTTGCTGCTTAGCAAGTGCTGCTCTCATTTCTTGTAATGTAGGAGTACGTTTTCCTGATGCAGGCTCAAAGATAGGATTGCCTTTAGCATCATTGCCTCTTCTAACAATAATCTGCGACGGATTGATTTTTCCTTCTGTATGAATGTCAGGAATAACATCATATGGGTATATCTTATTCAGCTCTTCTTGTGACTTATTGCGAAGATAAGTGCTTAAGTCTGCTTCTACTTCACCTGCAGCATGCCGATATCGTGTAAATGGAGATGAAGAATGCATAATATGCGCTTGACCACTATTTGCATACTGAATTGCTGCTGCAGAAGGCTTAATACCATATTGTTTTTCAAAGAATGCGGCAGCTTTTTGAGCATTGATGTCAGCACTTGACATCAAATCTTCAAGATGCTGAGCTATAAAAATTTCATTGGCAGTTGGGAATGCTTTTTCTGATGTGCCTGTTTGCATTCCTTCATGGTGCTGAATAGCATGATCAATCTCATGGGGTAGTAATGCTTCTATTTTGTTTGGCGTTGCATGATTTGTATTGATTAGAATTTCATTTGTGCTTGGTAAATATCCTCCTTCATATCTCTCAGGAAGAGTCATAAACTTTACAGGCACATCAGCTAAATGAGGATATGCTTTGTACACTGTAGGATGCTCATAAACATCTTTAAGCGTCAGATCGTCTCTATTAACATCACCTAACTTAAAATTCACTTTTGCATCTTTGTCAGATAGCATTTGTCGTAGCTTGTTGTCATACCAGCGATATGTACCTGATTCTAAGTATGCTTGACGAGGGTCTGTAGTTTCAGATGCTTCATACTTAGCAGCAGATTCAGGGTTCCACAACTTTGATTTTTCACCTTGAATGATACCTAGTGCTTGTACTTCTGGCAGAAAGCCTTGCATCTGTTTGGGCATTAATGACTCACCCATGAATGCTCTGTTTGCAGCTTCTTGAGCAACTGCTTTAGCGCCTCTACCTGCAGCTTTAGCAGCTGGACCAGCAAACTCGCCTGATGCACCTAGCATGGTGTTCATCATGTTCTCTACATCTTGAACTGGTAGTCCAGTCTGATTGGAGATCCATTGTGATCCTTGACCGATGTTCTGACCAACATAGTCCATCAGTTGCGATGTTGCCTCATTCCTATAAGCAGGGTCATTGGTAATGCCTAGTGCACTACCGAAAGGCTGATTAAAGTAGCCGGCTGCTTGGTTTGAAGTCTGCTCTGCTTCTTCAGGAGACTGCCCAAATGCTCGACTGCCTGCGTACGTCGCTTGCTTTGCAAAGTAAGGAAGGACGCCACCGACTGTATTGTCAAGCACTGAGGCAACCCCTTTACCTAGATCCAATGCATTACTTGCAAGTGTGCTGAGCGACCCAAAAGGTGATACCTGAGGCTGAGGAGCTAGTTGTGCTGCTACTTCGGGTTGTTGCTGTGAAGCTTGCTGTGGAACTACTGTTTGCAATGGCGAAGTCTTCTGTGCAGACTGATTGAGTATCGCCTCGATTTCAGACGGGTCAAACGAAACCGAGACGTTCGAGCTAGGATCCATGTACACGAATCATAACACCCTTTGCCAGGATGTTACAATACTGCTATGCCTTTGACTGATGAGCAGCTCAAACTAATATCAAAACGAATTACCAAACACGATGCCGAGTTATCGAAGATGTCGCCTGAATGGCGAGCAGCTTTCAAAGCTCGGCTTAAGTGGATGACTGTAGCTCTTCCTCATCAGATCGAGCCACCAACTGACTGGGCGATCTGGCTACTACTGGCTGGCCGTGGAGCCGGAAAGACTAGGTTAGCAGCAGAGTGGGTCTGGTGGACTGCATGGTCAACTCCTAAGGTCCGCATTCTAGTCACTGCTCCGACCAGTGGCGACATTCGTGACGTGTGCTTTGGTGGAGAATCCGGCCTTCTGAACGTTTGCCCTCCCGAGATCATCGAGAACTACGGCATTTCTCTGCACGAACTGACTTTAAAGAATGGTTCTTTAATCAAAGGTATTGCCGCATCTGAGCCATCTCGCTTTCGCGGCCCTCAATGGCACCATGTCTGGGCTGATGAGCTTGCCGCTTATGACTATCTTGATGATGCTTGGGACATGATTCAGTTTAGTTTGCGGCTCGGTAAGAAGCCACGAATGGTTTGTACCACTACTCCAAAACCGGTTCCTAAGATCGTAGAGCTGTATGACCGTGATGGTGAAGACGTGCACGTCACCACTGCAAGCACCTACTCGAACATGCATAACCTTGCTCCTACCTTTCAGAATCAGATTCTCCAGTACGAAGGCACCGAGATCGGCAGGCAAGAAATACACGCTGAGATACTGAATCCTGAAGAGAGTGGTCTGGTCAAACGGAGTTGGTTCAAGCTCTATGACTCTGAGAAACCCTTTCCTGAGTTTAGCTATGTCATACAATCCTATGACGTAGCTACCTCTGATAAGACCGTGAACGACCCCACTGCGTGTGTAGTTCTAGGCATCTTCAGGCCAGGGCCGGATTCTGGTAACCGTGTCATGCTGATTGACTGTTGGTCTGAGCACTTACTGTATCCGGATCTAAGGGCTAAGTTACAGGACGAGTACACCGAGGTGTATGGCAATCCGGACGAGTTTGGGTCTGGCAAGAAGGTAGACATGATTCTGATTGAGAATAAGTCTAGTGGTATAGCACTGATACAGGACCTACAACAAACACGAATACCGATTCGAGGCTACAATCCAGGGTCGGCAGACAAAGCAACACGCCTGAACATCGTGGCTCCCATGATCGAGAAGGGGTTGATGTACCTACCGGAAAGCAGTGAGATACCGGGGCAGCCAAGGACTTGGATACAACCTTTCGTGTCTGAGGTATGCAGTTTTCCACTAGGGCGGCACGATGATTACGTAGACGCTTTGAGTCAGGCACTCCGATACCTCAGAGATAGTGGCATGATCACACTGGACTACCATGCCAGTGAACCAAGCATCTATGCCGATGATGACAATCCTAGACCGAACCGGTCCGTAAATCCTTATTCAATCTGACATCTGCAGAGCTGCAGAGAGCTGCAGAGGAAAGTGTTTACTTTAGGTACTGAGGACTGCGGACTCAGAAGCTGACCTAGCGCGCCCCCGGAGAAGTGTTCGAGGTCCTATGCTTTCTGTAGCAAAAAAGCCCACAGCTCAGTGCCCAGAGCTAAGCTGAAGCTTCGAAAAGAATCGGCACCCAACT
>TBL_comb48_EPIDRAFT_1003038_pt1 | contig 11370 bp, 20 predicted proteins | sample TroBogEpilimnion_37_FD_10681 | JGI IMG/M metagenome (IMG submission 10681)
CCAATACGCCACTGCTTACTGCAGCCGTATACTTGCCAATCTTGCGGGTCTTGGTGTTGTATACCCACAATTCAGTGGCACCAATGATATCCGTAGGATTAACAGATACAAGATTGAGTTCCGCAAACTCTCGCATATACTTGACATTCTTAACAACCTTTTCTTTGCTAAGTGGACGAGCCATACGAACCTTACGCACAGCCGCCTTGACTACGCCGTAGGTCGTGAGGGCATCAAAGAGAGCCTTATACCATGCATCATAACGCTTGAACACTGGCTTGGTCATCCAAGCATAGGCTTCACGTAGGGCAGCATCGCCCTTCTTGTCTTGGCCTTCAAGCAACTCTGCATATTGCTCTGCATACTTTTCACGAATACGAGCAACAAATGCCTGTGGCATATTTTGTTCACGAAAATAAACCATGAAGTCTGGCGTTTCCGATGAACCTTCTATTAGTGCATCAAACATAACTTCCAAGTCACCAATAGTATCAGCTAACTTATCACGCAAATGATCTTGTACATTACGTTTAGCAACAGGTTTCTCAACAACTTGCTTCTTTTCAGCAAGACGTGCATTGCCGTATGCTAGCAATTCTGCAATCTTGTTTGTGATAAATTCAGCATCAACAGCCATTGGGCAACCGCGCAGTATCATCTTCGAGACACTGCCAATGGTGATACCAACACGGCTATCTTCACATTCTGCAAATGCGGCAATTTCAGGCTTGCCCCATTTCAAATACTGCTGACCAAACTCTACAACATACTTGCGCATATCAGCGGCGCTCATGTAGTAGTTGTAGAAATATAGGGCATGGGTAATCTCCTGACGTAGTTTGTCAGGAGACCATTTCTTAGCATCAGTCCACACTGGTTCTGGACCAGTGAACTTTTCGTCCATAAACTTAGGTTGACGAACAATCGTCTTCTTAGGTTTAGTCTTTAACATGAGTGCGGACTTAGCCATTACTTACTTCTCCAAATTGCGGTCATAAAAACCATAGTGTTGCGACACATAGCGATCATACTTGTCATCAATATGACCGTTATCAAACCGTTCCCATGAATGGTCATTAAAGTAGTCATAACCGTAATCATAGGTTGTGTCAACATATTTCTGCGCAGGTGCGGCTTCAAGTGCTTCTACTAACTGTACAGTGGGAACACCATGATGCTTGTAACCTTTGGTGCACAAATCATAGTATGATGTGCTAGGGGTCATCTCATAGTCTTGATCAGCCATACTATAAACCCAAGCAATATATGCTTCGGTCTCAGTTTGAACTATTACACGTTGACGCAAATAATAAGTTGGGAAACCTTCTAAACGGTCAAGCGCAATCATATCGCTATCGCTAACTTCCCATAACACGCCACTGACAATAGTGCCAGGATTAATCTCAATATCGGCATGGTTACGAAACACAAGACGATAGTCGTTCAGATAGGCAACACCTACTAGGGTAGCATCAGGGCAACGCTTTGCCATCTGCTCAGGGTGGGTGTTCATTCCGTATCCGAAATAATAACTGCGATATTCCATAGTAAACTCCTCGTTGTCACGGGCAGACCTTGCCCAACAGGGGGCATACATTGCCCCATAACTTAAAATACCATGTCTAGGGGATTTGTCAAGCATTATTTTTAATTATATTGTAGGTTAAAAAACCCTTGACAAATAGCGCAAATATGATAAATTAAGAGAATGTGGGCATTAATCTTCCTTTTATTCCTATTAGGGTTCATGTTGGTCTGGAACCTTGCAGAATCAATGTGGGAACTGGACCATTGGATCGCTACCGCTGACAAACGGGAGCGAGACGGCTATGATTATGATAACGATTTACCCGTTAAACCGCCTATAACATTGCCCAAACCAGCGTTAGAAGATGTGCAAAAAATATCAATTTCTCTTCAAAATTTTCCCAAGTCTGCTGAAGATGCCAAGGCAAAAATTGCACGATTGATGAAAAATCAATAAACTCATTAAATAATGAGTGCGTTTTATATTAGGGATATTTACAATTTTATTTTTTACCACGATTGCTCACGCACAAGATTGTGATTGGGTTGGTGATTATCTGCATTATGAATCATGCAAAGTAGAAAGTAATTTTGGTAACACGGATGTTTTTATAGGCAACCGTGAATGGTTTTATCGTTTCTATGGCACTAAGGCAGAAAAACGACGATTAGTTTATACATATTATACTAATACTCGCACATGGATACGTGATTATACCCTAGAAGATATTCTATGGAGCGGTGGACAAAAACCGTTAAGTGGATCATGCCGAGATCATGGAAAAGTATCCACACAATCTTGGGATATAAGTGACGGATCAAAACTGTGCCTTTATTAAAGGCAACAAAAAAGGCGGGATAAACCCGCCTTAATCTCATCTTTAATGTAATTATTAGAACTTTACAGTCAAACCAACACCGAAACCATCGCCAGTGTTGTTGCTGAAAGTGTTATCATAGTTACGATAAACCTTTGCACTAACTGTGTAGTTTGAAGTGATGTCATAGGAAACACCAGTACCAATCTGGTGGCTCTGCCATCCATAAGTGTTGCTATCAAAAGCACTACGATAACGATACTGAATAGCATTGATAGTGATACCATTGCCAAGTGCATAATCAGCAGTGCCATAAAGTGCATAATATGGGAAGTTAGTAGTTGTTAGCTTTTCACCAACGCCAACCTTACCGCCAACAGTTACGCCAGCAAACGCAGGTAGCTTATAACCAACCTGTGCTTCACCATAGTTAGTGATTGCATTGTCAGTCTTCTGTGTTCCATTTACAAGGAAGCCAGCACTGATTCCACCACCAATATTGTGTGAATAGCTGATGCTGTAAGAGTCATCAACCTTTGAACCAAAGTTTGCACCAAGGTCTTGTGAATAGCTAACAGTCAAACTATCATTGCTAGCAGCAGGAGCAGCAGCAACTGGTGCAGGAGCAGCAGGAGCCTTTGTCTTGCTTGGTAGATCAGTTGCACTTGCTGCAACAGTAAGTGCCAATAGTGCCATAGTAGTTGTAAGAATATTCTTCATTATATTTTCCTTTCAGATGTTTGGTTATATCATAGACAACGATTTTTGTCTAATTATTTTTCAACCTATATTATAATCAATATTTGTTGAGGCAACGTTAGGTTTTTAACTCCATAAGTTTAATTTGACAGTATCGTCGCCATGCTTCACTCACCATGTGATTTGGAAGCATAGGTATTTAGTCTAGAAAAACTACCTTATCCTAAAATGCATAAAAAATCAATAAATATTTTAATGCTACTAAGTGAATTATACGACGAAGAATTAGTTGAAGGTCCAATTGCGGATAGATTAAAACGCCTTGCAGCGGCAGGTGCAATTGCTGGTGGTCTTGGATTAGGCGGTTATGGCGCATTAAATGTACCTCAATCACCAGATGCTACAGTTAGTGTGGCCAAAACACAACAAGAACCGCAAAACGACACAAAAAAACAAAGTGAACCGCAAAAAGTAGAAAAAAAAGTTAATCCTAACTTTCCAAAAGGGTTAACAGATGTAGAAAAAATGACTACAGATCAACGTGTTGCAGCATTTACACAAACCGTACTACCACTTATTCAAGCAGAAAATAATAAAATATTAAGTGAGCGCACTCGTCTTATTCGTGACATTAAGTACATAAAGAGTGGTAAGAAACTTCCACAAGAAGAAAATACTTGGGTTTACGCACTTACACAAAAGTATGGCGAAGATAACTTATACGACCTACTTGAAAAGATTGATATTATTCCACCAAGTATTGCGTTAGCACAAGCAGCAATTGAAAGTACGTGGGGACAAAATGAAAAGACACGCAGTTCAAATGCTTTCTATGGTCAAAAATCTTGGGCAAAAAGTGGTGGAGTAGAAGGTCCATATGGCGAACGTTATCGTGCATTTGATACACCAAATCAAAGCATTGCTGCATATATGACAAATCTTAACACGCATGATGCCTATGATGATTTTCGTACTGCTCGTGCGGCAATTCGTAAAAGTGGCAAACCAATTACAGGGCTTCCACTTGTGCCAAAATTAATTAATTATACCGATACGGGTAAGGCATATCCACAAAAACTTGCATCTATGATCAAGGGGCGTGGCCTACAAAAATACGATATTCCTAAAAAATAATGCTTGACAAGCCATAAATCTATGTTATATTAAATTATAGTCAACTGATGGAGAAAACAAATGGCTATGACAATTGAACAGGCAGAAGACTTGGCTCATGCTCTGTATAGCTTTGGTAAAGATATTGGTGCAGAACGAAAAATGCACAATGCCAAACTTGACATGATCAAGTTTGTTCGTTCTGTATCTGGTCTTGGCTTAAAGGAAGCCAAAGACGTTGTTGAAAAGGTCAATACCGAACGCCGTTCTTGGAAATAAAGTTATTAGGGTTGTCAAAAAAGTGCTTGACAACCCTTTACATTTTTATCCGAAGTGCCAATCAAAGTATTTGCTTTGACAACGATATCTAATACCTTCCGATGAAAGTCCAAAAAAATCTGCCGCATCTTTGATTTTATTAAAAATTAAACCTTCGGGAGATATCACTTTGCGAACACGCCAAGTTTGATTTCTACCTTTAGTTGCATTTGAAATCGCATCCTTGTGTTTTTGACTTCTAATAGCACCGCAGGCACCGTCGCCACCATCTGTTTTGTTTCTTAAAATACCAGTAGTATTATCTTTTCGTCCATACCAACGAATTAGTCTTCTTTCTAATGCTAATGCGCCAATCTCTGTTAAATCTTGTTCAATTATAATTATTAAACTTTTATTTTTTGGTGGAGATATTTCACCATGTTTTGTAAGTTTTACAAATGCTCTTTTGTTTGAACCTTTGCCAATATAATATGGAGTTCCTGCTTTTGCTGTGGCAGAGTCTTTACTGCGAATATACGCATATACATAATGACCACTTGGTGGATTTTCTTTGGTAAATACCATTGCTGTTGTCCTTCACGACGATAGAGTAGGCAGGATTGCAGTCCGTGGCCTACATTATTATTTATCATTTTTTACTTGACAAATCACTTACCTATGATACATTAAATCATTATCAACTGATTGGATAACCAATGACCACCAATGCTTACATTTTTATGTGGTGCAATGAGGGGCTTGATAGCCTAGTCCCCATTACACAATACGAAGACCAGATGCTGATTGATGCTGTTATGCATGGCGCAATTGTGCCTAGCAAAGTAGATCATATATTAACTTATATGGCGCTACGAGCACGGTTTAATTCGCAGCGAGTATATGAAATTTATGCGATGGATTGTAGTGAAGATTTAGGCGAAGATGATCTGCGTCAGTGCTTTGATGATGACCCGCAAGGAATTGTGGATATTATTCGTAAGCGTGGTGTTAAACTTTATAGCGATTATAGTGGTAAAAAAAGTAAAATTATCGCTTGACAAACTTTAAATCTGTGTTATATTTGTAATATAAGCAATGGAGAAAACAAATGACCGTCAATGAAGCAACTTCTCTCGCCGCTCGTATTGAGTCCGTTCTTGCACGGCACAAGCGTTCTGAAATTTCACAGGCAGAAACGCTTGTAGAAATTCATTACATTGCCAACGACCTTCGTGATTATGCAGATAATCTTGATCGTGCTATGTATGAGGAACTTGGTCATGCTCTTGAGCGGTATGATGATGCAATAGTAGCAAAGGGAGTTTGATATGAAGCGGTTTGTGTTTAAGATGGAATGCGGTGGTATCTTTGATTGTCTCGCCAGAAATTTTGAGGTAGCCTGTATCAGGTTTGAACAAAACCAGATGGGATTTCGACCCGAAGATATTTTAGAAGTTTGTGAATGGTAAATAAAAAACCCCCTTCTGGGGGTTTTTCCTTATTAAATATAAGAAAATATTAAAAGAAAATAAATTGCAGATGAAAGAAATAGAATTACCTTTTCGTGAAATCCAAAATGAAAATTTTGTAATTAAGATTTATGAATATGGAAAAGAAAAAAATAATTCTAAAGTAGAATTTTATTTACAAAATATTAATTCTAAAGATACTTTTTTTTATTGTGTGGATATATTTTTATTTATCCTATATCCTAATAATTTTTTAAAGAAATATTTACAAAAATTAATAATTAATGAAGTGCAAAAATATAAAGATATTGCAAAAACTCAAGGAAAAAGATTTATTTTTTTAATTGATGCAATTGAAGAAGCACCATCATATCAAGATGATCTTGCTTGGTTTTTTGATAAATTATATCAAAAAAATATTATTTTGAAAGAAGAAATTTTAATCATTAGTGGTGCGCATTATCAAACAGATAGCATAAACCATGTATGGGCAGCAGATGTCTCAATAATCAAAGATTTTTCGCACATAGAAATTGAAAAAGATGTATCAAATTTACCAGATTATCATTTCATAAGTTTAGCAAGATTGCCAAGACCACATAGAATTACAGCAACAATAGAAATTTTAGAAAGGCATTTAAATAAATTTGGAAATTGTAGTTTAGGCAGTGGACACTACTTTGATAAAGAAGAAAGCGATAATTTGCTAGCAGAATATTGTCCAGAAAAATACAAAAATATATTTCCTCTATATATTGATGGCGAAGTATTAGGCAATCAACAATATGATATTTCACATCCATATATTAAAAATGCATTTGTTAATGTTGTAATGGAGTCAAGTTTTGAAAAATTTTCATATCAAAATAAAAGGTTTTGGCATTTACCTTTTATGACAGAAAAGACCATGAAAACATTTATGTTAGGTCAAGTTCCTATTTTTATTACTTGCAGCAAATCTTTAGAAAAAATTCGCGATTTAGGTTTTGATTTGTTTGATGATATCATTGACCACAGTTATGATTTAGAAACAGATTTAGATTTAAAAATTAAAAAAGCAATAGATCAACTAGAAAAAATTTGCGCTTGGTCGATAGAAGATTGTCGAAAATTTAAGCAAAATAATATGAATAGATTTGAAAAAAATTTTCAAAACTATGTTTATATCAAAAATAATTATAAGCAAATGACCTTGGATAATTTACAAAAAACACTTGACACCTATAGTCGTTAAGTTATAATAACCATATGAGCCGAGTAATAGTAATAGATCAAAAACACAATTTAACTAAAGTTATGAATTGGTTAGAACGCAATGTTGGACCAGTCACCAACCGCGGACTTATAGCCGAGGGATTAGACAATATGCCAGAGGGCAATCATTGGAGACTTAAACACTCAGTAATAACACCAAAAGGTCAGCGTGTTGCCAGTGGATTTTTCTGTGAGTTTGATGATACGGTTGATGAAGGTATTATCCTATATTTTGCATTAAGATTTGTATGACTTACGATATTGACATACCAGATGATATGCTTCATAAGTGGTTATATTACGAAACTGGATTTGAACAATTACATCCAGTTCCAGATATTATTCGTTGGATGGAAGAGCAAAGTTATGTATATGGTAGGGATTGGAAAGTAGATACTTTTACTGGTAAAAGTTATTGGATTGGTTTTCCTAATAAAGAAATAGCAGCGTTATTTGTAGCACGATGGTCAGCATCTTAATTAAAACATATCCACTATCATCAAGAGCAACCTATGACCAAATTAAATGGTGTATGGATAATTGCAAGGGAATTTGGGATAAGAAACCCGTAGAAAATGATGGCATACACTGGACATTTAATAGCAGTGAAGATGCAGTTTTATTTGTAGTGCATTGGAAGACGCAATGATTGATTTAAATTTTGAGAATGGTTTTTGGATTCCGCTTGATTGGATTGATAGAAATTCAGAATCTGGTAGCATGTGGAAAAATTTTGCAACGTATTGTCGGAGCAAAGGCGAATTTAATGAAGTTGTGCTGCTGACCGAGTTCAATGCCAAAGCACAACGATATGTTGGCGATGATGATGACGATGACCAATGGTTTGTGCGTTTTAATACACCAGAAGATTATACTTTTTTTGTAATGAGATTTGCGTAATGGCTAAAATAAGAGTCCACGAGTTGGGACCAACTCGCTGGCATATGAGTGTGCGGTTTTCTAACGACGATAATAGCATAAATTGGGAGTTCAAGAAGTGGATGGCTGACAACTATCCAGATTGCCTCTGCATACACAGATTTAATAATGGCGATCCTTATTGGGAATTACGCGGCGGTGATCAAGCAGACCAAGCATTTATAGCTATGCGGTGGGGCGGCGAGTAAATATCTTTATGAAAATATCAATGATTGGTTTGGGTAATAAATAAATATATGAAAAACACATACATACCCTACACCTATCTAATTGGTTGGTCTAAAATAAAAAAGTACTATTATGGTGTCAGATATGCAAATAATTGCAATCCAACAGATTTATGGATTAAATACTTTACTTCGTCATCATATGTAAGTGAAATAAGAAAATTATATGGTGAACCAGATATTATACAAGTTAGAAAAACATTTGCCACAAAAGAGGAAGCAATAAACTGGGAAGTTAAAGTTTTAAAAAGAATGAAGGTTGTTTTGCGTAAAGATTTCTTAAATGAAAATGATGTTGCTGCGCCACCAATTAATAATAGAATTATGTCATCTACAACAAAAGAGAAGATAAGTTATTCTAATAAAGGAAAGCCTAAATCTGATGAACACAAGAGAAAAATTAAAGAAGCACGTGCAAAACAAGATATGAGTTGGAGAAAAAATCTAAAACATTCACAAATTACTATAGATAAGATAAAAAAAGCAAGAGCAAAACAAATTATTACCGAAGAAACAAAACAAAAAATGTCTTTGGCACAATTTGGAGAAAGACACTGGGCATTTAATAAAAAACAAAAAATTATTGAATGTCCACACTGCCGTAGATACGGCGGCGTGTCTAATATGAAAAGATGGCACTTTAATAATTGTAAAAATTTTGGTAGTAAAGATGAATAATTTTAAGATTGCAGTTATAGGATTAGGAAAATTAGGTTTGCCATGTGCAACCGTTATGAGTAAACATTATGAAGTGGTAGGCTATGATATTGGTCCAGTTACTGCAGATTTTCCACTGAAAGCAACTATTAATAGCTGCATTGAAGGCAGTGATGTAATCTTTGTTGCTGTTCCTACTCCCCATGAGAAGGAATATGGCGGCGAGACTCCAACGAGTCATTTGTCAGTTAAAGATTTTGATTATAGCATCGTAAAAGATGTGTTAACTAAAATTGCGCAATACAAAACGCCACAGCAACAAGTTGTGTTAATCTCAACAGTATTGCCAGGCACCACTCGTCGTGAACTTGCGCCTATCATTGAGGACATCATCTATAACCCATATCTAATTGCAGTTGGAACAGTTGCGGCAGATTTTATTGATCCTGAAATGATTATTATTGGACACAATGACAATCCAAATGTAGAAAAGTTATATGAAATTTATAATACTTGCTGCGTTCCGAATAGCCGTTATGAAATGGGAACGTGGGAAGATGCCGAATCAATCAAGATATTCTATAATACTTTTGCAAGCACAAAACTAGCACTTGTAAACACAATCTATGATATATCGCAACGCATTGGTAATATGAATGTTGATAATATTACAAGTGCACTTGCAGATTGCACTCGTCGTATTATGGGTCACAAATATATGACCGCTGGATTAGGCGATGGTGGCGCTTGTCATCCTCGTGATAATATTGCACTGCGTTGGTTGGCTAGTGAATTAAATCTTGGTTATGATATCTTTGGAAATATCATGCAAATACGAGAAGCACAAGCAAAGAATATGGCACAAATGTTGTGTAACTACAATCTTCCCGTTGTTATTCTTGGACAAAGCTATAAACAAAATGTGCCTAACCGTGATGGCAGCTATGCGTTGCTTGTTGGACATTATATAGAAGAGTTGGGTGGCGAGTTATTTTACCATGATCCACTCAATAACATAAGTTATATGGGCAACGAACCCGTTGTTTATCTAATTTCATATCATCATGATTGGACTAGAAGTTATGAGTATATTTCAAACAGTGTTATTGTTGACCCATGGCGCACTGGTTTAGATATCTCAAACTGCCAAGTAATTAATTTGTAAAAGTTCTTGACATTCTTTAATTTCTACTGCATACTAATTGCAAAGATTGGAAATCAAGATGGTCAGAAAAAGCAGTGAAATAATTGAAGATTTTATTAACTCGCTAGAGAAACTTATTGATACTCTAGATGATGAATGGCATCATAATGATGAAGGTGAGTGGCGACAGGCGGATAATATTCGCCAAAACATTTTGCCAGGCGTTAAAGAAAACTTTAAGGAACACCTTGATGAATATATTGATCGCAGAATACAAACTTACTTAAAGAAAGTGAAAATCAATGTCAAGTGAAGAAACGCAAAAACTAATCGAATACAAAATATCAACTCGCTATAAGAAGAGTGTTACAGAGATTGAATTTTTTAGAAAAGATGACAAGACCATCACCTATAGCACAGGTTGGCGTTGGGGATATGTCACTCTACTTGTTCCAGAAGGCGTTGATTTAGCTGCTGAACTTGATGCAGAAAACAACGACGAAGTTGAGATTGACGAACTTGGTTATGATATCCGTGACCGTGATTTAGATGATGGTTGTTGGGATGAGTGGGATTACGGCGATCTCGATGATGAAGCAATTGCCGCTATCGATGAAGCTGTTGAAGAAGATGGCAGTGCATATGGTGCGTTAGTTGATGTTCTAGGATGGGATGCGGTTGATAGCACCTTAGTATTCAGTGGTCCGCTAGACATTGAAAACATGGGCGAATATGTTCCACATGTTTATGAAGAAAACGATGAAGAGGAAGAAGACGATGTACAAGATTGAAATTAGTGACGAAACAGCAGAAAGCATGTTCCGTGATATTCTTGTTGAAGATTATCGCCGTATTCGTAACGATATCTATGATTTAACCAATCGTGCAGTTGAAAAAGGTGAACTTAAACCTTTTGAACAAGAAGACCTTGAAAACAATAAGCAATATTTTGAAGCCATGAAGGTTATGCTTGGTTATTATCTGCCATTCAGTGATGCAGAAGCAATTATTGGTGAAGCATGAAGATTGTTGAAAAACTTCGTGATATAGCAGAAGAGTGTGAGCGAGCGAGGTGAACGTTCACCAGTGAGCGGCATTTCTACTTGGCCAAAGGAAACTACGGTTGAGTGGAAAGCTGCCAACATCATTGAAAGAGCAATGCGAGAACTCACTATTATAAGTGAAATGAATGAAGTAGTGCCAGCCGAAGCAATTCGTTATACTGCTAAAACAATGATTGCACAACTTATGGAGTTGATTGATGA
>TBL_comb48_EPIDRAFT_1003039_pt1 | contig 11369 bp, 14 predicted proteins | sample TroBogEpilimnion_37_FD_10681 | JGI IMG/M metagenome (IMG submission 10681)
TGTCCGGCGAATAGGATTGAAGTGAACTGCCTAGCGACACAAGATTGCCGTTTTGAGTTCCAAGCACCGTTTGTGTTCCGCTTGGATTGGGCAATGGCTTAAATCCGTTACGCTTGGACAAAAGCCCTGCGTTGTTAAATACCGCATTTTGAAGACTAAGAAATTTACCTAACTGAACCTGATTCGGGTCAGTTTTAGTATCCAAGCCTTGGCCAAACGACATGTTAACGGATTGTTTTTGTAGTGCCATTAGATATTTTTAAACTCAACACCAGTTAAATAAAATCCAGTAGATGGGGCAGCAAGGCCGGAGTATGAAATGTTTAATACAACTGATTGAGACGGTCCAACATAAATTCCAAAATAATTTGTGTTTGATGTCGATGCTGCTGCAAGACTTGTTGGCAAAACAATATATCCAGCACTCACGGCAACATACCAATTTGCAGGTGAATATGCCGCCGTTGTAACCAATGCCGAAAGTTGAACAATTGCATACCCGTCTGCTGGAGCCGTGTATAACGTATACGATCCGTTACCAATGTTTGTTGAACCATTTACCGCACCATTAATTTTATAACCACCCGCTACTGTTGCCATGTGTTCTCCTTACGATTGAACGTAGAAAATTTTTATCCTTGCGTCTGAAGGACCGGTCATTGCTTGAATTAAATCCCATCTAATTGCTGAACCTGCTGAAATTGCCGTAGTGCTAAGCACTGGCTTTGTAATACCGGTTTGAGATCCCACAACAGAACCAGAATCAGTCCATACGGTAGACCCAGCAGCACTTGTAATTTTACCCGTAGTACTAAGGATTGAAGTAAATGAACCGCCTGAAGTGGTAGCTACTTTAAGGTCAAATTCGGTAGTACCAGCAGACCCAGCCGTACCGCTATAAATCCACACGGATAAAATCTTAATGTTGTAAGGAACAAGAAAAATTGAGTCGATATTATTAAGCGGATACGCCAATGATCCGTAGTTACCGTTGAGCTCCCAAGAATGCTCACGAGCCATGTTGTTTAGCACCTGAGCAACCAACTGATTGGCTGTGATTTTGATTGTATTGTTATCTACAGTCCAAGGTGCAGCCATGTTGCCTGAAGCATCCAAGGTCATGAAAGACTGAACGGATGGCAGCGAGAGAGGAAAATAAAGGTTGTAACTGCTTCCAGTTCCAAACCCTGGTTGTGGGGCAAGTTGTACATACCCAGAACTTGCTGCGCTTGTTCTAATGGTTAATGGCCCAGAATCCATTACGGCAGCGGTGGTGGAGCTTGATACCCATGTAAAAGTACCAGAAGCATACGACGCACCAGCCGTGCCCGATGGAAGCCCTGTAATCGTACCGCCAGACCCTACAATGCTTGCGCCGTTAGTGATCTGTACCGGAGTGGAAAGTCCAGTCCAATACAAGTTACCGTTTACGCTGTAGATTGAGTTTGTGGTCGAAAGTGATGAGCTTTGAGCAACAAATTGACCGGACTTAATGAAAGTAAGGCTATTACCGCCAATCGAAAGGTCAGAGCTAATGTTTAATCCTGAAGGAGTGATCTGCACACCGCGCCCTGGACTGTGGTCATGCTGGTCGATAAGCGTTTGAAGGTTAGTGTTGATGTCTAGCGTAAGTAGGTCCAAGCTCTTGACCCACAATCGGCACTAGCAAATTCATATTTGGTGACACTGTATAAGCCATGTCGGTCTCCCCTAAAATACCACCAAGTCTACCGTTACCGATGCGCTACTTACAAGCGATAAGGTTAACTCGGGATTGTTGTTCTTGTCTTGCGTATCGTAAATGGTTGCCGCACCGCGAAGCCTAACGACGTACCAACCTTGCAGCTTTCGCCCTAGCTTATGGTTAACGCTATTGGCTCCCGACACTAACGCAATGTTTTGCAAAAAAGTGGTGTTCAGCTCCGGAGCACTCAAGAATGGGTTAATAAGCGCGCTCCAAAGGTTTTGAAGCAGCATTAGGTTCTTATTGTCATCCTTGAAGATTGGAAGCTTCATCAAAAACCACCGTAGGAGCCATCTCCACCAGGAGGGCCATACACGCCCCAGCTTTCAGCCCGTGACCTGGTATCGCTAATAGTATCCGGCTGACCCACGTCTCGATTCATTGCCGTTTCTTCAATACGCTTGATGAGTGCCATCTTCTGAGCAGCAAGGACGCTTACGTCTGACTCTTCCTTCTGCATGGCCTTAATTGCAGCATCAACAATAATGTATTCAGTCCAGCCCGATACACCCGTGGCAATATCGGTGTCCTGAAGGAGCTCTACCATCTTAGGAATGTACCAAATCCTGAGGTACTGATTGCCCGATGGGGTGGGGATAAACATCAGTTTATTACCAACCAAGCGATACCGAAGATTAAACACCCCAAGGTAAGTTGAAGTAAGGTTCGGGAACACATAACGGTTACGAGAAATGAAATCAAACTTCTTGAGCGTAACCCATGCGTTTTGATTGGCATCAAGTCCAAGGTCCACACCTTCAAGCTTATAAAAATCCGATGGGAGCGCGTACTGGTTATCAGTTCCATTAGTCGTAACAATGTACGGAGTCTTTACGAAATAATCTTCAAAAGTCGTTACCAACAAATCATAGAGTTCAAAGTACGATTGATTAATATACGAGTTCCATTCCTCAAGCGTTACGAAATTAGAATTAACCCGATCCGCTCTTTGCTGAGCGCGAGTCCTAAGCTCATAAAGCGACATATCGCCGCTAAGGGTAGGAATGGTAAATACGATCTGAGAAGCAGGCGATTCGCTGCTATTTGATGACGTAACGTAATAATAATACTTGGTTTGCAGTGCGGCGTTAGTGTCAACGTATTGGTTGTTGTTAGGCGACGCAAGCAGGCTGTAGGTCCCATTTGAGTTAATGGACCTGTAAACATTGTAATTAGATGCCCCAGCAACGTAATCCCAATTCAGCAGCACCTGCCCATTGGCTTGTTGGATAATGACGTTTTGTGGGATTGCAGGAGCAGCCATTTTATCCTTTCGTGTGTAAGAGGGTTGCCCGGTTTTTTAAGCCGAGCACCCCCCTACTCGCACCGAGGTAACGCTAGCGTTGCCCGGCCAGGTTTACGTTAGCCAACCTGCCCCGAAGGGCAGGCGGACTAACGCTAAGCCAGCTTAGGCTTGCTAGAACCCAGGTTGCGCCTTTTGTTACTCGCCTCTTCCTTTTACTGAAGAGTAACGAGCCATAATGTTCAACACCAACACTGAACCGTTTTCAGGGTTAGCAAGAGCACCTGAATCGTTCACGGTTTGAATGATAATGTATGGGTTGGTTTGTTGGCTAATGGTGAGCTGAGGATTTCCCACAACTCCGACTGCGTTAATTGCAGATACGCCTACAGCCATTACAGTTCCAGTTCCTGCACCTGCGGCGGTAGCAACAAATGGAACGTTAACAGCGGCAGTGGTGTTAGCATCAAGACCAGCAGCCACCCATTGAGCTTGTGTAGAGTTACCAAGGCTCATGATCTGGTAAGTGGTACCAGTGACCAAAGAACCCATGTTGACGGTTGATCCAGTCATTGCGGGTTCCATTAATCCAGCAATCCCAAGGAAACGATAGTAAGGACGATCAAATACAACCTTGTAAACACCTGTATTCAAACGAATTACAGAGCTAATTCCTCCACCAGTGATGCTGGATACCGCTCCAGAAGCACCGATAGAAACTTGACCTTCAATAAAGGTCAACATTGCGTTGTATGAATATAGAAACTGATACGCTGCAAAAGCGTTTGCCATTTTTGTTCTCCTACTCGACCACGATTCACCACCAAGATATCGAGCGTTCTCAAGATGGGTGCGCCTGAGAGTTATTCTAGGCTTTCAATACTGTCCGATTGTATCAAAAAAAAGGGGCCAAGGCATCGCCCTGACCCCTCTAACCCCCCACAGGTATTAATACTATTTATGTAATCTAAGGTATTCTAACGATTTAGCCAATAAAACTTCAGTCTCTAAAATGCTTAAAGCCCTATTGCAGGCATAACAAAGCAAGCCACGGACTTTTCCGGTTTTGTGATTGTGGTCAATACAGAGTGGGCGCTTGCCTTTTGGTGGATTTTCGCAAATCGCACAAAGACCGTTCTGGTTTTTATACATCTCCAAATGTTGCTCAACGGTGAGCTTGTATCTTTGAATTCTTAATCGGTCGTAATTCTTTTTGTTATAAATCCTATGAAGCTCGTTATATCTTTCTCTGTTTTTTTCTCTCCATGAAAACGTTCCGTTTTGTTTACAGGTTTTGCATATGGAATACCTGCCATCCGTCTTATTGTTTTTGTCCTTAAAAAACTCGTTTAAATCTTTAACTTCTTCACATTTATTGCATTTCTTCATGCCCCATTTATACATCTGGGTATTATGTTTTACAAATACAAAAAGCCCGAGACATTGTCCCGAGCTTTCTGTTTAAATTATTGTTTTTATTGGACTATTGGTTGAGTTTAACTACGCAGTTAAAGCCCGGGGCATTACAAATAAGGTTTCCGTAAAAACCGATACGGATTTCAAGCGCATCGGCGTTTCCAACTCGGATACCTTCCAAGCCTTCCAATCCGTAGGTGAGTACGTGTGGAGCCTTGCCAAGTGAACGAAATTTCCAAGTGTCCATTTGGAGCAAGTAACAAGTCTTGCTTGGGCATGAACGATCTGGAATTACGGTGATTGGTCCATAAGGAGCATGGATACGGATACCAGCGAATGCGATATCAGCTTCATCATGCTTCACATCAACGTACTGTACTTTTGCGCCAAGTTCTTTTTCAAGAGCAGCGTAAGAAGTAAAGTTCATGAAGCACATATCAGGCTGACCGCCTTCACGAGCAACCAATGCTGCTGCGTCAACGAGAGCTTCTTGAATCGGTTCGCCTGATCCATCAAAACGTACACCGGCCAAACGAGTTACATCGTAAGAGCGATTAACGTTCCAGAATGAATCTGAAGAGCTTGGAGCAACCATTGGAAGCCATGCTGCAAGACCAGAAACTTTAAGGAATGATCCAGTTCCTGAAGCACCGGCAGAAGGAATATCACCTTGAACTACAAGGTAAGTTCCAGCTACCCAGTCAGAAGCAGGAGTGCCGGCGTAAGACCCGGCAATGATTCCGTTGGTACGATCAACAGAAGTAATGGTCATAGTGTCAGTAGCAATTACTGCACCGCCATCGGTAAGAGTTCCAACCAGAACCATACCAACTTCAAATTGAACTACAGATTGAGCATCCTGAAGCGTAATGGTGAGAACACCAGCAGCTGCAGAGATTGAACCAACTTGACCCCTTGAACCCGTTCCAGAAGCAAACAGAGAGAATGCCAAGTCGTTGGAAATGTTGCGAAAACCAGTGTCCATCGCAAGTTTCGCTTCATCAACGAATGCTCCTGCGTTGTCCTTGGTAGCTTCCAACAATTCGTTGGTGATGGTGACCAACTGATAGTTGGATACACGATACACGAAGAAAGATTGAAGCTGTGGTGCAGTCTGGTTGCTCTGCGCGGTAGAAAACGTTGCAGAACGACCTTGAGGCGCGCCATAGATCAAAGGCACTGGAATATACTTACCAGCAAAACCTGATGGGGATTCATCTTTTGGAATGAGTGCCAGCAGTGGGTTCTTTTTATAGACGAGGTCCTTCATGTAATCGTCGCCAGTGTACAATTCCTTAAGAGCTGCAACCTGGTTCGATACGTTTGCGTATGTAGCCATTGTACGGTCCTTTCAATCACTCCAGTAATGATCCGCTCCTCGCAGACCCTGTCCCAGAGCTATTTTAGTTGTCCTTTAAATGCCAGAATTGCTCGTTCTTTTGCACTTAAGGGTTTGCCAGTCGATCCAACACTGTTTGTCAGGGTTGGTGACCTACCAGCGGGTTGTTGTGGTGCTGCTGATGAGGGTTGAGCTGCCGGTTGCCCGAATTTGCTCTGCATCTTTTTGAGTTTCGCAATCTTTTCAGCGCGCTCCTCAAACAAATACTTTTCCACCTCTTCCGCAGCGGTTTCTACATCAAGTACTACTCCGTCTTTTTGAAACGTATATTCAATAAGGTTTACGACCTCTTCCAGCCCATCCATGGCTTGAATCGTTTCAAAACGTTCGTCTCCTTGAACTAACAAACGGGCATCATTACGAATTTGGTTTTTTGCCTGTTCGTATTGCCTGGTTGTTGACTCTTCTTGTGATTTTTTAATGGAATCCAATTCCTGACGGAGACGCTGAAGCTCAATCTGCTCCCTAGATGGAGGCGGATTGTTGAGAGCCTGAGTGGTTAACTCATCCCAAGACAGCCCTGCCTGTGAAATCTCATCAAGTGGGTTCGCCTTGAAACGCTCTCGATACTCACGTTCAACTTGAGAGCGTATTTCCGCCTCACGCTGAGCCATTTGAGCTTTCTGCGTTTGAATCTCCCGTGCCTGGCTTCGGACTTGCTGTTCCTTCTTGGCCAAGAGGTAATACTTCTTAGCGATCTCGTCCTGTTTAACTTCTGGCTGAGCCTGTGGATCCTCATTAGTGGACGTTTGTACTTCGGCCACCGGACTCGGTGCAACCGGAGCCGTAGGACTTCCCTGCGGCGTTACCGTAACTGTAGACATTGTTCTCTCCTATGGTTTTGACTTCATTAACCCGCTGCTGGAACGTTCGGGACCATCGGGCTTGTTGGTCTCGGTTCTGGACCCGCCTGCGGTTGCATCGGAGCTTGAGGAGGTGCAGGCGGCTTAGCTGCTTGAATCAAGACGTTGATCTGAGAGAAAAAATCCCTCAACATCTGCATCTTTTCTTCCTCAAGGTTAGTCGCGGCGTAAAGATTGTAATACTCCGTTACAAGCTTTAAACCCAACTGAAGGTTCATAAAAGGGTCTGGTGGGGTGTAAAGGCCGTCCTCCACAATGTCGTCTAGGATTTTTAAAATTCGTTCCTCAGCCGCATTCTGTAACTTCTCGTTTTGGCTAAGGTCAGGGTACTCAATCAATCGCCTTCCCTCGTCCGGATCAAGGAGACCGGCTTGCATATCCTCGATGACCTGTTGCTTACGAGCTGCAGGATCACGGGGCAATGACGAGCTGTCATAGCATTGGATCACAAACGGATTATCAATCAAGTCAGCGGCAGGCAAATCCACTTCCTTGGTGCCATTCTTATTCGGGTACACTGTCTGATACTTGCCGTCACGTTCCGCAATGTCCTTGGCTAAGTCAATGATCTGGTAGGCCAGATCAATAAACATATTGTCGTACCGCTTCACAAGGCTAGCAAAGCGGTCGGTCTGAATGTCGTCATACTCCCGCATGGCCGTTCCGCTGGTGAGTCCTGCGGGCTTCTGGGAGTTTGCAGCTAGCTGACTGATCCCCTCTTGCTGGTATGCGTAGTTAATAAGCCTCTGAAGCTGGTCATACATCTCAGCAGGTACGCAAGGCGCTACCGTGTACTGAGGCGGAGTACCTCGATAAGTGACAATAGAACCCACATTGTTATTAAGATGAGCCTTAACAATTTTTGACCCCTCCTCCACAAAAATTCGCGGAACACCAACAAGGTTAATGCTATTGGAGATAGTCATCAGGAGTTTATTGATCTCCACCTGAGTCCCCATAAGCCTCTCAGCCATGCCCTGACCCCAAAAGCCAAGCATTCGAGGCGCGTACTGTAGAAATACAAACGGAAAGCGCTCTTTCTTATACTTCTCATCAAGCAAGGTGCCCGATGAACACGCAATGACATGACGCCCATCACTGGCATCGGGGCCTGACGCTAAATGCCAGCCCTCAACCACCATGACCTGATCGGATACGGTTTTAGACGCCTCACCGCCATTATCCGGATACGCTTGCTCAGCCCGAGCCACCTTGCCATGACTGTCTGGAAACATTTCCTCGAGCACTGACCGATCAATCAGCTTGAACTGATAGAGCTGACGAGGGGAGCCATAGAGCGAATCATTCGGATCGACTAGCAGCTCAGTATTCAGAACCCTTTCAATCGCCACCCTGTTCTTTTGGTCCTCGATGATCTTGATCACGCCCGTACCGATCACGCAGGCATCCCGCAGCACCTGTTCGGCTACCGCATGGGCCTTAGTCTGGTAGAGTTCGCCATCCATAAAGGCGTTAAGATTCTTCGCAAGCTTTCTTTGTTTATAGTCCGCAGCATCGGTCAGGAATACGGGGCGGGGACGATTCTGGGAAACCCTGCTGACAAGGGTGTCAACGCAGGACGTGATGACCGACATGGTGGGGCGATCAATCGGCAACTGGTTTGCCGTGTTCATTCGAGTCAGGTTAGTCCCGACGTAACCAAACAAGGGAAGGTTACCGTAAAGCCTAGCGTAGATGGATGATTGACGGTAGCGAAATTGATTCTGATCCTTCAGGTACACCGCAGTCCCGATCAACTGATTCGCCAACTCCTCTTTCGAGCCAGCGCGCCACCATTGCGCCACGCTGAACGAGTTTTTGTTGTCCTTAGTCTTCGCGTAGACCGTGGTCTCCACTTCCCGAGGAGTAATCTTAGCCATTAGTTCATTCCTTCCATGCCGACCGCTGACCAAAGCAGAATGTCCTCGTCAGTGTATTGGGGAGCTGATGGGGTGGGGTCAGCTTCAGCCTCGACAATCGGCTCAGGCGGCTCCATGAAGCGCGGATCGAGCGTGATCTCGACGCCTTCCAGCTTCAGCGTGGACACACCACCGGCCTGCATTACGTTAATGAGAGACTTTAGCTTGCGCGGGTTCATTACTTACGCCCGTAGTGACGCTTCCGAACGCCTTCGAGAATCTTGGCGAGGTGAGGATGCTGGAGGTGGCCGGATTCATCATGTTCATGGCTTTCCTCTTTCAGGAACTCCTCCATGTCGTGACCGCCCTCTTCTCCATCATGTCCGCCATGCTCCGCAGTCAGGAAATCGTCCTGATCTGGGACGCTGTCTTCCATGTCGTCCTCGTCCGTGTAGTCATGCTCTGGGTCTTGGTCGATGCCGTGCAGCTCTCCGCCTTCCGCCATATGGCGCATCCGCTTGTGGATGGCGTGGGCCATGCCGCCGTGAGCGAAGTGCTCAGACTCCGCCATGGGGTGAGCGCCCATCTTTGCGTGATGTTTCTTGAGATGCGATGGGATGCCGTGGCCGTGCTCTGAGGGGCGCTTCGCGTCGGGGTGGATGGACTCGACCGCCTCATGATCATGAACCTTGGACATATCGTCATGCTCCAGGTCGTGCAGGGGGAGCCTGGCCTTCGCCAGGTGGGGCGCGTGGCCCTTGCCAGGGTGCAGGTCATGATTTCCGGCTTCGCCCTTGTGGTGAATCTCGTCATGGCCCCGAGACATATCCTCATGTTCCGGCGCAACTTGCCCACCCCTTGCCTTATGCGCCTTGCGCTTCACTGAATAGGCGATAGCCAAGGCTTGCTTAAGAGGGTGTCCGGCATGAACCTCGGCGCTGACGTTGTGTTTAAAAGCTTTACCTGATTTTGAATGGCGAAGTGGCATTGAAATGGTCTCCTAATAGGGTCCTGACGTCCTGAGGCTGGGCTTTTTGGGGCGCAACTTGCTCGTTTCAATTCAAAAGCCCGTTCGCAGGGCTGAAAAGTCAGTGGGAAAGCTTGTGAGGGGAGAAATTTGCTACCCATATCCCAAAAACCTAAGCTAGCCTCACCCTCATCAGATTCCCCATTCCAGCGTCAAGCGGTACGAGCTCCATAGTTTAAGCATCCTTAAACTACTACGCAGCATCAAGCTGCAATAGTGGACCATTGTCTTTCAAAATTATTATGTAAACTGAGTTTCAAGAAAGCCTAGTGAAGAGGAAGCCACTTATCCACCAAAACAAAATCATTCATAACGCCATGAAGTCATTACGAATCTAAAAAGTTATCCACCAGATTTTTAAAGTTATCCACCAAACGTTTATTTGAATTCATTCAGATAAAACACTATGGCCCGTATAATGTGGACGGTCGCTAGCGTCTGCAGCACCCCTTCGCCGTTGGCTGCGGGGGTGCAGTGTCGCCTGATGTTCGCTGCGTGTCGCTTGGAGAGCGAAACCCAGAGACGAAATGATCGCGTGACATATGGTGAAAGTCAGCGTCGTACGAACAAGAATGCCTTACGTCGCCATAAGATGGTAATAGTTTATCATGAATTTAGAAAAAAATCAAATTAATTATAAAATAGTGCTTGCAAGCTTTCTGCAATCATGTAATTCTGGCTTCAGAAAGGTAAGCGAAACAATGAACACAATTATTACCCCAGCAAAACTCATGACCCCAGAAACAGCGGTGAAGTATGCCGAGAGACTCAAGGCCAGTGATCCAGAATGGACATTCCTTGTTAAACACGACCCAAAAGGTACCGGATTTTCATTCGTTGAGGTTTACGACGAACAAAACGAGTTCGTTGGAGTCTGGTCTGAGTGGACCCATGACTTTGTTTAACTAATATCAATTTAACCAACTCCCAAACCTGGCAACAGGGACAAAAGCTAGCCGGCGACTGGCCCCCGTTAGGGGCTAACTAAACCCTGAAAGGTAGAACTATGAAAAAAGAACCTAAAAAACCGTATTACATTTGGAGCCACGAACAGCTTTTCGGCAAAGACTTCGAAACCTACGAGGAGGCTTTAGAAGTAATCTCCGAGTTCGGCGTTGAGTGCGAGCTTGGGCCAGATTACCCGAAACACTGGACCGTGACCAAAAACGGTTTGCTTTTTAAAACCATCATCACCGACCAGATGGGGAGCATCACTTGGATAAACCACTGATTTTGATTAGCGCGAAATTCATCAACCCACAGCCTTACAAGGCTTGCAGGGTCAAGCTCTCGACGTGGGCGATCAAAGGCCCATGGTCAGCCACTGGCAAGCCTAGGCCTTCAACCCTGACGATTAGCCTAGGCGTGGTCCCAGAGAGCCCAGAGAAGGCGCTACAGGCATTCCTGCAGGCTCAAGGACTTGAGTGCCTTGGAGTGGTCAGGGATGACCCAAGGGAAGCCGTGGCAGTCTGCGTAGGCGACAAGCCCACCCTCACCAAGCTCTTCAAGGGTAAGCGGTAATGGAACGCTACGGTCGCGAGAAGAAAGGCAAACTTAGGAAGGGCCGCCTTGCCCATGTGGAAATTGATGGCAGGCGCGAGACCGTTCGCCTTCTGGCCTTTGATAGGTCCAAAGACAAATGGATGACTTGCCTATCCAAGCACAAGTTTAATCAATCGGTATTAGCAGAGAAAGGACTCCTCCTCTGGTTTTACTTCAACCAACTAACGGCAATAGCCAAAACACGGGCCTCAACAGGCTCAATGAAAGGTAGCAAGAAATGGAAACCAAAGAAGTTAATCAAGTTCGAGTAAAGGT
>TBL_comb48_EPIDRAFT_1003043_pt1 | contig 11354 bp, 6 predicted proteins | sample TroBogEpilimnion_37_FD_10681 | JGI IMG/M metagenome (IMG submission 10681)
TGCGTGCCTACGCCGGTCTGGTGGAAGACACCGCCGTTCGAGACCGCTTCCTCGGCATCATCCTTAGCGAGTACGAAGCCACCCGTGCCATCATCGACGACCTCTTCCACGGCACCTTCGAAGAACGCCGCCCGCGTCTCGCCTACACCCTGAACATTCGTGAAGAACCGCTCAAGGTGCTGCACCTTCAGCAGATCGCCCTGCTGCGTGAATGGCGTGGACTCACCGCTGCGGGTAAAACGGAAGCTGCGGATGCGATGGTTTCGGATTTGCTGATTTCGATCAATGCGATTGCATCGGGGCTGCGGACGACGGGTTAAAGGAATGTCGAAACCAGAATGGCGAATGACGAATCAATGAGGAAGTCGTCGATGTCGTTTGGGTTCGATTGGTGCCGTAAGACCCTAGAAGTCCAGCGCGTGCAGTTCCTGCCCGAACTGATCATGATAGGAGTCCAAGAGAATTATCCCCTTGAGGACTGCTACGACATCCGTTGTTCGTTTGAGGACGGCCAATCTCCGGCTGCCGTCTTCGGTTCCGTCCGTGATCCAAAGATCCGTGCCCGATTCCGCGTTATTCCGCTGGAACAACACTCGTCCATCGGTCATCGGAAACAGTCTGAAAATCTCCGCATCTTCGCTTCCCAAAGCGATGTCAGTCACGAGATGAGTTCCATCCTTGGTGCCGTCAGAACACCATAGCTCAAGCCCACGCTGGCCGTCATCCAATGCAAAGAAGAGTCGTCCTCCAGCAACCACCGGCTGTGGCTGACGACCTGGTGTAAAAGAGAAAGAAGCGTCTTTATACGGGTTGCTGTCCAAAATGTTTATGGTCCCTGAGGCCGTGCAATCACTTCTCCATAATCCGCAGCGCCGAATGCGATCATAGGCGAGCAGCAAGCCAACATTACCCACGCGACCGAACCAGAGTTTCGAGGTTGGATTGTCGTCCCACCAAGATGCCACTTTGGCCACGGATTTGCCATCCGTATGCCAGACCTCCAATGGCGGATTCCAATGATAATTGGGCAGCATCAGCACTCCGTTAGGCAGTGAGACAAACTGATTGATTCCATCATCATGCGCAAAGTGGGGCAGTCCCGGCAGCACCAGCTTTTTCAATCCAGACCGTGTTCCGTCGATGCTCCAAAATTCCCTTCCATACAAGTCCAGCTTCAAAATGGCCCCTTTCAGCACCGCTCCATCTGTGTAGTCCTCCCAGCCGTCAAATGGCACCGCGAGGGTTTCTGTTATGCCGGTGTGGAGATTGAGCGCCACCAATCCATGCCCTTCGTAGTCGCCATGAAGCGAGAGCACCAGGCGATCCCCGAGCAGAACCGGTTTGTATTCATCGCACACATCTTTGCCATCTTCGGAAATGGGCCGCGTTCCCGCCTCGGTGCCGTCCGTCACCCAGACTCGGCTGCCTTTGCCAAGGGCTGCATTCGGCCCTTGGAAGTACAGGTGGTTCTCAAACACAAAAGGGTTGTCGAAAATCGAACCACGCTCCTGGGGCGGAAAATCTTTGATGCGTTGGGTGCCCGCCGTACTGCCATCTGAGCTATAGAGCGACCAAATCGCTTTGCCTCCCTGAGTGGAAGCAGCCTTGAACCAGATCTTGCCATCCCACACAAAGAAGCCTGTTGGAGAAGAGCCATCGCGGCCTGGATTCAGGTCTGCGACCAAACGTAGTGCGGTGGGCTCCGCCGCAGTAAGAGCTGACGCGAACACGACGCTGATGCAAAGAAAGGAACGCCACATATTTGGCAGCATAATGAAAAGTGGATGGAGACGTCAACGGGGGAATGGCGAAGCCCAATAACGAATGAACAACGAAGCTCGAACCGCGGTCATTAGCCACGAATCAAATTTCGTCACACCCTCCCCCGATACTCGCCCGGTGCCACGCCGACCCAGCGCTTGAAGACGCGTGAGAAGATTGCTGCGTTCGCGTAGCCCACATTCGCTGCCACGACTTCCAACTTGTCGTTTCCGGCTTCCAGAAAGCGGCGCGCCTGCTCCATGCGCAGGCAGGTGAGGTGCTGCATCGGGCTGCGGCCCAACTCCTTCATACAGAGACGCCTCAGGTGCTCCGGACTGCAGTGACTTCGATGCGCCAGCTCGGCCAGCGTCCAATCGCGCATCAAATCCTTCTCCACATCGGCCCACAGCTTGGCCACGCGTGGCTCGCGGCTGCGCCATGGCTGGGCGATGCGGCGGATGGTGGCGTGCAGCAGTTCCAGCCAGTGATGCAGCAGGCGCGGCTCGCGCTCGCCCTCCCATTCGGCACGCACGCCCTGAATGATGCGCACGATTTCATCTGTATGCGCTGTTGGCATCACCGGCGATGCAGCACCGACCACCGGCGCAACGAAATTCGGCTCGTCATAGCGCACCCAGGCAAAGCACCAGCGCTCGCGCCCTTTGGCCTCAAACGCATTCAGCACGCGTGGCGGAGCCAGACACACCATGCCAGGCTTCACCCGCTGCCAGCGGCCATCGAGCAAGATGGAGCCCTCGCCGCTCACACAGGCCAGCACAAAACTGCCGGTCGGACTCATGCGCACGCGTCGATAAGGCGGCAGCGCCTCATCCATGCCAAAGCGCGCAATGCGGTGCGTCGTCATCTCCACACATTCCCGCGCCTCCACCACCCAGCGCCGCGTGCGCGGGCCGTCGAGCGTGGTTTCGGTGAGGTCGTGGTTCATTAAGTCGGCAATTAACCTCGGAAGACTGGCAATGTCACGCACAGGTGCATTTCGGGCATGACACCGTGCATGTCATCCTGCTAGGCTGCATTTAACCAACACGTTATTCCAAACATGAAGCACTTCCTTTCTCTGCTCCTTCTCACCACGGCCCTCCACGCGGAGCCAATCTCCCTTTTTGATGGCAAGACGCTTGATGGCTGGGACTATGATCCCAAGATCTGGCGTGTCGAAGACGGCATGATCACCGGCGGCTCCACGACTGAGAAGATCAAAGAGAACCACTTCATCTGCACGAAGAAGAATTATCAAAACTTTGATCTAAAACTCAAAATCAAGGTCAGCGGCGATCCCAAGACCGGCATGCTCAACAGCGGCATCCAGATTCGCAGCCTGCGCGTTCCCGGTGGCGCGCACATGACCGGCTATCAGGTCGATTGCGGTGCCGGCTGGTTCGGCAAGATCTACGACGAATTCCGCCGCAACAAGGTCATCTGGGCACCCACACCGGAACAACAGGCTGCCCTGGACAAAGCCATCGATGTCTTCGGCTGGAATGAATACCGCATCCGCGCTGAAGGCACTCGGATTCAGACCTGGATCAATGGCGTCCACTGCATCGACTACACCGAGACGGACAAGAACATCGCGCTGAATGGCCTCATCGGCCCGCAGGTGCACAGCGGTGGCGTCTGCCTCGTGCAGGTCAAAGACGTGACGATTGAAGAACTGCCCCCCATGCCGGGCGCGCCGACGTGGGAATCCCTCGGTGGCGTCGATGCCGCACGCAAGCTCGTCGCCCCGCAGCCGAAACCGCAAGCGAATGCCGCAGCGCCGAAGCGCGACATTAGCTACAACAACGTCCAGGGCACCGCTTTGAGCGCCGAGGAGCAGTTGAAGAAGTTTCACCTGCCCGAAGGCTACGAGATCGAACTCGTCGTCAAAGAAAGCGAAGGGCTTGGCAAATTCGTCAGCGTTTACTTTGATCAGCGAGGGCGAATGTGGACGCAGACGGCGCTGGAATATCCCGTGGATGCAAATGAAAACCCCGCCGCCGCCGAGGCGGTGTATGCGGCCCATAGTAAGGACAAGGTGCTCGTCTATCCGCGGGAGTCGGTCAATGGGCCGATTCCCGCGGGTGGACTCACCAACCCCACCGTCTTCGCCGACGGCCTCGCCATCCCCACCGGCATGCTGCCCTGGGGCAATGGCGACACCTGCTACGTCCAGCACGGTCACGATCTCAAACTCTACAAAGACACCAACGGCGATGGCAAAGCCGATAAGTTTGACATCATCCTCACCGGCTTTGGCGTGCAGGACTCGCACCTGTTTCCGCATCAGTTCACCCGTGCTCCCGGCGGCTGGATCTGGATGGCGCAGGGCCTCTTCAACAACAGCAAGGTTCACAAGCCCGGCAGCGATGTCGTCGTTGAGTACCCGAAGTGCGGCATGGCGCGCTTCCGGCCCGATGGCAGCGAGTTTGAAATGACCAGCGTCGGCCCCAACAACATCTGGGGCCTCGTCATCACCGGTGAAGGCGAAACCTTCATTCAGGAAGCCAACGACTACGGCTACCCCATCATGCCCTTCCACGAGTACGCCTACTACCCTGGCGGCATGGAGGCCCTCAAAAAGAGCTACCAGCCCGACTTCCCCCCGCAGGCCGAATTCCGCATGGGTGGCACCGGTTTGAGCGGCCTCGCGCTGATCGAAAGCGGTTCTCTCCACGACCCCAAGGCCGCACACACCATGGCCGTCGCCAATCCCATCACCTCCAAGATTCAAACCCTCGGCATGCAGCGCGACGGGGCGTATTGGAAACTCGCGCAACTCCCCGACCTCATCACCTGCGACGATCCCTTCTTTCGCCCCGTCGGCCTCACAAACGGCCCAGACGGCTGCATCTACATCGCCGATTGGTACAACAAGATCATCTCTCACAATGAAGTGCCGCGCACGCATCCCGACCGTGATAAGACACGTGGACGCATCTGGCGTGTGAAACCAAAAGGCACGAAAACGGAAGTGGCTGACTTCACGCAACTCAGCGGTGATGAACTTAATGCTGCCCTCAAGGATGGCCCCATTGGCAAAACCCAGCTTGCCTGGCAAACCCTCAGCGACAGACAGCAACTTGCGGCGAGCCATTGGGCCGCGTCTGAGTATGCCTACCCCAGAGAGAGCATTCAACTCCGAGCCATAGGTCGCAATCTCTCCGCTCAAAACATCGGTGAACTGCTAGCCTTTGCCAAGCCTTCCCTCCCGGGGCCCACGATCCAATCCTCCCGCGGCCCAAAACAGATCCCCGTACGCGAGGCCTATGACCGCGAGTTCGAGCGCTTTCTCGTGCGCATGTTCTTGGAGCGCCATCCAGATGTCGTCGCCAAGTTCCTCGACTCCGAAGCTGCGGCGAAACTGCCGCTGGAAGCCCGCGTGCTTGCCTCGCTCGCTTTGGAGCCGAAAGCCAGTTCCTCTCGTGTCGCCAAGTTGCTGCCGCAGCTCGATCGCGCCCCGAACGACGAAGAGCTTCTGCGCCTCGCGCAGTTCCCGGCTGAACCCGGCGTTGGCGATGCACTGAAGGCGCTCCTGACGAATGAGAAATCTCGTGTCGTTGTCGCCGAGAAACTACTCGCCCAACGCACCAAGCTCGATGCAAAGCAGATCGCGCCGCTGCTGACGGAAACGGCGCGAGAGATTCTGCAACATAATGCAGGCAATCCCGCCCGCATCACTCTAGCCCTGCAACTCATCGGCGGTTTCCAGCTCACCGTGCTTGAAAGCGACATCGTCGCTCTCGTGAAGAAGCAGAGTTCCGTCGCAATGCTGAACACCCTGCGTGATCTTCACAGCGACGCCGCCGATCTCTTCGCCACCCTCGCCAAATCCGATCCCGATCCCCTCACCCGCGATGCCGCACTCGAAGCCCTCGCTGCATCTCGTGCGTCTGATGCCGCTACCAAGCTCCTCGCTTTGTATCCTGCACTCCTGCCAGCGCAGCGCCGTGCAGCGCTAAACGCTCTTGCCAGCACCAAGGCTGGAGCGCAGACCATCGTCACCGCCTTGCTCGACAAAACCCTGCCGCAGGCGGATCTCGATGGCCCCACGGTCGAACGTCTCGCCACCGTGCTCGGCAATGATCCGGCGCTCGAAAAACTTCAGCAGCAGCTCGGCGGCATCTTCCGCGAGGTCTTGTTGCTCGATGGTGAGGACAATGCCTGGGTGGACTCCAAGATCACGCTCGACGGCCCCTTCACCGTCGAGACCTGGGTCCGGCTCGCGCCAAACATAGGCAATCAGGACGACATACTCGGCGCACCCGGCGGACCAGAGATGAATTTCTTCCAGTCCAAGTTCCGCGTCTACGGTGGCCCCGCGTTGCACGATGTCGCTACCGCTACCAAACCAATGACGCCTGACCTGTGGACGCACATTGCGGTGACACGCGACGTCCAAGGCATCATCCGCATTTACCAAAACGGCGAACTCGACGCCACCGGCACCAAGCCTGCGCCCGCCAAGTGGGAAAACTGCCGAATCGGCTGGAGCGGCCCGAAAGGCGGCACCGAGGGCGTAATGACTGAGTTCCGCGTGTGGAATCGCACACGAACCGCCGCAGAAATCCGCGCCAACTTTGACCGCATCCTTGAATCCGCCGAAGGCATGAAACGCTACGACCATGCCTGGGGTAAGCTTGAAAAAGGAGCACGCGTCGCCAAGACCATCGACACCCCGCCGCTGCTCACTGAGGAGCAGGCCAAGGCGCTCGACACCAAGTTCGCCAAATACTCCGCGCTGGCCCCCAAAGGCAACGCCGCGAACGGCAAAGCTCTCAGCGCCCTTTGCATGGCCTGCCATCAGATCGGCAGCGCGGGTGGCCAGATCGGCCCGAACCTCAGCGGTGCTGGCGCGATGGGCCTGGAGGCCATTCTGCGCAACATCCTCACGCCCAATGCCGCCATGGAGCCGGGCTACCGCATCTATCGCGTTGAAATGAAAAACGGCGACCTCATCGACGCTTTCTTTGTCAGCGAGGATAAGCAGGCCACCATCATCCGCCAGCCAGGTTTGCCAGATCGCCGACTCGACAAAAAGGACATCCGCAGCACGAAATTCATTCGTCGCTCATTGATGCCCGAGGGTTTGCTCGATGCCTTGCAGGAGCAGCAGGTGGCCGATTTGCTGGCATATCTGATGACGCTGAAGGGGTGAGTGTGAGGAGCGTCTTTGACCAAGTCTCGCTCCTTGTGACTTGGCAAATGCCTCTCCTTGGGATAAGCCCAGCAATGCCAACCGCTACCAACGACCCCGCCACCAAACCTGCCGCTCCGGCGGATTTGGAAATCAAAGACGCCCAGCTCATCTTCAATCATGTCTGGAAGCAGCTTGAGGAGGACTATGGCCGTGAGAAACTGCGCTTTCCGAAAGAGCTGATCCTGCTCGGTGGGGCACCGGGGGCAGGTAAAGGTACCAACACGGATTTCATCCGCGAAGTGCGTGGCATCACGGCTCAGCCAATTGTGGTCAGCGCACTGCTCGACAGCCCGGAAGCGCAAAAGCTCAAAGCCCAGGGTGGCATGGTGGGCGACCGCGAGGTGGTGGGTATTCTCATCCGCAAGCTGCTGGAACCCGAGCAGCAGAATGGCGCGATCCTCGACGGCTTCCCTCGCACGAAGGTGCAGGTGGAGTGTTTGAAGATGCTCTTTGATGAGATGATCCGGCTGCGCCGCGACTTTTCGGAAACACCTGACGCCGCGCATTTCAAGCAGCCCATCTTCCACATCATGGTGCTGTTTGTCGATGAGGCAGAAAGCATCGCCCGCCAGCTCAAGCGCGGCCAGGAGGTGCTCGCGCACAATGCAGAGGTCCGCAGCTCGGGTCTTGGAGAACTCTGGGAAGAACGCGCCACCGACTTCGATCCAGCACTGGCACGCAATCGCTACAAGGTCTTCAAAGAGAAGACCTATGACGCGTTGGTCTCGCTGAAGGAAATCTTCCACTACCATTTCATCAATGCGCAGGCACCGCTCGAACTGGTGCAGGACAACATCATTCGCGAGCTTGAATACCAAAGCTCCCTGGAACTCGATCCGCGTACCTTTGACCAACTGCGCGATCTGCCACTGGCAAGTGAAATCGTGCGGCATGCGCGTCAGGATCTGGTGCGTCGTCTGGACAGCTACAAGGTGGAAAAACCCGAGCTCATGCAGGCGGTGGTCACGTTCATCGAAGAGAAAATGATGCCCATCATCGTCCGTCACGCCATCTCCGGGCGCGCTGACATCAACAGCGAGGATAAGCTCTTCCACGATCCCGAAGCCTTGGCGATGCTCATCGACATCTTCTCCGAACGCGGCTACCACGCCACGGCGGACCTGCACCGAATTGAGATCCCGGAACGCTTTGACCTGCAAACCGGGATGATTCACTGCCGCAAGAAAAAGGTCTTCCGTTTCCGCATCATCTTCAAGGGGTCCGAGATTCGCCGTGGGCAACTCATGGCGTAAAGCGAGGTGTTTGAGAGTTGCGGTTTCCCCGCGCTCCCACTACACATCACGCCTCATGTCCACCATCGTAGTTACTCAGAAGAATGGCGTCGCCTGCATCGGCGCTGACACGCTCAGTTGTCTCGGCTCGTTGCGGCAAAAGGCCCAGCACGTCGTCAACAAGACCAAGATCACCAAGATCGGCGACACCTTCATCGGTCTCACCGGCACCTCGGCGAGTCTGGTGGTGATGAACAGCTACTTCTCCAATCCCGACCGCCCGCGTGATTTCTCCTCCTGTGAGGCCATCTTTGAAACCTTCCGCCATGCGCATGCCTGGCTGAAAGCCGAGTACTTCATGGCCGCCATGCCCGACAAAGGCGAGGAGTACGAGACCACGCAATTCTACGGCCTCATGGCAAACGAGCACGGCATCTTTGCCATCTATTCGTACCGCTCCGCCCAGCAGTTTCACAAATTCTGGGCCGCAGGCTCAGGCCGCGACTACGCACTCGGTGCCATGCAGACGGCGTATGATCAGGGCAAGACCGCCGAAGAAATCGCGCGTGCCGGGCTCGAAGCCGCTGCGGAGTTTGACAGCGCCACCAGTGCGCCGTTTGAGCTGCACAACGTGCCGCTGCTTTCTGCGGAGAAACCGAAAGCCAAACGCAAGAAATAGCCCCTTTCACCTTTCTTCTCACTTCTCCAACCATGAAGCGATTCCTGCTCCCCTTCCTCGCCCTAAGCGCCGCCCTGGCCGATGGCCCTAAGGACAATCAAGCTGCCGACGTTCGGCCTGTGCCGCCTCCTGGCGTGGCGGTGCCAGATGCAGATCGTGCCCGGCTCACGGAAGATTTGAAGAAACTCCGCAGCGCCATTGATGACGCCGCCAAGGCGCAGGCCAAGAATCCGCAGCTTGCCGATCTGCTGCCCGATATTGAGATATACCACAAGGCCGTCGATTGGGCGCTGCGCTACAATGAGGTGCATAAATTGGGGGAACTCAAAAGCGCCGATGAATTGATCGCCGAGGGCCTTCAGCGCGCCGAGCAATTCAAGGCCGGACAGGCTCCGTGGACGAAGCAGAAGGGTCTGGTGGTGCGTGCTTACCGTTCCAAGATCGACGGCTCGGTGCAGCCTTACGGCATGGTCATTCCAGAGAGCTACGCCGGTGCGCCCACTCGTCTCGATGCCTGGTGCCATGGCCGGGGTGAAACGCTCAGCGAACTCGCCTTCCTGGATCAGCGCCGCAAGCAGACCGGTCAGATCACTCCCAAAGGTGCCCTCGTGCTGCACCCCTATGGCCGCTACTGCTGCGCGAACAAGTTCGCCGGTGAGATCGATCTGATCGAAGCCATCGACCACGCATCCAAATTTTACGCCATCGACGAAGACCGCATCATCGTGCGCGGCTTCAGCATGGGCGGTGCAGCGGCGTGGCAGTTTGCAGTGAATTACGCAGACAAATGGTGCGGTGCCAATCCTGGCGCGGGATTTGCCGAAACACCCGAATTCCTCGGCGGCTACCAGAACGAAGATGTGAGCGGTGCCCCGTGGTACCAACAAAAGCTCTGGCACTGGTACAATGCCACGGATAATGCGCTGAACCTCGAAAACTGCCCCACGGTGGCCTACAGCGGCGAGATCGACAAACAGAAGCAGGCTGCGGACATGATGGAGAAAGCGCTGCGTGGCGAGAACGTCGATCTCTTGCACATCATCGGCCCGCAGACTGGGCACAAGATTCATCCCGACTCGCTCATCGAAATCGAAAAGCGCCTCGCGAGCATCGCTGCCATCGGGCGCAATCGTGTGCCGAAGGAAATCCATCTTTCCACCTGGTTTCTGCGCTACAACCACATGTTCTGGGTCACGGTGGACTCCCTGGAAGAGCATTGGGTGCGCGGCCGCATTCATGCCCGCATCACCGGCCCGTCTGAGATCACCATCAAGCTGCAGAACATCACAGCCTTCACCTTGGACATGCCCTCCGGCCACTGCCCGCTGCCGCTGCTCTACAAGCCCGTCGTCAGCGTCGACGGCCAGTTGCTTGAAGTCACCCGCCCCAAACTGGACCGCTCCTGGCTGGTGCATTTCCAGATGAAGAACGGCAAGTGGACTCAGACCCTAGACAACGAAGGCGACGGCAAGCTGGTCAAGAAGCACGGCCTCGAAGGCCCGATCGACGACGCCTTCATGGACAAGTTCCTCTTTGTAAAACCTACCAAGGCAGGTGTCAGCGAGAAGGTGGACACCTGGGCCAAGGCCGAACTCGAACGCGCCCAGTTTGAATGGCGCCGCCAGTTCCGTGGCGATGCCCCGACCAAGGACGACACCGCCGTCAGTGACGCCGACATCGCTGCCAACAACCTCGTGCTGTGGGGCGATCCACAGAGCAATGCCGTCCTCGCAAAAATCGCCGACAAGCTGCCGATCCAGTGGTCCAAGGACAAGCTCGTGGCCAACGGCAAAACCTACGATGCGGCCACAAACGCCCCGATTCTCATCTACCCGAACCCGCTCAATCCCACGAAGTATGTCGTGATCAACAGCGGCTTCACCTACCGCGAATACGATTACCTCAACAACGCCCGTCAGGTGGCCAAGCTGCCAGACTGGGCAGTGATCGACCTCACCAAGCCCAAGACCAGCCAAGCCCCCGGTGGCATCAGCGATGCCGGATTCTTCGGCGAGAGCTGGGAGTGGAAAGCCGCCCCCGTAAAGAAGTAGGCCATGCAGCTCACGCTACCTGCCCTCGTCCTTCTGGTGCTGGCGTACTGCGTCAGCGCGCAGACGGCCAAGATCGAAACGGCCTTTACCAACAGCCTAGAGATGCCTTTCGTTCGTATCCCGAGCATTGGCGTGCTGGTCTGCCGCTATGAGACGAGGGTGAAGGACTATCAACCCTTTGCGACCGCCACGAACGTCGAGTGGAAGAAGCCCGACTTCCCGCAAACGCCCGATCATCCTGCCCTCAATGTCAGCTTCTCCGAAGCACAGGCTTTCTGTGAATGGCTGGGCAAGAAGGAAGACCGCAAGTACCGACTGCTCACCGATGTGGAGTGGAGCGTGCTCGCAGGCTTGCAGGAAAAGCCGGACATCGCCCCCAATCAGCAACCGCCCAGCACGGGCATACATCATTGGGGCAAGGGGCCGCTCAG
>TBL_comb48_EPIDRAFT_1003044_pt1 | contig 11353 bp, 13 predicted proteins | sample TroBogEpilimnion_37_FD_10681 | JGI IMG/M metagenome (IMG submission 10681)
GCGTTGAGTTTGGCAAAAGAGGTCATTAAATTACCACACATGGTCCTCAGAGGCTTGATGACGATTCCCGACCCAGTAAATAGTATTGAACAACAAAAAAGCATTCACGGACAAGCAAAAGATCTTTTCGAAAATATTAAAAAAGAACTTCAAAGTCCAGACTTTGATACCCTCTCAATGGGGATGAGCGCTGATTTGAAAGCAGCTATTGAGATGGGCTCAACAATGGTTCGTGTAGGAACTGCTTTGTTCGGAAGTCGTAAAACTGCTTAGAACCTGGGTAAGGTTGGATGGGCAACTTGCCCGTGATGAATAACTTGACGTCCATATTCAACACACCTTTGCAAGGTTGGAATTACCTTGCCGGGATTTAAAAGACCTTGCGGATCAAAAGCACGCTTGATACCAAACATTTGCTCCCGCTCTTCAGGAGAAAACTGAACGCACATACTATTTAGTTTTTCAACACCTACTCCGTGTTCACCGGTTACAGTACCCCCCATTTGAACACTGGTTTCTAAGATGTCTGCGCCAAACAACTCGGCGCGGTGGAGTTGGTCTGGATCATTAGCATCAAACATAATGAGAGGATGTAAGTTGCCGTCACCAGCGTGAAAGACGTTGGCACAGCGCAAGTCATACTTGTGCTCCATTTGTGCGATTGCTTGCAAAATATCTGCAAGGCGCTTGCGGGGGATGGTTGAGTCCATGCACATGTAGTCTGGACTGATGCGCCCACTTGCAGGGAATGCGTTTTTACGACCACTCCAAAAACGCAATCTCTCTGCCTCGGATTGACTGACCAAGGTAGCTGTGGCTCCGCTATCTTGTAAAACCTTGGTCATTCTCTCTATCTCTTCAGCAACCTCTTCATGAGTCCCGTCTGATTCGCATAATAAAATTGCTTCGGCGTTTAAATCATAGCCGGCATGAACAAAATCCTCGACTGCGGCTGTCATAGGTTTATCCATCATCTCCAGACCGGCCGGAATTATGCCAGCTCCAATAATAGCTGCTACAGCGTCGCCTGCCTTTCTAAGATCATCGAAGCTTGCCATAATGCAACGCGCAAGTTCGGGCTTTGGTGTGAGCTTGACAGTCACCTCAGTTGTTATCGCAAGCATACCCTCTGAGCCAACGATCAGCGGTAGTAAATCTAGTCCAGGCGAATCTAGCGCGTCCGAACCAAACTCCACAGGCTCTCCTGAGACTGTAAACCCTTTTATTTTTAGCACATTGTGCAGAGTCAGCCCGTACTTGAGGCAGTGTACGCCTCCAGAATTTTCTGCAACGTTGCCACCGATGGTGCAGGCAATTTGACTTGAGGGATCAGGTGCGTAATAAAGACCATATTCAGAAACTGCTTCGCTGATGCTTAAATTACGAACACCACACTGAACCAGTGCTGTACGGTTAAGCGTATCAATACTCAAAATACGGTTAAACCTAGCCATGGAGAGGGTGACTCCTTTAACGCTTGGCATAGCGCCACCCGATAGTCCCGTTCCCGCGCCGCGGGCTATGATGGGAACACTTAGCTCGTGGCAAACTTTAAGTACATCTTGTACTTGCTTAGTGGTGCGTGGGATTGCAACACAAAGGGGGCGCTGGCGGTAGGCCGTTAAACCGTCACATTCATATGGGGTTGTATCTTCAGGAGTAAATAAGATGTCTTCTTTTGCCAATACCCTAGACAATGCCTGAACGACCTTGATTTGTAATTGCAGGGAAATTTCCACGGTGGATACGGGTAAAGTATCTGTAGATAGTTGATCAACTAATTCTTCAGAATCAAGTATTAGAGACATTATGTTTTTCCTGAGTTCGTTGCCCGGTCTATTTGAACACAACTGTTTTATGACCGTTTATTAAAACACGGTGCTCACAGTGCCACTTAACAGCGCGAGCGAGTACTTGACCCTCTGTGTCTCTGCCGATAGCTGTCAAATCATCAACGCTTTTACTATGATCAACCCTAGCTACGTCTTGTTCAATGATCGGACCTTCATCTAAATCGGCAGTGACGTAGTGAGCGGTTGCACCGATTAGCTTTACACCTCGGTCGTGAGCTTGGTAGTAAGGTTTAGCACCTTTAAAGCTAGGTAAAAAACTGTGATGTATGTTTATAGCTCGTCCAGAGAGTTTGCGACACAAATCATTAGACAAAATTTGCATGTATCTTGCCAAAATAACGAGCTCTGTGCCCTCGGCTTGAAGGATTTCGTATTGACGAGCCTCTGCCTGCTCTTTGGATTCATGGTGACTGCGATATGGTGAAAAGGAACGTTATAGCTGGCCGCAAGTTGGTAAAAATCTTTGTGATTACTGATAATTGCCTTAAGGTCGAGCTTTAATAAACCACTTTTCCAGCGAAAAAGTAAATCGTTTAGACAGTGTCCGTCTTTGCTTACAAAAATAACAGTCTTTAAAGGGCGCGTAGCATCATGCAGTGTGCATTTCATATTTTGGGATAAAGAGAATGCATCTAAGTCGGTTTGAATTGTCGCAATATCCTTTGGACTGGCAAACTGAACGCGCATGAAAAAGAGTCCAGTCCCCGCGTCATTAAATTGGGCTGCCTCCTCAATATTGGAGGACTGGGACAATAAAAAGGCGGTTACGCCGTGAACGATGCCGGGGCGATCGGGGCAGTGGAGGTTCAAAATATATGTATTCATATCCCCAATTGTAGATTTAGACGCAAAAATCTGCTTGAGCTCTTATTTGGGGTTCAATAAGGACGATAATTTTAAAGAAATAGACTGAACGGCACAAATCTCATGAAACGAATTTTAGTAACCGGTGGGGCGGGGTATATTGGGTCCCACACCTGTGTGGCTTTGACTGAGGCGGGTTACGCTGTGACAATTTTGGACAACCTGTGCAATAGTCGTCCCGAAGTTTTAACGCGATTACGGACATTGTGTCCCTCTAAGCCTGAATTTATTGAAGGTGACATAAGAGACTGTGCTTTGTTGGATCAAGTATTTCAAGCGAATACCTATCAAGCCGTGATTCATTTTGCAGGGTTAAAGGCCGTGGGTGAGTCTAACCAAGAGCCCCTCAATTATTATGAAAATAATGTGGGAGGAACGGTTGCATTATTAAATGCAATGCAAAAAAGCGGTCCCAAATCTATTGTTTTTTCCTCAAGCGCTACAGTGTATGGAGACCCTCATAAAGTACCAATCAAAGAGGACTTTCCCACATCCGCGACCAATCCCTACGGGCGGACAAAGTTGATGATTGAAGAAATTTTGGAGGATCTTTATAAAGCGGATGATCAATGGAAAATAGCTAGATTGCGGTATTTCAACCCTGTCGGCGCTCATGGGTCCGGACTAATAGGAGAGGATCCACTTGGCATACCCAATAATTTGATGCCTTACGTCGCCCAAGTAGCAACGGGGCGGCGACCTCATCTCAATGTCTGGGGTAATGATTACGACACGCCCGATGGAACGGGTGTTAGAGACTACATACATGTTCTTGATTTGGCTCAGGGGCATTTGGCTGCACTTCGCTATCTTGAGCTACACAGCGATATGATTACTGTTAATCTTGGAACTGGCAGGGGTTATTCAGTTTTAGAGATGATCGCTGCGTTTGAAAAAGCAAGCGGGCAAAAAATACCGTACCAAATTGCACCAAGGAGAAGTGGGGATGTTGCGAAGTGTTATGCAGATCCGACACTCTCAAGGGAGCTACTTGGATGGAGCGCCTCGCAAGATTTAGAGCAAATGTGCAAAGATGCTTGGCATTGGCAAAGCAGTGAGCAAGAAAGAGTTAACAAAAGTAATAAAAACTATTAAAATGGATAAGTTTAAAGCGAGTACTGCGTAACTTAAAACGAGCTGAATTCTTTAATCAATAAACCACTAAACAATGATCTTAGTTACAGGCGGAGCTGGCTTTATAGGCTCAAATTTTGTACTTGATTGGTTTGCAACCAGCCAAGAGCCTATTTTGAATTTAGATAAGTTAACTTATGCTGGCAATTTAGAGAACTTAAAAGCTTAAGGCTCAAATTTTGTACTTGATTGGTTTGCAACCAGCCAAGAGCCTATTTTGAATTTAGATAAGTTAACTTATGCTGGCAATTTAGAGAACTTAAAAAGCTTAGAGGGCAACTCTAATCACATTTTCGTGAGGGGTGATATTGGTGACTCAGAGCTTGTAAGTGAATTATTAACTAAACACAGCGTCCGGGCGGTGGTTAACTTTGCAGCTGAAAGCCATGTCGACCGCTCTATACATGGGCCAAGTGATTTTATTAATACAAATATTATTGGTACATTTAACCTGCTTGAATGTTCTCGCAAATATTGGCGCACTTTAAATGGTGCAATCAAGGATAATTTTCGGTTTTTGCATGTTTCTACGGACGAGGTGTTTGGCAGTCTAAGTAAGGAGGAGCCTGCATTTACTGAGTCTCATCCCTATGAGCCAAATAGCCCGTATTCAGCGAGTAAGGCTGCGAGTGATCATTTAGTCCGCGCTTGGCTGCATACATACGGACTGCCTGTTTTGACAACCAATTGCAGCAACAACTACGGTCCCTATCATTTTCCTGAGAAACTCATCCCCTTGGTAATTCATAATGCATTGCAAGGCAGACCGTTGCCCATTTACGGAGATGGACAACAAATTAGGGACTGGTTGTACGTAAGTGATCATTGCTCAGCTATACGTTGCGTACTACAGAGAGGTCAAATAGGCGAAACCTATAACGTAGGGGGTTGTAACGAAAAAGCCAATCTTGAGGTCGTACATACAATTTGCGATCTCTTAGACACACATAAACCTAGGGGGGACGGTCATTCTTATAAGGAGCAAATTACGTTTGTTGCTGATCGCCCAGGACATGACCGGCGCTACGCTATGGACGCAGGAAAAATTGAACGAGAACTGGGATGGCGCCCTGCTGAAACTTTTGAATCAGGCATGGCCAAAACTGTAGCGTGGTACTTAGCAAACACACAGTGGACACAGAACGTGACATCTGGAGCTTATAGGGAATGGGTTGAAAAGCAATATGTAGGTGCGGCTTAAATACGCATAATTAGCAAATGAAAACGCTACTTTTCGGGAAAGACGGGCAACTTGGCCGGGAATTTATTCCCTCAATTCTTGCTTGTTCAGAGCTTCTAGCGGTTGGGCGAAACGAATGTGATTTAAGTAGCAGCGAGAAAATTCAAGTATTGATTGAAAAATTCAAGCCTAATTTGATCATTAACACCAGTGCTTACACGGCGGTGGATCAAGCTCAAAGCGAGCCTGAGATAGCTCGGCTTATCAACGCTCAGGCTCCAACGGTAATGGCCAAAGCAGCTGAATCGGTAGGAGCAGTCCTTGTACATTACTCAACTGATTATGTGTTCGACGGATTAAAAAAAGAACCCTATGAGGAACTTGATACCTGTAGTCCGCTTTCAGTTTATGGCTCTACAAAGCAACTTGGCGAGCAAGGCGTAAAGGATTACTGCGCACGTCATTTAATTTTTAGAACCTCATGGGTTTTTAGTGCTCATGGCAATAATTTTCTAAAAACAATTTTAAAGCTGGCAAAAACTAAAGAAGAACTCAAAGTAATCAGTGATCAGTGGGGCGCTCCAACGAGTACAGCATTATTGGTAAGTGCTACATTGGCTGCGCTCAAGAAAAACGCAGTTTTAAATGAAAAGCATGAACCAGTCATCCGCGCAGATAAACAAAAACAGAGCTGGGGCCTGTTTAATTTAACTGCCGGTGGAGAGACAAACTGGCATGAATATGCACAGTACGTAATCTCTAGTGCTGTACAAATGGGAATGGGCGATAAATTTGTTCTGCAAGCCTCTAAAATATTATCAATACCTTCAAGAGAGTATCCTCAACTCGCACCAAGGCCGTTAAATTCAAGACTAAACACTAAAAAAGCACGTGAAACTTTTGATATTCAACTCCCAGATTGGAGAGAGGGGGTAGATCAGGAATTGGCAAAGATCGTGAATAACAAAGAACTTGATAAAAACTGAACTTGTTTATTCACCAAACCCCAAAGTCTTCAACCATTTAAAAGAATTAATTAATTTATGAGTGCACGCAAAGGAATTATCTTAGCTGGTGGGTCTGGAACGCGTCTTTACCCGGTAACTCTTGCGGTATCTAAACAGTTGATGCCTATTTACGATAAGCCAATGGTTTATTACCCTTTGGCGACATTAATGCTCGCAGGAATTAAAGAAGTTCTTATCATTTCAACTCCCCAAGACACACCAAGATTTGAAGAGCTTTTAAAAGATGGATCCCAGTGGGGAATGAATATCGAGTATGCGGTTCAACCAACGCCAGACGGTTTGGCCCAGGCGTTCATCATTGGTCGTAAGTTTGTTGGAAGCAGTCCTAGTGCATTGGTGCTTGGGGACAACATATTCTACGGCCATGAGTTGGTTAACCAGTTACAACAAGCGAATGACCTAGAGCAAGGCGCCTGTGTATTTGCTTACCACGTTCAAGACCCCGAGCGCTACGGAGTAGTGGAGTTTGACGCTCATAAAAAAGCAATCTCCATTGAAGAAAAACCTTCAAAGCCTAAGTCAAATTACGCCGTAACGGGACTTTATTTCTATGACACCCAAGTATGCGATATAGCCGCCTCTATAAGTCCTTCTCCAAGAGGGGAGCTTGAAATAACGGATGTCAATAAATACTATTTAAACAAAGGGCAATTAAGCGTTGAGATGATGGGGCGTGGTTTTGCCTGGCTTGATACTGGTACACACGATTCGTTATTGGACGCAGCGCAGTTTATTGCAACCATCCAACGACGCCAAGGATTGATGGTTGCTTGTCCAGAGGAAATCGCTTGGCGTTCCAAGTGGATTAGTACTGAGCAACTTTTACGACTTGCAAAGCCAATTGCAAAAAATAGTTACGGCCAATACTTGCAAAACTTAGTGTGAAAATATGCCTTTTAATATTATTGAAACAGCACTACCAGATGTAAAAATTTTGGAACCTAGAGTTTTCGGCGATGCCCGAGGCTTTTTCTATGAAAGCTTTAATGCTAAAGATTTTGAGAATGCTGTCGGGGTAAAGGCGGAATTTGTACAAGACAATCACTCTAAATCTGCCAAGGGGGTTCTAAGAGGTTTGCATTACCAGATCAAACATCCGCAGGGAAAATTGGTACGTGTAGTGGCTGGAGAAGTTTTTGATGTTGCCGTTGATATTCGCAAAAGCTCTAAGACGTTTGGTCAGTGGATGGGAGTGAGACTTTCCGCTGAAAATCATCGACAGGTATGGATACCGCCAGGCTTTGCGCATGGATTTATGGTTCTTAGTGATTCAGCCGAGTTTTTGTATAAAACAACCGACTACTGGTATCCAGAGCATGAAAGAAGTTTGATCTGGAACGATCCAGCGTTGAAAATTGAATGGCCTATCGCATTAACTCCTGTCTTATCAGCCAAAGACGAGTCGGCTCCAACGCTTCACCAAGCAGAGCTCTTTGATTGAAACTTTGCTTGCTTTAAGGTTAAGCCCTAGAAGAAAGCCATGTTTTAAACTGTGGACCTAACTCTGGATGGGCCAACCCCAGATCAACAGTTGCTTGGAGCAATCCTAGTTTACTTCCGCAGTCATATCTCTCGCCCATGTAGCTGTAGGCTAAGACCTTTTCTTTTCCAATAAGTGCGGCAATTCCGTCCGTTAACTGGATTTCACCACCAGCTCCTTTTGGTTGTTGCCTGATGTGTTCAAACACGGAAGGACTGAGGATATAGCGACCAGCCACAGCCAAATTACTTGGCGCAACTTCTGGCTTTGGTTTCTCAACGAAATCGGATATGTCTAGTAAACGCTCTGCGTGGTGTTTGCCCTTCACAATGCCGTAGCGCTGTGTATCTTCTTTAGGAACTTCCTGGACTGCCAAAATACTGCATTGATATTTGGCGTGAAGCTCGGTCATTTGTTTTAAGATGGGTGTAGCACCGACCATCAAATCATCAGCTAGCAATACCGCAAACGGTTCTTCGTTAATTAATTTCTCAGCGCATAAAACAGCGTGTCCTAAACCAAGGGACTTGGGTTGCCTGACATAAAAGCAATCCATATCATCGGGTTTGATTGAGTGGACAAGCTCTAAGAGAGCTTTTTTACCATTCGCTTCTAGTTCGCTTTCAAGTTCGTAGGCTGTGTCAAAGTGATCCTCAATTGCTCGTTTGTTTCGGCCCGTCACAAAGATCATTTCTCTAATTCCTGCAGCATAAGCTTCCTCAACTGCGTACTGAATTAGGGGTTTATCCACAACTGCAAGCATCTCTTTAGGAGAGGCTTTGGTTGCAGGTAAAAACCTTGTGCCAAGACCTGCAACAGGAAATACTGCTTTGGTAATTTTTTGAAATTTCATAATTAAGACCCAGACCTGCTATTGATCAAAGGTTGGCAAGAGTTCAGGAACGTTAGTGTAGAGTAACAGTTGTTTGAGCCAGTTCCGCGAAACGCGATAACGTGTCTTCCACCTCATCTTGAGTCGGGGCATTTATATGCCAAGCAGAAATATGTTGTTGAAAAAGCTCGGCCCAGCCCCCTTCTAAATAAACTTCCTTGCCCGAGCGTTTATCTACAATTTCAAAACCATGTCGNGTAAGTTGTGGAGTATTTGAATCNTGCAATTCATCCTCTTGCATAGAGGTCATCATATGCACAACTACAAAATATTCAGAATCGTAAAGAGTATTCATAGGTGGATGGAATTGTTGATATTTCATTCTATATCATTGATATGGAGGTTTTTAAGTTTATTTCAAGGGTGAAATAAACTCAACTCGAGCTAATTTTTGATCTACGAATTCCCCATTTTGCTCTTCAAGTAGAAGTCTACACAAAGTAAGCCCTCGGTTTTTAAGTAGCCAAATCGTAGCACGTTGATCGTCATTTGAGCGGGGCAGGCGTATGATCTTAAAGGTGTCGACACTACCGATAGGCAAAGTTAAAGATTCAGAGCCTATGAACTGAAACTCCCTTTTTTCTGAATTTTTCTTTGAAATCAATTGAATCGAAGTCTTCGCACCAGGTGCGAGTTGGCCCAAACTCTTGGCTATCCAAAATCCTAATTGAAAAGTTACACTAAGCTGATCCTGAGCAGTGGGTTCTAAATTTTCTGTACCAGGCTTATTCGAAAACTCTAATTGGTTGCTTGAACGGTTAAAAATTACTTGATCCTCTGTTCTTATTTTGTCTGTAAAACGGTTTGGCGAAATTCCGGTACTAAGGAGAATATCTCCCTCACTGAGTTGAGTACGTGAGCCCAATAAAAAGTGAGTAATTTCAAATTTTGCCTTGTAACGACTCCCCGACGACTGCCATATGATGTCAGCAGGCAAACTATACGGTATGTGATGAGATTGGCCGTTTAGATCGTAGTGAAGGTGCACAGATTCTTGTTGTTGCCAATTTAGTGCAGAAGCAGGAAAGACGCTAACAAAGGAAGTGGTATCTTGATTACGCGGGATATCATTTATCTGCGCACGAGTAGAAAAGGACAAAAATAATAAAGCTACTAAATGTAAATAATAACCAAGAGTCATTGTCCTTGAAAAAATCATAAGCAAAAATAATAGTCCTGGATTATTTACGGTCAACTCAAACTTGCATTGTCATTCATTCTATAGAAAGATTAATAAATTCATTTATACAGAGTAATTTAAAAAGATTAAAACTAATCTATCACTTGACTTGAATTAGGCTTAGACTTAAAAAATCAACGACTCTGGCTACGGCTAAAATGACACAACATTTGTAAACCTGCTATCAGAAAAGCCGCCCCTTTAGGCATAATCCAACAAATAGATTTCTAAATAATAAATATGAAGTTAGCCACGTATAAAGACGGTACCAGAGATGGTCAATTAGTTGTTGTCTCCAAAGACCTTTCACAAGCCCATTATGCGTCGCATATTGCATCAAAAATGCAACAACTCCTTGATGATTGGAACTTTATCTCCCCCCAACTCGAGGATCTTTACCAAACTTTGAATAATGGGCGAGCGAGACACGCGTTTGCTTTCGATTCAAAGATGTGTATGGCCCCTTTGCCTCGCGCTTACCAGTGGGCAGATGGTTCTGCGTATTTAAATCATGTGGAGCTTGTGAGGGCGGCAAGAGGAGCCGAAGTACCCGCAAGTTTTTATGATGAACCCTTAATCTATCAAGGTGGAAGTGATGATTTTTTAGGTCCAACTGATCCTATCCGTTGTCCAAATGAGGATTACGGTATAGATTTTGAAGGTGAGTTAGCAGTAATTACGTCTGATGTTCCTATGCAGACAGATGCAATAGATGCTATTTCATCAGTGCGGTTGGTTATGTTGGCAAATGATGTTTCATTGAGAAACTTAATTCCTCATGAGATGGCTAAAGGGTTTGGTTTTTTCCAAAGTAAGCCAGCTACCGCTTTTTCACCCGTAGCTGTTACGGTTGATGAATTAGGAGACGCATGGAGTAAGGGTAGAGTGCATTTAACTCTAACATGTAATTGGAACGGACGAAGGGTAGGAATGTGTGAGTCCGGCAAAGATATGACGTTTGGGTTTGGAGAGCTTATAGCTCACGCAGCTAAAACCAGGAATATACGTGCAGGCTCAGTCTTTGGAAGTGGAACTATTAGCAATAAAGCACAGGAAAAGAACGGGAAAAAAGACTGGCCTAAAGGTTATAGCTGTATTGCAGAGAAAAGAGCGATGGAGATAATTTTAGATGGTGCGGCGAGTACCGAATTTATGAAGTATGGTGATACTGTTCGCATCGAGATGAAAGGATTAGATGGTTATAGTGTCTTTGGCGCAATAGATCAGCGAATCGCCCCATTAGAAGACCCAGAACCTAAGGCGGTATCAGAGGAGCCTGCTTTGCAAGACAAATCAGAGGAAAAGCAAAAAATCGATTAAAACAAGAAAAAATTTCTTAAGTTGCTAAAACTTTCTTTCTATTCTCAGTAGATTTTCCCAAACGAATCAAATCCCTTTACCTCAATTGGATTGCCAAAAGGGTCCAAGAAAAACATGGTCCACTGTTCCCCGGGTTGACCCTCAAACCGCAGGTGAGGATGGATTAGAAAATTGACGCCTTTATCTTTAAGTCGTTTTGCGAGTTCATGCCATAGAGGCGTCAACGTAATGAGTCCAAAATGAGGCATTGGTACCTTAGTATCTCCAACCAAGCCAGTGCACTCTGTCTTAAAAGGCACACCTAAATGAAGAGATAGTTGATGGTTAAAAAAATCAAAATCAACCCAAGTCTCGGCTGATCTGCCTTCTTTACAGCCAAGTACTCCGGAGTAAAAAGATCGTGCTTCATCAAGGTCGGGAAC
>TBL_comb48_EPIDRAFT_1003048_pt1 | contig 11342 bp, 11 predicted proteins | sample TroBogEpilimnion_37_FD_10681 | JGI IMG/M metagenome (IMG submission 10681)
CCATCAGCCTATTGGGGTGATGAGCCTATTTGGGATGGTCAAAGTAGTATTCATAATCACATCATGGATGAGGTTGGCAGAATGTGGTTTGCAGCTCGCATTCGTCCGGTGCCTAACCCTGATTTTTGTAAAGCTGGATCTGATCATCCTTCTGCAAAGGTAGCGCCTCTAAACGAATCTTTGCGTCAACTGAGTATGTATGATCCAAAAACAAAAGAGTGGGCCTTAATTAATACCTGCTTTAGTACTCACCATGTTTATTTTGGGCATGATGCTAATAACACTCTGTGGACAAGTGCTGGACCACCAAATAGCGGTGTTGTAGGTTGGCTTAATACGAAAAAGTACCTGGAGACTCGCGATGAAAAAGCTTCTCAAGGTTGGACTCCATTAATCGTTGATACAAATGGTAATGGTAAGCGTGATGAATGGGTTGAGGCAAATCAGGCTTTAGATCCCAAAAAAGATAAGCGCATCATGGCTGCTTTCTACGGTGTGCAGCCTAGCCCAGTAGATGATGCTATTTGGGGTCAGGCAATGGACGTTGGATTTTCAAGAATTGATCAACCTGGTTATTTAATTCGCTTGAATCCTGGATCTGATCCTAGCAATACAGCGCTGGCAGAGATTTATCAGCCTCCTGAAGGAACTTTTGGTCCAAGAGGTCTAGATGTTGACTCCAAAGGTGTTGTATGGACTGTTTTGTCTAGCGGCCATATCGCTAGTTTTGATCGCAGTAAATGCAAAGGCCCATTAAATGGACCAACTACTGCTGAGGGTAAGCAGTGCCAAGAAGGCTGGACTCTCTATCGTCTGCCTGGCCCGCAATTTAAGGGATTAGATCCAAAGGGTAGCGCTGATGGCGCCTACTATATTTGGGTGGATTTGCATAATACGCTTGGCTTAGGAAAAGATGTTCCTATTGCATCTTCTAATGGTGGCGAGGCTTTGATTGCAGTGGTTAATGGCAAGCTCATCAATTTACATGTTCCTTATCCAATGGCCTTCTTTACTAAGAATGTGGATGGCCGTATTGATGATGCCAATACCGGTTGGAAGGGTCGCGGTGTTTGGACTACTACAGGAACCCGTACGCCGTTTCATAGTGGCGATGGAAGTAAAGACATGTATCCAAAAGTATTTAAGGTGCAGATGCGCCCCAATCCTTTAGCAAATTAATTTGAATAAGAATATGTTGATATGAAAAAGATAGTCCCCTGCCTCGTAACCGTGATCTTATTAATAGCTCAATCTGCTTTTGCTCAATCCAATCAGGCTGCAGCTGCTTTAGCAAATCAAAGTGGTTGCATGGCTTGTCATAAAGCAGAGGGTAAGTTAGTGGGTCCTGGGTTTCAGGATGTGGCAGAAAAATACAAGGATCAGCCAGGTGCGCTGGAGATGCTGACACAGAAAGTAAAAAAAGGGGGCTCAGGGGTTTGGGGGCGTATCCCAATGCCAGCCCACCCTCAGCTTAGTGACGAATCTTTAAATACCTTGGTTAGCTGGGTTTTAAGGGGTGCTCCAGCTCAATAGTTATCAAACCATGTGCAGAGTATTGCTTGGACTGTGGTGTTTCTTGGGCATTAGCGCGTTTGCTTATGCACAAGACTCTATGCGCATGACTAGGATGGCTTGCGGCTATTGGTTAAAAGAAAATCCTGGTGGCTATGCCTATATGGTTGAGGGGTATTTATTGGGGTTGTATCAGATTCAATCCTTAACAGGAAATCCTTCTGGAAGTTTTTATAAGATTTCGATAAAAGAACTACCAAATCGAATTGAAGAGGTATGTCAAAAAAATCCACAGGCGAATGTGGGTGATATTGCAATCACGATAAAAAGTAAGCTAGATCAACCCCTTTAATCTACAAAAGCAAGCACCATGAAGCGATTAATTGGCATCATTCTTTTGGTATTATCTGGCCTTACTTTTGCCTCTGAAGGGGTTGCACTTCAGGGAATCATCAGATCCGCAAAAGAAGGCCCCATGGAGGGCGTAGTTGTTAGCGCTAAGCGACTCCAATCAAATATTACTGTATCGGTTGTATCTAATCAGCGTGGCGAGTATCGTTTCCCGAAAACAAGGCTTGCTGATGGCTCTTATGAAATTTCTATTCGAGCGGTTGGATATGAATTACCTAACCAAAAAATAGTCACAATTAGTGCTGGCCAGACCAGTACTGCTAATTTGAATTTAACCTCTGCAAAAGATATCTCGGGACAATTAACTAATGCGGAGTGGATGGCTAGTATGCCTGGCTCGGATAGAGAAAAACGTGCTTTATTAACTTGCGTAACTTGCCATACTCTTGAGCGGGTAGTGAAGTCCAAATATAGTAGCGAGGATTTTTTAACCATCGTACTTCCTCGGATGCAGAGCTATGTAAATCAAAGTATGCCTGGTGCCCCGCAGATGCGCAAAGGGGCGCGTCTAATGGAAGAGCAGGGTGAAGATCGTGTGAATATTTATCGTGAGATGGGAGAATTTTTAGCTCAAATCAATTTGCATAATCGTACACAGTGGACTTATCCACTCAAGACTTTTGCAAGACCAAGTGGCGCAGCTACTCAAGTGATCTATACCGAGTACGATCTTCCCCGACCACTACTTCAGCCTCATGATGTGATAGTGACTAAAGCCGGGCAAGTCTGGTACTCTAGTTTTGGCGAACAGATTATTGGGCGTATGGATCAGACGACCGGTACTGTAAAGGAGTATGAAGTTGAGGTATCTAAGCCCGACTTTCCAAAAGGGGTCTTAGCGATTCGTGAGGATCGCGATGGGCAGCTTTGGATTGGTAATATGTATCAAGCTGCCATTGCTCGCTTTGATCCTGCTACAGAGAAGTTTGAATATTATCGGCCGGCTCCAAAAGATAATTTACCCTCCACCCAGCTAAATCAAGTAGCGCCTTATAACCGTCATGTGGATGGTAAGGTGTGGGCTCAAAATAGTGGCTTTGCTGGCGTTCATCGCTTTGACACAAAGACCGGAGAGGTTGAGACATGGGCCCCTTTTAAGGACTCCAAGGAACAGCATAATATTTATGATGTGATTTCAGACTCCCATAATAATGCCTTCTTTACCGATTTTAGGCAGCAAGAAATTGGCCGCATAGACGCAAAAACTGGAGCAATTTCTTTTTATAGCTTTCCTACTAAACTTGCATCTCCTCGTCGTGGAACGATGGACGAGCAAGATCGTTTATGGGTTGGCGAGTATCGTGGTCACAAGATTGGAATGCTTGACACTAAGACGGGTGAAATGAAAGAGTGGTTAGTGCCAACACCTTATTCTGCGCCATACGATGCTATTAAGGATCGCAATAATGATGTTTGGACTGGCTCAATGACAACCGATAAGATTGCCCGTTTGAATCTTCAAAATAATCAGTTTTTAGAGTATCTTCTTCCTAAGTCGACTAATGTTCGACGTGTCTTTGTACAAGATGATGCGCCCGAGCCTATCTTTTGGGTCGGTAGCAATCATGGTGCATCAATTGTCAAAGTAGAGCCGCTGCAATAAACCAGCATAAAACCCAAAAGGGGATCAATATGAATCCAGAAGACAACATCAGCGCTGATTTACCAGAGCCTTCTAAGCAACGAAGACGCTATTTGGCTTGGTTGGGTTTAGCGCCTAGTATCTTGGCGACAAAGCTATCCTTTGCGCAAGGTGAGCCAGTCAAAAAATCATCCTCCAATAGTTTTATTGAGGGTAGGGAGTATTGGGTTAACCGAAAAGTGGATGCGCAAAATATTCGCTTATTTTTGTGGCGTAAGCGAATTGTTGGTAATACGGCCAAAGGCGTCATTTTATTTATACATGGATCTTCCATGGCAGGTACGCCAACTTTTGATTTACAGATACCAGGAAAACCAGAGTACTCTGCAATGGATACATTTGCTAGATTAGGTTATGACACCTGGTCTCTGGATCATGAGGGTTATGGGCGCTCTGATAAAGGACGTCAAATTAATTTCAATATTGCCAATGGCATTGAAGACTTAGAGGCTGTGATTCCGGAGATTCTCAAGCTGACTGGCCAATCAAGCATTATGTTGTACGGCATCTCTTCTGGGTCTCTGCGTGCTGCAGGCTATGCACAACTATATCCTAGGCATGTTTCCAGAATTGCTTTAGATGCTTTTGTCTGGACTGGGGAAGGGAGTCCCACTCTGGCAGATAGACGTAAGCGCATAGCACAATGGGAGTCCAATAATCGTCGTCCAGTCGATAAGGCAATGATAAGCAGTGTGTTCACTAGAGATCATCCGGGAACCGCAGATCCTGCAGTCGTCGATGCATTTGCTAATGCGATCCTGGCTTTAGATAGCTCAATGCCAACAGGTACTTATTACGATATGTCAGTCAATTTGCCGGTAATAGATCCTGAAAAAATGGTAATGCCAACCTTAATTATGCGTGGCCAATATGATGGCATTGCTGGATTCCAGGATCTTTTGAACTTCTTTGCCAAAATACCGAGCCCAGATAAACAATTCTCAGTTATGCCTGGTATTGCGCATGCTAGCTTTCAGGAGCGCAACGTAGCAATTGCCTATCATGTTTTAGACGGCTTCTTTAGTCAGCCAAAACCGGTCTATAGGGGATGAGTTAGAGTTTGTGCAATGCCATGCTGCACTGATATCGTTTAGTCATCGTTGTATCCTAAAACCTGAGTACTTAAGCCTGCCTTTTGCGCAAGCTCAGGCGTCATAGTAATGACTAACCCAGGCCCATTGATCAATTAGATAAATCATCTCAACAGCACTTGTAAATTAAGGGCTTTTAAGATGATTGATACCGGATATAGAAGGCTAGAATTTATCTATAAGACAATACAATCAGATCTTATTATTTAAAAATATGACCAATACTATCCGCACCTATCTCTCTGAACCAAGCGCACCAGTATTTAAGTTGCCGCCAAATGCATGTGATGCACATTGCCATATTTTTGGGCCAGCTAATCAATTTCCCTATGCAGAAAGTCGATCCTTTACGCCGGTCGATGCTGGAAAAGATGCGTTATTTGCGCTGCATGATTTTTTAGGAATTCAGCGCTGCGTGATCGTACAGACTGCCTTGCATGGTTTTGATAACTCCGTAGTGATAGATGCTATGCAAGCCCGCAAAGGCAGATATCTCGGGGTTGCCCTAGCACCCGCTAGTACAACGTCACAGAAAATTGCAGAGATGGATAAGCAGGGCTTTCGTGCGATTCGCTTTAATTTCATGGCGCATCTTAAAAATAGTGATTCAACGGAGGATATCTTAGCGTTAACCAAGCGCATGGAGCCTTTTGGTTGGCATCTACAAGTGCACTTTTCTAGCGATCTAGTACATTCATTGGCGCCGATATTAAAGCAATCTGCAGTACCAGTAATGATTGACCATATTGGTAGAGTAGATGCTTCATTAGGCGCCAATCATGCTGACTTTCAGGCGTTAATGAGGTTATTAGATGATCCTCGGTTTCATATGAAGGTTAGCGGTATTGATCGTATTGCTAAGACCCATCCTTATGATGATGGTGTATTGCTCGGAAAAATATTAGTCGACCAATTTACAGAGAAGTGTGTTTGGGGTACTGATTGGCCTCATCCTAATCATCATCACATACCGGATGATGGTCATCTAGTCGATCTGATCCCTAGAATTGCTGATAGCTCTCAAAAGGTAGAGAAGCTCATGGTTAGAAATCCTGAGCTCTTTTATAGATTTGGCTAAATAATTTCAGTAATCAATATCAAAGGAGCGGCTGATGTCTGGACGTTTAGAGGGAAAGGTGGCTTTTATTACTGGAGCTGGTTCAGTTGGTCCAGGATGGGGAAATGGCCGGGCTACCGCAGTACGTTTTGCCCAAGAGGGCGCAAAAGTATTTGCCACAGATATAAATCTGGAAAGTCTTAATGAAACATTAAGCTTAGCAGGCGAATTCAAAAAAAATATCAAAACAAGCGTGCTAGATGTGACTCATTCTGAGTCTATTCAGGAGAGTATTCAGCGATGCATTCAAGAGTTCGGCACCTTAGATATTCTAGTTAATATCGTTGGCGGCTCTGCTAAGGGCGGCCCAGTCGAAATGACTGAGGAGGTATGGGATGCGCAGATCGATTTCAATTTAAAGAGCGTCTTTTTAACCTGCAAATATGCCTTGCCTGAAATGATTAAAAAAGAATCAGGCTCAATTATTAATTTGGCCTCAACGTCAGGTATTCGGTGGACCGGTTCGGCACAAATTGCTTATGCATCTACGAAAGCGGGGGTGATCCAATTTTCTAAGGTGTTGGCAGTTCAGTATGCCAAGCATAATATTCGGGTGAATACTGTAGTGCCAGGGCAACTGCATACCCCAATGGTAGAAACTCGCCTAGCTAAGCAGCGAGTTGGTGGGGATGTGGAGCTTCTCTTAAAGCAAAGACAATCAAGAATTCCGCTCCCTTTTATGGGGGATGGCCGCGATACTGCAAATGCCATACTCTTTTTAGCCTCTGATGAATCACGTTTTATCACAGGCACTGAAATTATTGTTGATGGTGGCATGTCCGCCCGTTGTGATTAAGGAGGTTATAGATGAAAAAGATTTTGATGGGAATAATGTGCTCTTTAGTTTTTGTGGGAGCGCATGCGCAAGGAAACATTATCAAGATGATTGTTGCCTTTCCTCCAGGTGGGCCAGTTGATTCGATGGCACGATCTCTCTTAGAGCCTTTGGGTAAAGAGTTAAACGCCCAGATCGTGATTGAAAATAAACCCGGGGGTAATGGAGCAATTGCTGCTGAATATTTAGCTGCAAATCCTGCTGATGGAAAAATGATTTGGTTTACTAGCGCTGGAGCGGTGGCAATTAATCCCGGCTTATATGAAAAGATTTCTTATAACCCCTTGAAAGATTTGGCGCCAGTCTCTTTGGTTGCCAATAATGTTGAAGTTCTTGTAGTGAACCCAGCTAATCCAGCTAATAATGCAGTTGAATTTATAGCGCTAGCTAAAAAAGGTAATTTAACAATGGGGTCTTCAGGTACCGGCAGCGTTCCTCATCTTGCTTTGGAGCAATTGAATGATTCAGCTAATCTAAAAATCTTACATGTACCTTATAAGGGAGCTGCCCCAGCAATTACAGATGTGATGGCGGGCCACGTTGATGGTTTCTTTGGTGACATTCCAGGCCTTATTAGCTACATTAACAGTAGTAAGCTTAAGCCGATTGGGCTTGCTGCTGAGAAGCGTAATGTTGCTATTCCGGACGTGAAGACTTTTAATGAAATGGGTATTAAGGGCGTAGATACCAATAACTGGTATGCTGCCTTTGTTAAGGCGGGGACTTCTAAAGCGGATATTGATCGTCTCAGCGCTGCATTCAACAAGATCGTAAAGCAAGAGCCACTCAATTCGAAGTTAACTCAAGCGGGTAGTGAGCCCGTAGGTTCAACCCCAGAAGAGCTTGGTAATACTTTAAAAAAAGATATTGCTAAGTGGACTAAATTAATTAAGTCTAAAAAAATTACCGCAGAATAAATGATGAGTACACGTATTTCACTAGTCAAGCCCGGAACTAAACCGGAGCTTGCTGTATTAGAGGCAAAAATTATCCAAGAGCGCGGCCGTATTTCGCCGCTCTACCAGATTCTATTGAATGCCCCTGAGATTGCTCAGGGCTGGGAGGCTTTGCTTACAGCCATTCGTAACCGTAACTCATTGTCTCCAGCTATTCGGGAGATGATCATCTTGCGTGTAGCTGTGTTAAATCGTGCCCAATATGAATTTGATGCACACGTGCCACATGCAAAAAATGCAGGATTGAGTGATGAGCAAATTGAGGCACTCAAGAATGTGACGATCGATCCATCCTTTACTTCACAAGAACAATCTATTTTGAAGTTAACCGATGTGATGACTCAGGAAATTCAGGTACCCGATAGTATTTTTACGCCCATTAAGAGCAGCTTTAATGACCAAGAAATTCTGGAGTTAGTAACGACAATCTCTGCTTACAATATGGTCTCAAGACTATTAAATGCCTTACATATTGGTCATTGAGCTATCAGAAGCGATAAAGCCGCTCTGGATTACTCACCAATACCTTGACTAGATTTTGACGATCTGGAATCCAGTCGGGTAACAGATTAAACACTCTGACATCATCGACGATTCGGTAGGGCGTTACCTGTGTTGCTGGAATGCCTGGCAGAGTATTGGTATGAGGCCAGTCGCTTGCCCATAACATCCTATCAGGGTTGGTCTGTATAAAAAGTTGCGCTAAATCTTTGACTTCTGCATAGTCTGGACTTGCCTCTGAAATCCTATAGATGCCAGATAGCTTGATATAAATTTGACCAGATTGAATTAAATCAATGACAGCTGGTAGTTCAGTTTGTTGTTTAAATCCTGCCGCTTTAATAGATGCAAAGTGATCAAAGACTACTGGGACTGGTAGCTTATAAATAGTATTTGCAATACCTGCGATCACCTTAGCGGATGCATAAATTTGAATATGTAAACCAAAGTCTTTAATGCGCTGCGCTAACTCAATGAGCTGCTTACGAGCTACTTCAGGATCAAATATACCTGAGGTAGATAGATTCATACGCACACCACGAGCACCCATGGCAACCATTTTATTGAGCTCTTCATCAGTTGTTTTCTCATCAATCACGATGACTGCACGAGCAGAGTTACCCATCTCTTTTGTGGAGAGTAGCTGGAAAGTATTATCGGTGCCATAAAAGCTTGGTTGAATCAGTACTACTCTAGAAAGCTGCAATGAATTGAGGTGTTTTTTTAGCTCAGACACGCCTGCTTCAGGCGGTGTATAAACCCGGTCTGCAACCATTGGATATTTAGATTGAGGGCCAATAACATGGACATGGCAATCGCATGCGCCAGCAGGCACATCAAAGTGAGGTTTCAAGTTAGACTCCGCAAAAGACTCAATTGAGGTAAGTGAGCTACCAACCAAGATGGCAGCTGAATTTTCTAGAAATTTTCTTCTTGTAATCATAACGGTCTCTTCAAAATAATCGGCATTAAGTATTCAGTTGTTTGATAAAAGAATCACCTACGGCTTTTGTTCCTAAATTGCCGCCAATATCTCTTGTTACGTGACCTATATCGATTAACTGCCCTACACAATTTTCAATTGCTTTAGATGCTTCAATAAATTTTGCTTGCTTAGATTTCTGACCATGCCAGTTCAGTAGCATAGCTCCAGATAAAATAAGAGAGAATGGATTAGCGATATCTTGGCCAGCAATATCAGGCGCAGAACCATGCGCTGCCTGACCCATTGCGTAGGACTCTCCAGCGTTTAGAGACCCGCCCAATCCTAGACTACCTGATAGTTCTGCCGTCAGATCTGACAAGATATCTCCAAACATATTTGTGGTCACAATGGTGTCAAATCGCTCAGGTGCACGCACAACGTGTGCCATCATCGCGTCCACAATGAAGTCATCAATCTCCACTTCAGGATATTGTTGTCCGATCTGTTTGCAGATATCAATAAACATGCCATCTCCAATTTTAAGGACATTCGCCTTATGAACGATGGTGACATGTTTTTTACGGGTCATTGCTAACTCAAATGCAGATTTAGCAATGCGCTCGCAACAATGTCGCGTTATTCGCCGNAAAGAAATCACAACATCGGATGTGATGAGCATTTCGCTGCTACCCGATTCGATATTGCGATCAGCGTAGAAGCCCTCCGTATTTTCTCGAACTACCGCCAAGTCGAAAGGTTTTACACAGGTCGGAACCTTGTTGTAGGTGCGTGCCGGTCTAATATTGGCAAATAGGTCTAATTCTTTTCTGAAAAATTTAGACGGATTAATTTCCCCCTTGCTCTCATCCTTGAAGTCATAGGTTGACATAGGTCCCAACATCAGTCCGTTTGCTGCCTTTACCTTATCTAATAAAGCGGATGTGACGGTACTACCATGCTTCTCTAAGCTAGCATAGCCTGCAATTTCTTGCTCTAATTTCAGGTCTAGATGAAATTTTGTAGAAATAGCCTCTAATACTTGGGTAGTTACTGACATTGTTTCTGGGCCGATACCGTCGCCAGGAATAATAATAATTTTCATATGAATGCTTGATGGATGAACTAGTCGTTTTTAACTTCAATAGTTTTTAATAGCTTGTTATATTTGACGAGCTCACGTTTTATAAACTCTTCAAAATCATTCTGTGATATTGCTTTAGTGACGACGCCGTCTTTTTCTAAAGTCTTGTAAAAAGAGGGGTCTTTAATAACTTCGTTAATCTCAGTATTGAGGAAGTTATTCACCGTATCAGGTGTGCCTGTTGGGGTAAAAATACCACCCCAAAGCGTAAAGCTAAAGCCTTTGATTGCATCTTCGGAAACGGTATGTACCTCTGGTAGTACAGACATTCTTTTATCTGAAGACACTGCTAGTGCTCTGAGCGTTTTACTTTCAATATGCGGCAATACTGCTGGAGCACTAGAGAAAAAGATATCAACATGACCTCCAAGTAAATCAGTCATTGCCTGACCAGCCCCCTTATAGGGTGCATGTGTCATTATGAGATTCATATCTTGGGCTAAAGAAGCTGCTGCAAGATGGCCTGGTGTGCCGCTACCAGATGATGCGTAAGTCATTGAGCCAGGCTTTGCTTTGGCTATCTTAATAAATTCTGGAAGGTTGCGATAACTTGAATTACCAGGAGAGGTGAGAATTAAGGGGGCTTCACCGATCATTGCCACAGCCTTAAAGTCTTTACTAACGTCATAGCCCACATCTTTATTCACGATGGGGTTAATAACCATCTCGCCAGTTTGTCCTAATAGAAGGGTGTAGCCATCTGGTTTGGATTTGGCAACATATCGGGTCGCTAGGGCGCCTGTAGCTCCAGGTCTATTCTCTACTACAAATGATTGTTTAGTGCGAATGCTAAGTTTTTCAGCCATTCTTCTAGCGAGTACATCACCTAATCCCCCGGGGGCGTACGCAACCACAATAGTGACTGGTTTATTTGGGTATGGCTGCGTTACATTTTGTGCGTTACTATCCTGCATCCATAGCAATAATGGCAATACTGAGCTAAAAATTATCTTAATCATTTGACCTAGTCCACTCTAAGTGAGGCCTATCATATTGGCGATAGGCCTCTAATTAGTTCAATTGTATAGACTTAGTTTTCAGACTAGCTTCTGATTTTTTAAAGGCAGGCTATGTATTGGTTTACCAATGGCTAAGGACACTGCGTTGACAACGGCGGGCGCCACCACGCCAATCGTAGGTTCACCAATACCACCCCATGGACCACTCATCAGAGGCTTTATATGGGTTTCTACCTTTGGCATTTCTGCTAA
>TBL_comb48_EPIDRAFT_1003053_pt1 | contig 11331 bp, 9 predicted proteins | sample TroBogEpilimnion_37_FD_10681 | JGI IMG/M metagenome (IMG submission 10681)
AGGGATTCTCTGTGGCGGGCAGGATGGACCCAAACGATCCTCGGAGCAGGCAGGTGTGGGAGTTTTTTCGCGTGGTGGAGCATGTCCGTCCTCGCGCCTTTGTGATGGAGAACGTGAAGGCGCTTGCCACAAACTCGCGGTGGAAAGGCACTATCCAAGCTCTCGAAGCCAAAGGAGAGGAACTTGGCTATCGCACTCGACTGCTCATTCTTAACGCTGCGGACTTCGGCGTAGCACAACTACGCGAGCGGATGTTTCTCGTGGGAATCAAGGATGCGGTCATGCCGATTCCGGCAGGAAAAAAGCGCCGTAAAACGGTAAGACTAGCTTTGAAGCAACTGCCTGCGTATGGCGAACCTGGCAATGATGCGATTTGCAAGGCTATCGTTACAGCAGCAAAGACCCCAGTGCTGAGGAAAAGTCCTTTTGCTGGGATGATCTTCAATGGTCAAGGACGTCCTATCGACCTTGAGACGACAGCTCCGACGCTGCCTGCATCCATGGGCGGCAATCGCACTCCAATCATCGACCAGGAGAGCTTAGAAAAAGGTTCGGAGCCATGGGTGGCCTCCTATCATGCGAATCTAATGTCTGGAGGCGAAATTGCTGCGCGTGTACCGAAACGTTTGCGTCGGCTCACCGTTCAGGAAGCGGCCTGTTTGCAGGGATTTCCGATTGGAATGAGCTTCGCTGGTAGCCAATGCACCAAATTCCGCCAGATCGGTAACTCTGTTCCTCCAGCCTTGAGCGAGGCGGTGGCGCGTTCGTTGAAGTCAGTCTTGGACGGCACGGCATCCTCAGAAGAATGGCAAGGGGATCAAAAATGCTGGCTTGCGGAGGATGCCAAAGCCTTTCACGCAGCTTGATCTTGTTCACAGTTCTCGGCACAAGGGCACAATTTGCCCCATAGCGTTCAGATTGTTACCCAACGGATTCGTTTCTTTCGTAATACCGAAATTCCAGGCCTTCGGACTGCCCCACGATTTCCTTGAGCTGAAAGAGGTGTTCAAAGGGAGGGAGCAGGACATCGCCTTCGTAAGGTGCCTCTATCCAGGTGAGATAGAGTCCGTCACATTGCGGTAGCAGCTCTTCGAAGACGCGTGCGCCACCGATGACAAAGATGGTTTCGGCTTCACCGCACACCTGTGCCAGTTCGGCGGTGCTGCAAATGATAGTCACACCTTCGCGCGGTGCCATCGTGTGGCTTAACACTATGTTCTGGCGGCCTGGCAGCGGCCTGCCGATGGAATCAAAGGTGGCGCGTCCCATCAGGATGGGATGGCCAAGTGTCGTGCGTTTAAAAAACTTCAAATCCTCCGGGAAATGCCACGGCAGCTTGCCCTCGCGTCCAATGACGCGGTTGCTCGACATGGCGACGATGGCAATGAGGCGCGGCATGACCGGAAGTTACCAGAGATCGATCGGCTGATGCGGTTCCGGGCGGATGATCTCCGTCTCTGGAATGGTTTCGTTGAAGCGGCGGGTGAACCACATTTGTGCGGGTTCTTCACCGTGGACGAGCAGGAGCTTCTTGGGCTTCACTTTTTCGATGTATTCGGCGATCTGTTCACGTGAAGCGTGGGCGCTGAGGTCGAAGCTTTCGATGCGGGCGTTCAGCGCCACGGCAGGCAGGTCACGGGCCAGCTTGATCATCGTGCCTGGAGTGGCGTTGCGGATCTTGTAGCCAGGAGAATCGGGATCGGTGTAGCCGACGAAGCAGACGGTGTTGCGCGGGTTATCGAGGAACTTCTGCGCGAAGGTGTTGGAGACGGTGTGCTCCGTCATCATGCCGCTGGAGAGTGCGTAGAGCGTGCGCGGGCTGGAAACGATCTCCTGCCGCTTTTTGTTTTTGCGCGGGACGAGCATCTTCATGTCTTCGAGCAGACGGAAGCCTGGATAGCTGCGGCGGCTGCGGGAGGCGTAGTGGTCGTAGAGCACGGTGATCTTGGTGCTTAGACCGCCAATGTAGAGGGGCATTTCGGGGATGAGACCTTCCTGATGCAGCTCGTGCAGCATGAGCATGACCTCCTGGGTTTTACCCAGGGCAAAGACAGGGATCATGACGGCACCACCGGCTTCGTGGGTGTCTCGGATCACTCTGGCGAGGCGTTCTTTTTCGGCCTTGCGGGAAAAGCCTGCCGGACGCGCATAATCGCCACGGGTCGTCTCGGCGATCATCACGTCGATGCCGCTGGTCGGGAAATCGGCGGCGCGGCAGATCGTCTGCGCCTCAAAGTTCACATCGCCAGTGTAGAACAGCGTGTTGCTGCCTTCACGTACCAGGACACCCGTGGAACCGAGGATGTGGCCGGCATCGAACATCGTGGCCTCCAGATTGGTGTCTGGGATCTCAAACGGACGGTCGATGTCACGGTAGATCCACTTCGCGCGGATTTCGTCGAGCTCACGGTGGGTGAAAAGCGGATATTCGGGGATGTTTTCCTCCTCGCGCTGCTTCGTCATCACGTTGACGGAGTTGTGCAGCATTGCCGAGGCCAGTTCCCCGGTGATTTCGGTCATTAGCACCGGGGTGTTCGGCTGCTTGCGCTGCAGCACGGGCATGGAGCCGATGTGGTCGTGATGCGCATGGGTGATGATCGCTGCGCTGACCGACTTGTGCGGCAGGGGGCTGAAATCTGGCAGGGCTTCGTGGCCTGCACGTTTCGGGTGCATGCCGGAATCCAGCACGACACGATGATCCCCGGCTTCGAGGAGGTAGGAATTGGCACCGATCTCACGTCGGCGGGTCAGGTTGCGGAAGCGCATTCAGTATTTTTTTTGGGAAGGGGAGGGCGACACTAGGGGCTTGCCAGTGTTCCACAAGGAGAACTTCACCCCCCCCCTCAGGCCCGCCTTTGACCGGCGATGCGGGCAAAAATCGTCGAGACGACGATCAAAGCGGCGGGAATCGTCGGCGGGCACCAGATCAAACGGGACTGAAAGGCGAGAAAGCAGAGGACCAGCGCCGCGAAGACGCACAGCATTCCGCGCAGGATGGCTTTTGTGCGGGGGACGAAAAAGACCAGCCAGCCCCCCGCCAGCCCGGCCATGGTCCAGGCGATCCACTGCGCCCAGTCCGGCAGCAGCCGCAGGCGCGGCAGAGCGAGCACCTGCGCCAGCGCCTGGGCATGCAGGCGTGCCAGTCCGTTGTGGGCGTCGTCTTCGGTGCCAATCACGATCACCTTGCCACCTGCGAGATTCGCTTTGTCCTGTGGCGACAGAGCCTCAGCCAGTTCTGAGGTCATCAAATTGAGCGCATCCACCTCGTGAACCGGCTGCTTCGTATTGACGATGAACTCACCGGCAGCCGAAAGTGGTACAAAAGCACCGCTGGAGAGATAGGCCCCCGCTCCGGGTCCCAGCAGGAGCCGTTGGGTGGCATAGGGGGTCTGGGTGAAGCGTGCCACTGCCTGCGCCAGTACGGTGGGCCGCAGGTGTCCGCTCTCCTGCACGGCATAGGGCAGTTTGCCCGCGTCATTGGCACTCAGCGGGACAGCAATGCCGATCTCAGTCTGCCGACGGATCAGGTCATCTGGAGCAGAGACCAAGGCACCCAGCGGCGGCACAGCTGCGGCATCGCCCTGTACTTTTTGGAATGGGGGCAGGGAGCCTTCGAGGCCACCCAGAAAGGCGGGCGTGTCGCGGCTGGAGGCAAGTTGGGCTTCTACACCAAGGACGATACTCGGAAAGGGCACCATGGCCTGGGCCGCTTCATTGACGAATTCCGGGGAAGGGCGGCCCCAAAACAACGTTTCGGGAATGACCACCACCGCAGGATCATAGGTTTGCAGGCCTTTCAGCACCATCTGCCAGTCGAGCGGTCGCGGTGGCCAGCCAGCATATTCTGCTTTGTCAGCCGCACGCATTTTCACCAGGATGACAGGCGCAGAAGAAACCGCACGCTCGTCGAGCACGACAAAACGATCTCGAGCGTTGGCCACGAGAAAGTCGAGAAACAATTCGTCCACACGCTGGAACCTTCCCGCCTGATGCTCGCGATCCAACCAGCAGCCGAGGCTGCTGAGGAGGAGAACGAGAATCAGGGCACGGATCATGGCAGGCGGTGCCCGGCGGATCGCTCCCGGTTAAGGTGCTGGCGTCTCGGCCGGAATGTCGGTGGTTTCGCGCTTGTCGGCGGCAAATTTCAGACGCTTCAGCTCTTCGTCGTGGGAGACCTTGACGACGTCGCCTTCGCGGATGTCGCCACGCAGGAGGTGCTCGGCCAGCGGGTCTTCGATGTTCTTCTCCACCGCACGGCGCATCGGGCGCGCACCATACTGCGGATCGAAGCCCTCTTTCATGAGGAACTCGCGGGCGCTGTCGTCGAGCGTGATGTGGATGTTCTTCTTCTTGAGGCGGAGTACCACCTTGCTGACTTCGAGATCGACGATCTTGTTGAGCTGCTCCTTCTCGAGCATGCGGAAGATGACGATGTCGTCGAGGCGGTTGAGGAACTCGGGCTTGAAGAACTTCTTGGCGGCTTCGGTGATCTTGCCTTTGATGCCGGCGTTGTCGGCGGCGTCTTCCTGCATGGCCATGAAGCCCAGGCTAGTCTGGCGTTTGATCTGCTCCGCACCGATGTTCGAGGTGAGGATGACGATGGTATTACGGAAGTCGATCTTGCGGCCGAAGTTGTCGGTGACCTGGCCTTCTTCGAGAATCTGCAGCAGCAGATGCATCACATCCGGGTGCGCTTTTTCGACTTCGTCGAACAAGATCACGGAGTAGGGGCGACGGCGCACGGCTTCGGAAAGCTGACCACCTTCTTCATAACCGACGTATCCGGGAGGCGCACCAATCAGACGGCTGGCGGTGTGCTTCTCCATGTACTCGGACATGTCGATCTGGATCAGCGCCTCGGCGGTGCCAAACATGAACTCGGCGAGGTTCTTCGCGAGGAAGGTTTTGCCGACACCGGTAGGGCCGAGGAAGAGGAAGGAGCCGATAGGGCGGCGTGGGTCCTTCAAGTCGGCGCGGGAACGGCGCAGAGCCTTGCTGATGGCGATGACGGCTTCGTCCTGGCCGATGACCTTGCCCTTGAGCTCGGTTTCCATTTTGAGCAGCTTCTCGGCTTCGGCCTGTTCCATGCGTTGCAGCGGAACGCCGGTCCATTTGGAGACGACAGACATGATGTCCTCTTCGGTGACATCCACGATGCGTTCCTGATTGTTGGAGCGCCAGGTTTCCAGGACGTCATCAAAACGCTTCTTCGCGTTCTTCTCACGGTCACGCAGGTGAGCGGCCTTTTCGAAGTCCTGCTCCTTGATGGAGCCTTCCTTCTCGACGCGGATCTCCTCGATCTCGGCTTCAATGACTTTGAGTTCGGGGGGACGGGTCATGGCGGCGATGCGCGCCTTCGAGCCAGCCTCGTCCATGATGTCGATGGCCTTGTCGGGCAGGAAACGGGAGGGCAGGTAACGTGAGCTGAGATTCACGGCAGAGCGGAGTGCATCTTCGCTGTACTTCGCCTTGTGGTGCATCTCGTATTTGCCACGCAGGCCGAAAAGAATCTTGATGGCGTCCTCGACGGAGGGCTCCTCGATCTTCACGCTCTGGAAGCGGCGTTCGAGCGCAGAGTCCTTCTCAATGTACTTGCGGTATTCATTGAGCGTGGTGGCACCAACGCATTGCAACTCGCCACGGCTGAGCGCGGGTTTGATGATGTTGCTGGCGTCCATGGCACCTTCAGCGCCACCGGCACCGACGATGGTGTGCAGCTCGTCGATGAAGAGAATGACGTTCTTGTTGCGGCGGATTTCATCCATGACCGCCTTGATGCGCTCTTCAAACTGACCGCGATACTTCGTGCCAGCGACCATGAGTGCGAGGTCGAGGGTGATGACTTTCTTGTCGCGCAGGATTTCCGGCACGTTGCCAGCGGCAATCTCTTGGGCCAGTCCTTCGACGATGGCGGTTTTACCAACACCGGCTTCACCGATGAGCACCGGGTTATTCTTGGTGCGGCGGCAAAGAATCTGGATGACGCGGGCGATTTCTTCCGAGCGGCCGATGACGGGGTCCATCTCGCCCTTGATGGCGAGTTCGGTGAGGTCGCGCCCAAAGGCTTTGAGGGCCGGGGTCTTCTCATTCTTCTTCTTGTCGCCTGAAGGCGTGTTGCCGGTGGGGCTGACGGGTTCGCTTTCCTCCTCTTCTTCCCCTTCGTTCTGGGACGAGAAGTTGGGGTCGAGTTCCTTGAGGATTTCGCTGCGCGCCTTGTCGAGGTTCACATCGAGGTTGCGCAGCACCTGGGCGGCAACGCCTTCCCCTTCGCGGAGCAGACCGAGCAGGATGTGCTCTGTGCCGACATAGCTGTGGTTGAGCGCCTTGGCCTCCTTGGAGGCCAGCGCGAGCACCTTTTTCACCCTCGGGGTATAGGGGATGTTGCCGACCATCTTGGTCTCAGGGCCGGAGCCGACCTGCTGCTCGACCTGCATGCGCACGGTTTCGAGATCGAGGCCGAGCTTGGTCAAAACGTTCACTGCAACGCCTTGGCCGAGTTTGATCAGGCCAAGCAAAAGATGCTCGGTGCCGACGTAGTTGTGGTTGAATCGGTCGGCCTCCTTGCGGGCAAGGGCCAGAACCTGTTGGGCGCGTGGGGTGAAATTATTCATCATTAGGGGTGGAGGTCGTACCTCCGGGGTTTGATTGGTTTGTTGGAAAACTACCCGGGCCGTCGATGGATTGCAACCGCGCACGGGTTAATTCAGCGCGCATGCTGTCGCGCTCTTCAGGGGACAATTCACGCGCAGCATTGAGCTGCAGATGCGCAGGTTGAATTTCAAGCAGAAGCATGTCGATCAGGCTGCGGTCACAGTTGCCGACAAGGTCGAGATCTGCGCCCAGACGCAGCATGGAAAGCAGGTTCAATGCCTCTTTGGAGGTAAGAATGTGCGCATACCGCAGAATGGCAAAGGCACGCCCGATCTGGTCGCGCAGCATGGTCTGGTGGTCCTCCTTGAGTTTGGCACGGGCAGTCACTTCGGAGCGGACGACGCCTTCGATGACTTTTTCGATCTGGGCGATGATTTCCGGCTCTGCCTCCCCCAGCGTGTGCTGGTTGGAGATCTGGAACAAGTTACCGAGCGCTTCAGTGCCTTCGCCGTAAAGGCCACGCACAGCGAGGCCGATCTTGCCGATGGCCTTGATCACGGGATTGATCTGCTCAGTGAGCACCAGCGCTGGCAGGTGCAGCATGACGGAGGCACGCATGCCGGTGCCGAGATTGGTGGGGCAGGCGGTGAGGTAGCCGAGTTTGGGGTCAAACGCATACGGTAGCAGGCCTTCCAGCTCCGTGTCCACTCGGTCCACCACTTCAAAAGCGCTGGAGAGGTTCAATCCGGGGCGGATGCCCTGAATGCGGAAATGATCCTCCTCATTGATCATGATGGAGATGCTTTGCTTGCGGTCCACGACCACGGCGCAGCCGGAGGAGCGTGCCGCATGCTCACGGCTGACGAGATGGCGCTCCACCAGCACCTGTTTGCGGATCTTGCTGAGGTCGGTGTAGTCCTCGCTGTAGCCGTCCCGCATTTCAGGCAGTTCTTCCACCACCGGGCGTGCGCGCTCCAGCAGCTCGATGCGCTGGCGTTCCTGGCTGAAGCCGGGAAACGGGTAGCCCCGGAGATTGCGAGCAAGACGCACCCGCGAGGTCATGACCACGTCGGAGTGCGGACCCGCGCCTTTCATCCAGTCGGCGGGGTTCTTGATTAAGGTGGCAAAACGCATCATGGGTTGGTCAGAGTTGGACGTTGCAAAGGGGATACGCGTTGAAAGATGCGGAAAGTTGATGCCAACTTCCTCCCTCTCATTTGGAGGCCTTGGGCTGGAGACTTTCGATCTCGGATTTCAATCTGGCTGCGTCTTCATAGCGTTCTTCACTCACGGCCAGATCCAGTTCGGCGCGGAGTTTGGCAATGTCTGGGGCTGCGGGTGGCGGAGATGCCGCAGGTGCGGGCGGTGGGGGAGGCGCTTCCGCAACCACGGTGTTGCGCTGCCGCGGCAGCAGTTGCGGTGTGATGGCGCTGAGGTGGCTCGGACGTTTGCCGACGTGCCGCGTTCCCTTGTGCATGTTGCGCAGCAGGCCATCCAGCCCGTCGCGGAAGGCGGCGTAGCATTCGGGGCAGCCCATACGTCCAATTTTTTTCAACTGTGAAGCGGTGAATCCGCAGGCGTTGCAGACGATCTCCATCGTGTCTGAGTCCGCACGGTGGGAGGGACTTAGAAATGCCTCCGCCAGACCGAAGCCGGTCTCTTCGGTCACGCCTTTGGCCTTCGAGCAGACCTCACACAGGTTCACCGTGGTCATTTGACCGTTGATGATCTGGGTGAGGAACACGGTGGCCTCATTTTCGCATACGTCGCATTTCATGGAATTAGTCGTGCATGCTTTCATGCCACACAGGTGATACGAACGGCAGCGCGTACTGGTTATGACAGGTATTCGCGCCCGTCAACCAATGCCCTGAGTCGTTAGCCATTCGTCGAGCTCCGCTTGAAGCTGTGAATGCTTCGCAAAGCTGTAGTGAAATGTCCGAAAACCCAGTCGTTCGGCGGTGGCGATATTAGCTGCCAGATCGTCGATATAAAAGGTGCGTTCAGGGGCGAGGTTCAGCTCTGCGGCGGTTTTGAGGAAGATCTCCTCCCCCGGTTTGGCACAGCGCGCCGTGTGCGAGTACACCCCGCCCTGAAAGTGCTGGAAGATCGGGAACTCACGCAGAAAGTAGGCTTTGTGGAGTTCGTTGGTGTTTGAGAGCAGATGCATCGGCAGCTTGCCCGCCAGCGCGCTGAGAGTCGTGTTCATGAGTTCATTTTGCGCAAAGATCTCGCACCAGATCGCTTCAAAATCCTGCGGCGTGCCACGAAAGCTGGTCAGCGCCATGCCCTGCCGCACGAACTCTGCATCGTCGATGTCACCCACTTCATAGGGTCCTTTGATGTCATCGAACAACGTCAGCACCGTCTCCGCCGGATGATCGCAATGCTGCGCCAGCCGTCGGGCGGCGATGCTGAAGTCGAAATCGATGAGAACTTTGCCGACGTCGGAAAGGAGGGCGGGCTGGGGCATGGCCCTCATTTGCACGCAGGACTCGCAGGTGCCAGATGAATCAGTGGGTGCCGATTATTTCATCAGCTCAGCGAGCTTTGGACTGATCGCATCGGCCCAGATCTGGTAGCCAGCGGCGGAGAGGTGCAGGAAGTCGGGCATGATTTCTTTGGTGAGGCTGCCGTCGGGTTGGAGAAACTTGTCGCCGATGTCGAGGAAGAAGACGTTTTTGCCGTCGTCGAGTTTGGCGATGATGGCGTTCACCTGCTTCAGCTTGTCGCGTCCGGGATTCGGGCTGGCTTTTTCGCCACGAGGAAACACGGCAAGCAGGAGAATTTTCGCCTGTGGCTGCTTCGCGCGGATGGTTTCGATGATGGCGGTGACACCTTTGGCAATGCCTTCGGCAGGATCCGAGCCGGAGTTGTTCGTGCCGATCATGACCACGAAGGCCTTGGGCTTGATGCCGTCAAGTTCACCGTTTTGAATGCGCCACAGCACATGCTGCGTGCGGTCGCCACCAATGCCAAAGTTGGCCGGGGTGTAGGCACCGAAGGCCTTTTCCCAGATGTCTTTCTTGCCGCCCCAGCCAGCGGTGATCGAGTCACCAAGGAACACGAGCTGAGCTTTGCCTTCCTTGGCGATGCTGACGAACTTCTCGTGGGAAGCGATGAAGCCGGGGTTGATCTTGCCGTCTTTACCATACTTCTCCGCAGGCACATCCGGCGGCTGCGGTGGCATGACCACCACCGGAGCAGCTGGCGGGGCGGCAGGTGCTGGGGTTTGTGCCTGGACGGCTGCGGTGGTGAAGAGAAGGAGGGAGAATGCGTATGACGTGATTTTCATGCGCGCGGATTCTGGCGGGTTGGCGGCACGGAGGCAATACGAAAGAGTAAGCAACTCTGCGCGTTAATGACAGGGAGAGGCATCCACCTCTCTCGGCCGCTGCACCGCTGATTCTTGGCTGCGTGCGTTTTTCCTTCACAAGGATTGACGCGATCTGCCAGTTCTGACTAGCATGACCGGGAATTCCCAAAAATTCATCCAACCAACAACCACACACTATTATGCCGAGCAATCAAGGTGTCGCCTACATGGGTACCGGAAAGGTAGAAGTTCAAAGCATTGATTTCCCAAAACTGGAGCTGCGCGAACAAAAGCGTAAATGCCAGCACGGAGTCATCCTCAAAGTCGTCAGCACCAACATCTGCGGCTCTGACCAGCACATGGTGCGTGGTCGTACCACCGCACAGAAGGGCTTGATCCTCGGCCACGAAATCACGGGCGAAGTCATCGAGACAGGTCGCGACGTGGAGTTCATCAAGAAAGGCGACATCGTCAGCGTCCCCTTCAACATTGCCTGTGGTCGTTGCGCCAACTGCAAGGAAGGCAAGACTGGCATCTGCCTGAATGTGAATCCTGCCCGCCCCGGCGCGGCTTATGGCTACGTGGACATGGGCGGCTGGGTCGGCGGTCAGGCGGAGTACGTCATGGTGCCCTATGCTGACTTCAATCTGTTGAAGTTCCCGGATCGCGATCAGGCACTGGCCAAGATCAAAGATCTTACCCTCCTTTCGGACATTTTCCCCACCGGCTATCACGGTGCCGTCTCCGCAGGAGTCGGCCCGGGCGCGACGGTTTACATCGCCGGTGCCGGTCCAGTGGGCCTTGCCTGTGCGGCTTCCTGTCATCTTCTCGGTGCCGCTGTCGTCATCGTGGGTGATCTGAACAAGGAGCGTCTCGCCCAGGCCCGCCGTTTCGGCTGTGAAACCGTCGACGTTTCGCTGTCTGCCTCCGTGCAGGATCAGATCGAAAACATCCTCGGTGTTCCCGAAGTGGACTGCTCCGTGGATTGCGTCGGCTTTGAAGCCCGTGGCTGCGGCCATGACCACAGCAAAGAAGTACCCGCACAGGTGCTCAACAGCGTCATGGAACTCACCAAAGCAGGCGGTGCCATCGGCATTCCCGGCCTGTATGTCACGGGTGACCCCGGTGCCGTCGATGAAGCCGCCAAGATCGGCAGCCTTTCCATCCGCATCGGTCTGGGCTGGGCCAAGAGCCACACCTTCGTTACCGGCCAATGCCCGGTCATGAAGTACCATCGCCGCCTGATGATGGCGATCCTGCATGACAAGATCAAAATCGCCAAGGCCACCAACGTGCAGGTGATCTCGCTGAAAGGCGCACCCAAAGGCTACGTGGACTTCGACAAAGGCGCGGCCCGTAAGTACGTCATCGACCCGCACGGCATGATCAAAGCTTAATCTGCTGTAACAGCTAACAAAAAGCCC
>TBL_comb48_EPIDRAFT_1003054_pt1 | contig 11321 bp, 22 predicted proteins | sample TroBogEpilimnion_37_FD_10681 | JGI IMG/M metagenome (IMG submission 10681)
GCCTCCGTGGTATTTCCACTGATCATTGGGAGGCTAGTCCTCCCTTTGATACCAGTTATGTGTCGCCGCGCGTAGATGGGCGTGCGAGTCCAAGCGCGTAGGCTTGCCCTTATATAAGTGTTCGGGTCAACCCGAAATGAATAGTTTGTGCTATAATTCTCTTACGCCATTAATCTTGGTGGCGTATTTTTGTTCATTAAAACTGAAAGGCTAATTATGCAAAGCAAAGTAAAAACCCCAATAGCTAAAGCTATACCATCTCTTGAAGTTTCATCTATTGTTTCATTGGAGGACGCGGGATATAAGACCGCATCAAATCTTGACGGTAATTACTCTATCGCAAGATTTGTAATGTCTCAAGATTCTAAGTTTCCTAATGAAATTACAGAGGAAACTAAGCGTAGTTTGTATGTAGGTTTTCAACGTAAAAACAATGAAAACGTAGGTAATAAGTATTTTTACTATAGTGAAACTGATTTAATACCTATTAAAGCATTGGAGGACGCGCCCAAGGGTAAACCTACAATTAACGTCACTGTTGATTATGCTCTCTCATTGTCAACGTATGATTTTGGCAAATTACGGGAAACCGATAAAGCCTTGCATACTGTAGTTAAAGAGAGACGCGAGGCTTTTTCCAAGTATGCAAGTGAATGTCTTAAATCATTAGCATCATGCGCTAATAAAATCTTAAACGGTGATAAACCTAAAGAGAGAAAGCCCAATGATAATTTTAGGCAAGCGATAGAGAAAATCTTTAATGGTGATGGTGTTAAAAATGGAGGCTTAGACAAGAAAGTAAAACTCTCTGTTTCCAATGGTGATGTTACAGCCGACGAAGTAATGTATCGCATGGCTAAAGAGGCTTTCTTTAAGGTATACACTAAAAAGTAATTAGCTAAGTACTTACCCCTAGTCAGAAATGGCTAGGGGTTTTTTTTCGTCCAAAATTTTTTGATACCAGTTATTTGTCGTCGCGCGTGTCTGCGTGTGTGCTCAGCTAGGCTTTGCTTAAATAAGACTTCGGGTCGACCCGAAGTTCCAAGATTCCAACACGACTGGAATATTGGAATCACGTTTTGGAATATTGGAATCAGAGTTCTTTTTCCTGTTTGCTTAGAAGAAGTCCTGAGCGCAAGCGTGTGCGCAAAGTTCCAATTCGCGTGTACGCTGAAAGTATTCAATTCTGAAAAAGTGTAAAGTCGTTCCAATTTCGGAGAAAAAATTGGAACCGCGTAAGTGCTTGATTTTAAAGGGAAAAATGGTGTTTTTGACCAAATTATTCCAAAATTCCAGTCAAAAAAAAGTAGGGCGGACTTTGAGAGCATATCTGTTCTCTCGTCTCTTTTTCGTGGTGCAACTTTCTGCTAAACAAAACTCCCCCAATAGCATATTTCCCCCTCCAAGACAAAACACCTCCAATCCAGACGTTCACTAAATATTTATTGGAATATTGGAATATATATAAATATATAATATATTAGTATTATTATTTAATAATAAAAACAAAGAAAACACTCAAAAAACTAAACCATTATTACTACTTTTTTCATCATTCCAATATTCCAGTCCCTTATTCCAAGTTCCAATTTTTTTGGACAAACTTGACATTCGTCCATAAACCCCTACCATAAAGTGTCAAGTTGTGATACAATGGATTCGTTGGTCAGAGAAGACTTTGATCAACGTCTTAATTAACCCATCGGGTCTACCCGAATTCAACAGGAGAGAATCATGCAAGCAAACTTTGTTATATCCCCACGCATCATGCGCAAAGCAAAGCGCTACGTTCCAACTATTCCCACTATGGATAAAGCAATCATTAATGGATCAGTCGATCAATTCATTGTGGACTACAACACATTCAAGTCATTCGATGGCGATGCTGAATACTATCGCATCAACGTATGCGACCCCGATTTCAATTTCGATGAGTTTCATGATGAGCAAACGCTGGAAAGCGATTGTGAATCGTGCGGATTGCGGATCATCGAATCGGACTCACCCGACGGCTTAATTACCGACGAGGACGATGAGTTCCAAGATATGCTCTTGTGCGAACTTGAGTATCAATTAAACAATCAATAAAGGAAATATGATGAGACACTTCAAATTCGTAGCGAAAACTCCGCTATTAAACAGAATGACAACACCACTAAAACATATGATCAGAGCATTGAAACCATATAAGCGCGATCTAAAACGATCATCTGTATATGCCTACAAGTATGAACTAGAACTTGAGCGACTATCAGGCAAAAGCAATAGAAGAATACCAATAGGTTTTATTAGGGCGTGTTGGCATAAACACTACTTCGCAGGGTGCTACACAGGCGCAGAGAACGATTAAACAATCAATAAAGGATCAATCATGGAAGTCTATTTAATGAGAATGTCTCAGGCAGAGATCAATGCGCTTAACGATGTGGTGAGCTATGTGCTCGACACAGAAGCGGACTCTTACGAACACGAGTTGCGCGATGGTGGTGGCGAGGGTCACATCTATGCTTCTGCATTGGTGTTGCAGAAGTGGATCGAGGACGGATCAGATGAATAAGTATTTTCTTTAACGATGTTGTGTTATGTGTCAAGTTATGATACAATGTAGTTGTGGGTGGGGAACTATCCACAGTCAGTTCTTATTTAGTCATTCGGGTCGACCCGAATTCATTCAGTAAAGGAATCAGTATGGGAAAGTTAAAAAGTCTTCTAATCGATACCAACGAGCAAGATCGTCGGGTACTCGAAACCATCAAACCCAAGGTGCATATCCTCATGTGCAACGGCAAGCCAGTAGACACATATGTTGACCGCATGACCGCAGAGTATGAGATGCACCTCTGCATACAGGGCGATGCGCAAGAGCTTGGACAAAGCAATTCTTACGAGATCGTCACATTACCACTTCAGACTCACAGGATGGACTAACTATGACCCAGCGCATGAAGCCAATGTGCGTGCGTTGTGGCGATACATTTTCGCCCAAGCGTGCCAACGCAGGATACAACATCTGTCTGTGGTGTGGCGAGGAGGAAGCACAGACTCGCAAGCACACCATCGTGCCTATGCACAAGAGCAACTATATGCTCGTGACGAATCGGGAAGACTTAAAAGGTATTAACAACAAGGGAGGATATTACAAATGAACATTGAAAAAGAAATAAACCAAGCAACAGAACTTGCACACAAGATCGGTGAAGCACTAGATGGGGAATCAATGGCACTAGTCTTGACTGTACTGTCTCGTATGTACATTCAATCCGCAATCGAGATGGATATATCCAAAGAAGATTTGATGTCAGCATCTTCACACATCTACGACCTGCTCGCTGATAACTCAGACGAAGCAATCCACTAAACAATCATTCACATAAACACGAAGGAATAATTATGAATTTCGAACTATCGCAACCCAAGCAGATCATCTCCCTTTCATCGTCAGCACATATTGTCTCAGTTGAAGTCAATGTGTGGACTGCGACCAAGCAAGACCGCGCGATATCAAACGAGGTCACGTCGATGAAGAACGCAGACTCAGAAGCAGGTAAGTTCACCAAGAACTTGCTCTCCAGTTCACCCGAACACAAAGCGCTGATGAATTATCGGCAGACAGTTTATAACTGGCTTCAGCGTTCAACGTACGACTGGTCAGGGTCTAGTCGTTTGCTACCACTTGTTAACCTTGAGAAGTTTATGAAGGAATTCAATCAGCATGAGATCGAGTTCAATAAACTGCTCGACGTGTTCATTGCGAAGTATCCTCAGATCGTGAGCGATGCCGCCTTTAAGCAGGGAGATATGTTTGATAGAAGTCAGTATCCTGATGTTGCGAACGTACGTTCGAAGTTCCGCATTAAGTTGTTCGTCACAACTGTGCCCAAGAACGACTTCAGATCAAGTATCTCATCGGTCATAGCCGAAGACTTAAAGAACCATTATGAGCGCCAAGTGGCAGAGATCATCGACAACGTAATGACAGATGCAAGCGAGAGATTCTTGGAGATAGCATCTCGCATAAGCAATGCTTGTACCGAAGCCACACCCGACGAGGACGGCAAGGTCAAGCGCAAGAAGATATACGACACAACTGTAACCCAAGCCAAGGAGATATGCGTAACCCTCAAAGAGTTTAATCTTACAAACAATCCTCAACTGGAGGAAGCACGACAACGCTTAGAGAACGCGTTGCGCGATGTAACTGTGGACGATCTGCGTGAGAGTTCATATGTTCGTAGTGTGGTGAAGAACGACGTCGACGACATACTGTCTAAGTTCGCGCCACTGTCTTTTAATTAATCATTCACATCAACCCGAAAGGCAAATCATGTCACAAATCAACTTCTCTCTTACCATGTCCATCGACGAGACAAAGGACTTCATCAAAGCGATGGCAGATCAAATCACACCTGTCGTTGTTTCAGAACCTGGAGTTGGCAAGTCAACCATACTGAAGACTCTGCAAGCTGAGATGGGCGATGGGTACGACTACATCTATGTCGACTGTCCTGTTAAAGATATGATGGACGTTGCGGCTTCCATACCGAACCATGATACCAAGTCGCTTGAGTATTATGTATCCGATCTATTCAAGATCAAGAATGGTCGCAAGAAAGTCATCATGCTCGACGAGTTTATGAAAGCTCCCAAGCTCTTGCAGGTCATCTTCACTAGAATGATGCTTGAGAGAACTGTGGGCGACGAGCCACTACCCGAGGGGTCATTGCTGTTCGGTACAAGTAACAACTCATCTGATGGTGTCGGTGACAATATGCTCGCTCATGCAGGTAACCGCGTGACTGTGATCAATATGCGCAAGCCGAACCACACGGAGTGGAACATATGGGCAACCAACAACGGCATCGCACGACCTGTGAGGGCATGGGCATCGATGAACCCCAAAGCGTTCAAGTCATACCTTGACCCCGATCAGAAGGACAACGAGTACATCTTCAAACCATCGTCGACTAATAAGCAGTTCGTGTCACCCCGAAGTCTTGCGAAGGCATCTGTCATCGTGAACCGCAGAGATAGCATCACGGAGAACGCGTTGATGGTTGGTCTGTCAGGCACTATCGGCGAAGCAGGCGCGAGGTCAATGTCTGCGTTCATCGCGTTGGAGGGCAAGCTCACATCGTATGCTGATGTGATGAAGAACGCATCGACTATTAAAGTTCCTGATGATGTGTCTGCTCTCGTGATGATGATGTTCGAAGCAGTCGACAACATAGAGACTCAGGACGACCTGAACAACTATATGCAGTTCGTCAATCGTATCAGGAACGCAGAGATTCAATCGATCTTCTTCACGATGATCATGCACACACGACCACGCATTGCGCGGTACAACGACTCGATCAATGCTTGGGCATTGACTAACCACAAACTGATGTAAGGAGTAGGTATGAGATGGTTTGCGAAGTACAACCTGTTAAGAATGTATTTCGCCATCGTTTACATGATGGCGTTCATCGTTTTAATTTTAGATTTATTTGTATGGAGGAAATAGTATGTTAACGCAAGAAGAACGTATCAAGAAGGCACACATCACAATGATGAAGCACCCTGAGACTGCCTTGTACTCAGGTGTGATGATGATGGGTACAACGTCGGTCATCGACAATAAGAACGTAACGGCTTATACCGATGGGGTAAACAAGCGCTACGGCAGAGCGTTCCTTGAGGAATTCTGTAAGCTACAAACCGAGGTCAATGGCTTGGTCTTGCATGAGAACCTGCACATCTCTCTGCGTCACATGATTCACAATCGTGACCTGTTCGAGAAGGACAGATCGCGTGCGAACAAGGCGGCAGACTATGTGGTCAATGACATCATCGTCAATCTCAAGGACAAGTCTTTGTGCAAGTTGCCCGATGGTGGACTGTATGACCCACAGTATCACAACCTATCCATGAGACAAATCTTTGATCTTCTTGAAGACGATGGTGGTGGAGGTGGTGGAGGTGGTGTAGGTAAGGGGTCGGGCGAACCCGATGGCGAAGGTAGCGGAGGGTATCAGTTCGACGAGCATGACACATCAGGCGAGATGAACATGGATGATCTCAAGGAAGCGAACGAGCGCATCGACAGAGCGTTGCGTGAAGGCGCGTTGCTCGCAGGTCGACTTGGTGTAGACATTCCTCGCGAGATCACAGAGATACTNAANCCTNTNATNGACTGGCGCGATGCATTGCGTGACTTTGTATCTGCGTCGTGCAAAGGCAAGGACGAGTACACATGGCGCAAGTTCAACCGCAGATGGGTAGCCAATGACATTTATCTACCAACAGTAGAGAATGAAACAATTGGTGAGGTCATCGTAGCCATCGACACATCAGGGTCAATCGGACAAGATCAGATCAATGAGTTTGCGTCGGAACTGGTGTCTATTTGCGAAGCGGTCGAACCCGAAGCAGTTCGTATTCTGTGGTGGGATACCAAGGTGCATGGGCAACAAGTATTCACAGAGAACTACGCCAACATCGGCTCAATGCTCAAGCCCTTGGGCGGTGGTGGAACGACAGTATCGTGTGTACCCGAATACATCAATAAGCACAAGCTCAAAGCAGAGTGTGTGATTGTATTCACAGATGGTTATGTGGAGAGCAATGTGAAGTGGGACATCGACAGTCCGACTCTGTGGATGATCACAGAGAACAAAGACTGGGAAGTTCCAAGCGGTAAGAAAGTTGTGTTTAACAAATAAGGAGAGATTATGTTTGATGACATCAGAAAGGTAAGCTACAACAGACTCAAGCTCATAACTGAGCATGGCGCATATCGTGGTAGCGAGGAGAGCAATGGCGCGTATCCACTAGGGGCGAGGAAGTATTCCAACAGACACTTCAGACCCTTAGAAGATGGGAGCTATGCGCTTTACTATGCGGATAGGCAGAACATGGACAACAAGGTGAAGGAGAACGCAGACTCAAGTTTGCGTGCGCCGTTCGCCATCGTGCGCCCTGACAACACGATAGAGTTCACGAGGAGTACTGGGTATCAGTCGGAGAATCTTATCTTGAGAGCATTGCTCAACGCAAGTGTGACTCATTCAAAACCACACGAGGGTACTGTGATACATACCTACGGCAACAGGGATAGTACGACCATGCACCCGATGTTCCAAGGATTGAAGTTGGACTTGGACACCATGCAGACTACGAAGCCCTATGAGTTGTACGTCAAAGTATTGATTCGGGACAAGGCGAATGAATTAATAAAGCAGTTCGATGACTTCAAGGTGATCAGCATGACCATGTTCAATGCGATGAATGGTAGTGGTATCAACGAGATGATCGAAGAGTTGCGAATCGCGGCTAGATCACAGAAACGAGAATCTTTCATGGAAGCATACAACAAAGGACACTATGTCGATGCGTTGATGCTTTTCTTTTTCCATGATCTTAACTTTTGGTATTACCTTGATGCGAACGAGGAACGTGTCAAAACGCTGAAGACTAGGGTACAGAACAAGTTGAAGCTCAGATTCAATGAGTATGTTATAAGACAGAACGACACTCCATACAAGTTAGTTCAGTTGGAGACAGGCAAACCATTTAGATCATCTAAGTGGGGCTACAAGATTGTGCAAGATGGTGAAGATGTTATACGTTTATAAAGGAGAGATGCAATGATTGAAACAATTTTATCTACATATGGTGATCGTGAGAGCGCCAAAACAGTACTTGAGACACACTCAACGTACAGGGACTTGGCATTTGAATTCTGTAACGCGTTCGGCGTGAAAGTAACAGGTGCTAAGTCTAACAGTACCAAACTCAGCGTAGTAGATCACGAAGGTATACCGCTAGGGTATTTGCAAGTCGACAAGGCGATGGGCAAGCCAGCCTATATTTATAATTGTCATGCAGTTATAAATAAAACTCGCAGTAGTAGGAACTCAGATTCATCTTCTAGAGATTCAAACAAGATCAATACTTTGATCAGAACACTCAAGAAGAATGACGAGATACCAACTGCTGAGAGAGTTACTAAACAATTTTTAGGTACTATCAAGTATGGATTCAATGAACTGAGACATGAATCACCAAGTACTCGCGTTCAGATTACGAGAGATACCATGTATGGCATTTGCCAACAGTTGATAGGTCTGCCAGTAACATATGCCATAGACATGAGTCACATACAAGACTTGTATAACAATATGATTGAAGACGAACGGAGATCAGAAGAAGGTATGAAGGAACTCAAGAGGTTTGCCAAGGGTGTGACTACTATAAGATTACCCCAAAAGGATTGGCATAACAGCGAGGACTTTTATTTAATTGGTAAAGTATCGTTAGACTCAAACGAGGACTTGGTTACATCAAATTACAAACGATACGATTCTATGTCCGACACACCATACGCAGGACTAGCAACCATGTGTAAAACATATCTCAGTAGAGATAATAATCTCAGTTCCAATGATAATGAATTCGGGTTAGCCCGAAGGGATAGATACTTCAAGGACTTGGATATCATATCTTGTTATAGTGGCACAGATCATTTCATCTTGATTCCTGACAATGCAGAGTAAATATCCTAGCCCAATATCTCATTGGGCGATTGGGGATTACATTCGTACACCCATGATCATTGATGGCGACGACTACATTCTATGTGTGGGCGATAACGATATCAGGATATTCACAGAACAAACATTACCTGATTTTGTTAAGTCATTGATGACCATGATACACGCGTTTACCCCTAATCTTTTTGATACGTTTTCGCCTATGAAGGGTGTTGTTTTCCAACATAAGAATGGTCAGCTACAAATGATGCAATCCATTTATGATAACAATCAAGATTATAAATTGAATGAAATCGGATGGCAGTTGACACAAAACTTATATATGTTAATATTGACGACCAATCAGTTTCATGAGGTCAGAGATGGCAACGCCCGAAAGCAAAGTAAAGAACAAGGCAAAACTAGCCCTAGCTAGACTAGGCGCATACTACACATTCCCCATGACAGGCGGATATAGCAATTCGGGAGTGCCCGATATCCTAGTCTGTTATCGGGGAATTTTCATTGGTCTTGAGTGCAAGGCTAATGGCAACAAGCCTACGCGTTTGCAAGAATCACATATCAAAGAAATAAATATGAATGGCGGTATTGCATTTATCGTAGACGAACACAATGTAGATAATCTTTATGAACTTTTGAAGGAGAGAGTAGATGGACATAACAATGCTAACAAGAGCTAGACAGTTGTGGTGTGTAGAACATTCACCATACTATCAGCAACGCCACAATATGCGTGCGTGGGTGCGCGCGATTAGGGTGGTGGGTGATAACTGGCTTCTACATAAAAAGACAGGGAGGGCTAATGAAAATGCAAGCAACTCTATCGTTTAACTATCCCGAAGACGAGGGCAAACTCGAAGACGCATTAAAAGCAACCGAGTATCGTGAAGCTCTAGAACGTGTAGAGAAACGTATACAAGAACACTTTGACCATGACGACAGTCCTGAGTTCACCATAGCAAGTATTAGCACAATAGTAAAGCTAGCATTGAGGGGGCACTTATGACTAGAGAAGAATACATTAAATTATTTCACAAAGAGCAACTTAACCTTGTTGCATTCAAACGTTTGATGGATTGCGATGAAGAAGTTTTGCGATTAGTAAATAAAGCAATAGAAAAAGAACGTGAGGAATGTGCAAAATTGGCAGACGAATATGCTAATGGGTTAGAACGTAATTACTCTGAAATCATTTCGGACAAAATCCGAGCAAGGAAACAAGAATGATTTATACAACATTTAAACAATGGGTCAAAGGTCGATTTCTTGAAACAGGAGAGCCACGCAAAAAAGCATATTCAAAAGATGAATTTGCCTTGATAGAGATGGGTTGGGGATATGGGTATGACGCTGGTGTAATGGTAGAGCGTGAGCAATGTGCCCAGATTGCAGACGAATGGTCAGTTGCTTATCCTCACCCATCAAAAGTTATTGCTGAAACAATCCGAGCAAGGGGACAAGAATGACTGACGAAGAAATACACAACATTTATTTGCACATGAGTGGCAAAGCAGAGGGGTTGGTTGAAGCGACTGGCAACGCTGACTTTCCTGTATTGTTTGCTAGAGCAATCCTTGAGTACGAAGGAATGACAAAAGATGTGCAAAACATGGCATCTAAATCTACCTATAAAGAACAACTAGAAACAAAAGATGAGCCTGTTGCTTGGGGCATGGAAACAGACGGCCTTATCTATGATGTTATCTGCCCTGCCGAACACGAGCGTGAAGAAGGTGAGTACACTATACCTCTTTACACTACACCACAACCAAAGCAAGAGCAGAGTGAGCCTGTGGCATGGATGACAGAAAATAAATATTTAATTACTAAAGATGAAAATCTTGCTAAACAAATTAAAGAACAAGGCGATGAACCTATTATTCCACTTTACACCACACCACAACGCACATGGGTGTGTCTGACAGATGCTGAAGTCTTTGAGCTTTTTGGACGTTTTACAACGATGACTGGAAAAAGCTGGCTTGATTTGTATCGAATGGCAGAAACTAAACTAAAGGAGAAAAATGGATACTGAAGAAATCATAGCAAAGATACTGGCAAACGAGTGGTGGCCTTTTGATCAAGTAGACCCAAAGATACTTGAAGAGATACAACGCAGAGACAAACAACAGGAGATAGAGGGGTTTGAGGAGGCGTTGTTATGACAGTACTGGACGCAGTATGTATTTGTGTAGCGTTAGGGTGCGCCGTGATAAGCGCAACACTATCACTATTTTTATGTTGGATAGCTATAAGGAGTATGACAAATGATCGCGATTGAAATGCACAAGAAGAGACAGAGAGTTGGTATGGACATTGTTGCCGAGGTATTGTTGGCGATGATCATACATAAGGAATCGGGTACACCAGTAATGGTAATGATTGAACACGCAGTCAACAACGGAGTTGCTTCACAAGCGACAGTACATCGTGCAATAGACTGGCTGAGAGAGAAGAAGTACATTGATACTATCTTTAAAGAAGATTTGCGCACCAAGTATTTGGTAGCAACTAAGAAAGGTTTAAGACACTTTAAGGAGAAGAAAGCATGACTAAAGACGACCTTAACGCATGGTGTGAACACGCTAGTGAATATGAGCGTGGCTTTATTGACGGAATGCAAAAACAAATGCAATCAAGTGTAGACAAGGCAGTCAACTCAATGGGCAAGCGTGAATGGGTGGGACTGACTGATGAGGAAAAAGCGCAATTTGTTGTTGCGTATTACCCATCAAACTGGGACAGAAAAACGGCAGTATCTTTAATGAACGACTACGAAAAATACCT
>TBL_comb48_EPIDRAFT_1003058_pt1 | contig 11310 bp, 9 predicted proteins | sample TroBogEpilimnion_37_FD_10681 | JGI IMG/M metagenome (IMG submission 10681)
CCTGGCTCATTCTTCCGCCGCGAAGGTCGTCCTTCAGAAGATGCAATTCTTACCTGCCGTTTGATCGACCGCCCATTGCGTCCATCATTCGTCAAGGGTCTGCGTAACGAAGTCCAGATTGTTGTCACAGTCATGGCACTTCACCCAGATCACATGTACGACGTGATTGCGATTAACGCGGCATCGATGTCAACCCAGCTCGCAGGTTTGCCATTCTCAGGCCCAATCGGTGGCGTTCGCGTTGCCTTGATTGAGGGCCAATGGGTCGCATTCCCTGATCACTCTGATTTGGATAAGGCTGTCTTCGACATGGTCGTTGCTGGTCGTATCGCAGGCGACGATGTCGCCATCATGATGGTGGAAGCAGAAGCAACCTCCAAGACCATCGATTTGATCAAGGGTGGCGCAGGCGCTCCTACTGAAGAAATAGTTGGCGCTGGACTAGAAGCAGCTAAGCCATTCATTCGTATCTTGTGTGAAGCACAGATGGAATTGGCGAAGGTTGCTGCAAAGCCAACCGCTGAATTCCCGGTCTACTTGGATTACCAAGATGATGTCTACGCTGCTGTTGAAAAGGCTGCGAAGGATCAGCTTGCAGCTGCGCTCACCATTGCTGGAAAGCAAGAGCGCGAAACCAAGCTTGATGAAATCAACGCAGCTGTCACCGAGCAATTGGCAGAACAGTTCGAGGGCCGCGGCAAGGAAATTTCTGGCGCGCTTCGTTCTGTAACCAAGAAGCTTGTTCGCCAGCGCGTCTTGCGCGAGAAGGTCCGTATCGACGGCCGTGGCTTGCGCGATATTCGTGCGATCACCGCTGAAGTAGAGGTCATGCCTCGCGTTCACGGTTCCGCAATCTTCGAGCGCGGCGAGACCCAAATCTTGGGTGTCACAACCTTGAATATGCTCAAGATGGAGCAACAGCTCGACACCTTGAGCCCAGAGAACCACAAGCGTTATATGCACAACTACAACTTCCCGCCTTACTCAGTAGGCGAGACCGGTCGTGTTGGTTCACCTAAGCGCCGCGAAATCGGCCACGGTGCTCTTGCAGAGCGTGCGTTGGTTCCCGTTCTTCCTACCCGCGAAGAATTCCCATACGCAATTCGTCAGGTATCAGAAGCGCTCGGATCAAACGGTTCGACCTCAATGGGTTCTGTCTGTGCATCGACCATGTCGTTGCTCAACGCAGGTGTACCGTTGAAGGCAGCTGTTGCCGGTATCGCAATGGGCTTGATTTCAGATGATGTTGATGGCAAGACCGAGTACGTCGCCTTGACCGATATCTTGGGTGCAGAAGATGCATTCGGAGATATGGACTTCAAGGTTGCCGGTACCAAGGACTTTGTTACCGCGCTTCAGCTTGATACTAAGTTGGACGGCATTCCTGCCTCTGTTCTCGCCTCTGCTTTGTTGCAGGCGAAGGAAGCACGTTTGACCATCCTCGGGATCATGAACCAAGCAATCGACGCACCAGATGAGATGAGCCTCCTTGCTCCTCGCATCATTTCGATCAAGGTTCCCGTTGATTTGATCGGCGCAATCATCGGACCTAAGGGCAAGATGATTAACCAGATTCAAGACGAGACCGGCGCAGATATCACCATCGAAGACGATGGAACCATCTACATCGGCGCGCTTGAGGGCTCACAGGCTGAAGCCGCCAAGGCCATGATTGATGCAATTGCTAACCCAGTTGTGCCAAAGGTCGGAGAGCGCTTCAACGGCAGCATCGTGAAGCTGGCGACCTTCGGAGCATTCGTCTCCTTGGTTCCAGGCAAGGATGGCTTGCTCCACATCTCGCAGATCCGCAAGATGCACGGCGGAAAGCGAATTGAAAACCTTGAGGATGTCATGAAGGTCGGCGACAAGATCAACGTCGAAATTCAGGAGATCGATCCGAAGGGCAAGTTCTCACTCGTGGCTGTCGATCCTGATGGCAACATCTATGGCGCCGGCGATGCTGGAGCAGAGAAGTAAGAACTCTTCCTTAATCGGAAATCGACGTAATGGAAAAAACAACTCTTCCGAGCGGATTGCGAATTGTCACTGAAGAAGTCAGTGGCGTTCGCTCCGCAACGGTAGGAATTTGGGTCAACGTAGGCTCTCGCGACGAGACAAAACCAGTCGCGGGAGCTTCACACTTTCTCGAGCACTTATTATTTAAAGGCACGAAGTCCCGCGAAGCGATGGAAATTTCCTCATCCATCGAAGCAGTAGGCGGCGAGATGAACGCCTTCACCACCCAGGAATACACCTGTTATTACGCGCGCGTTATCGACACCGATTTACCGCTCGCGGTTGACGTTATTTCTGATTTGATGACCTCGTCATTGGTCCGCGCTGCCGACGTGGATTCGGAGCGGAACGTTGTCCTCAGCGAGATATCGGTTCGCGATGACGATCCATCAGATTACGTCGGAGAACTCTTTCTCAATACGTATTATGGCGACAATCCCTTGGGTCGATCGGTGCTGGGCACGGTCGATTCCATTAACGGAATGTCGCGCAACGCGGTCTACAACTATTATCGCAAGCACTACAAGCCGNATGAAATGGTTGTTTCAGTCGCTGGCAATATCAAGCACAAAAAAGTGGTGAAGCTGGTCGAGGCTGCTCTTTCTCGAGATGGTTTCCTTGATGTGCCCGCGATTAAATCTGATATTCGTTCCTCCGACCCGGTGAAGACTCCTGGCATCGGCAAAGTGGGAATGCTGGATCGCAAGACCGAACAAGCCCACGTCATCTACGGAGTGCCGGGCGTTGCTCGCACCGATGATCGCCGCTTCGCTTTAAGCATTCTGTCTATGGTCATCGGCGGTGGCATGTCCTCTCGACTCTTTCAAGAGATTCGCGAGAAGCGGGGCCTGGCGTATACGACCTATGCCTATCCTCAACAGTTTGCGGGAAGCGGCGTTCTCTATTTTTATGCCGGTTGCAAAACCGACAAGGCGGTCGAGGTCGCGGAAATTATGCGCGACGTGACGATGGACATTGCCGCCCACGGCGTGACCAGCGAAGAAATTACTCGCGCCAAAGGTGCGGTATCGGGCTCCATGGTTTTGAGCCAGGAAGACACCTTCTCGCGCATGAGCCGAAACGGTCAGAGCGAGCTTGTTTATGGTCGGATGACCAGCTTCGACGACATTTTGAAGAAGATTTCGGCGGTGACGCCCGAGCAAGTTCACCAAATTGCGCGCGACTTGTTCAATCAACCTTCTACGCTTGCCGTAGTGGGGCCCTTCCGAAGCGCCTCAAAATTTGAAAAGGTGATCTCATGAGTATCAAGGTTGCGATTCTCGGCGCACAAGGTCGAATGGGTTCCGAAGTCGTTAAGGCCGTTACTGCCGCGACCGACATGGATGTGGTCTGCGCGATTGATGTGAACGATGACATCAATCAACTCGTCACGAGCGGCGCACATGTAGTGGTCGACTTTACTCACCCCGACAGCGTGATGAAGAACCTGGAATTCGCGATTAACCACGATGTCAGTGTTGTTGTAGGCACAACTGGATTTGATGAGAAAAAGCTGGCCGAGATCAAGGGTTGGTTGTCTGCGCACCCAAAGGTCGGTGCACTGATTGCACCAAACTTCGGATTAGGCGCGGTCTTGATGATGCAGTTTGCCGCGCAGGCTTCGAAGTATTTTGAATCGGCGGAAATCGTCGAGCTCCATCACCCTAATAAGGCAGACGCGCCTTCAGGCACCGCAGCCCGCACCGCAGAATTAATCACCGAGGCCCGTAAATCTGTGAACAAATCGGCGATGCCGGATGCCACCACCAGCGCGCTCGATGGTGCTCGCGGCGCAAAGGTTGGCGATGTTCCGGTCCACTCGGTCCGCCTCCGCGGCTTGGTTGCACACCAAGAGGTGATCCTTGGTGATGTAGGGGAGACACTCACTATTCGCCACGACTCCATTGATCGCACTGGTTTTATGCCCGGCGTATTGCTCGGAATTCGCAACGTCGTGAAGACTCCAGGTTTAACCTTTGGACTCGAACATTTTCTCGACCTGAAGTAGTTTTATCCCACCCGAAAAAGGAGTACCAAGGATGTCAAAAGAAATCACAATGTACGGTGCCGACTGGTGTGGAGATTGCCGTCGCTCAAAGCGTTTCTTGGATGCTAATAACGTTAAGTACACCTATGTAGATGTCGAAGTTGATGCAGCAGCCGCCGATAAGGTTATGGAAATTAACGGTGGAATGAAATCTATTCCAGTAATTCTCTTCGAAGATGGTACCCACTTGACCGAGCCATCAGATAACGACTTGAAGGCTAAGTTAGAGGCACTCTCTATCCTTTAAACAATATTCTTCAGTCAAGCTCGCTTTAGTGAAAGTGAAAAACTAAAGCAGATGTAATAGCGGCGCTCAGAACCACTACGGGGAAGGGCGCCTTTGCTATGAGTGCAGCGATAGCGACTGCAACACCGGCAGCGCGATGATCAATCACTAGTTTGGTCTTCTCAGCCAGCGTTTGGGTCGCGACCAAAGCGCTTAATAGCGCAATCGGAATTAGTGAATTAATCCGCTGTACTCGCGGTGCGCGAGCCAGCTCTCGGGAATGGTTGAGCCCACGTATTTCAAGGCATACGCCAACACCGATGCGCCGATGACGGCAATCCACTGTGTGCTCATTCGCGCCAACCAATCGCAATCGCCAGCACGGCGCAGGAAATAATTGGCAGGCCGGCAGGAAGTCCTGGTGTGAGCACGAGTGAGAGCACAATCGCTGCCGCCATTAGCGCCCAGGTGTTACGCGCTTTGAGTCGAGGCCATAACAAACCGAGAAAAGCGGCGGGGACGGCTGCGTCCAAGCCCCATGCGGCGGGATTTCCCATCGCCTTCGCGCCGATTGCGCCGAGCAAGGTAAAAATATTCCAGAAGAGAAAGACGCCAATACCCGTTCGCCAAAATCCTTGCCGCGCATCGTCATCATGCAACTGGGCGAGCGCTACGCCAGTCGATTCGTCGATTGTCACGTGCGCCGCGGCGGCGCGTTTCCAACCTTGTACTTTCAGCAACGGCGCCATGCGCATTCCATACAGTGCGTTACGCGTTCCGAGCAACGTTGATGTTGCGATTGCGTTTATGGCGCCACCACCAGCACCCACTACACCCACCACCGCAAATTGCGATGCGCCCGAGAAGGTAAGTAGCGATAAGAGGCAGGCCTGGAGAATTGTGAAGTGATCCGCGACCGCCGCCGCTCCAAAGGCCACGCCGTATGCCCCGACCGTAATCGAGACGCTAAATGAATCGCGCTTCACTGACACGCCGATAGTGTGCCGTAATCCCCGCCTTCATGGCGAGCTCTATATAGGGTCGGGCGTATGAGCGAGGCCCAAACACAAGACGCACCAGCAACCCATTATCCGATCGAATTTCGTTCCGAGATGACGGTCGAGCTCGTGAAATCTAGCGCGAGTGATTCCGATGTTATTTGGGCGGCGCGGGTGTCGACCGCAGGCGAACAATCGTTGGACGCGGTTGGATCGGATGCATCTCGGGCAGAGGGTTTGATTAATTACTTGGCGCGCGAACGTCATGGCTCGCCATTTGAGCACACCTCGATGACCTTCTTTGTTTCTGCCCCGATCTTCGTTTTCCGTGAATTTATGCGCCACCGGATCGCTTCATATAACGAAGAGAGCGGTCGCTATCGTGAATTACGCCCGGTCTTTTACGTGCCTGGTCCAGAACGCAAGTTGGTGCAGATCGGAAAACCTGGGGCATATTCCTTCGTAGACGGTAGCAAAGAGCAACATGACCTAACCGTCGAAGCAATTAAGGGTTCGTGCACTCAATCGTACGAGGCCTACACAAAAATGCTTGACGCAGGCGTTGCTCGTGAAGTCGCGCGCGCGGTTCTGCCGGTCACTTTGTACTCCTCGATGTACGTCACCATGAACGCTCGCGCGTTAATGAATTTCCTCTCGCTGCGTACCGCTCGAGAAGGCTCGCATTTCCCGAGTTATCCACAGCGTGAAATTGAAATGGTTGCGGAAAAAATGGAAGAACATTTCGCACAATTAATGCCAATTACATACGGCGCCTTCCAAAAATCTGGCCGAATCGCGCCGTAATCCGAGCTTTCTACCGCCGCCGCGGACTTTCGGATAACCTTCACTCATGAGCACCCCCGCACCGTTTGGACGCATGCTGACCGCGATGGTCACGCCCTTTAACAAGGATCTGAGCGTCGACTGGGCCGGAGTCGAAACAATTGCCAAGCACCTGGCTGCCAATGGCCACGATGGAATAGTTGTTAACGGAACTACCGGCGAGGCGCCCACCACAAAGCCAGAAGAAAAAGACGAGATTATTCGCGTAGTAAAGGCAGCGGTTGGAAATTCGGTCAAGGTTCTCGCAGGTGCGGGAGATAACGAGACTTCGTTCTCGATTGACCAAGCAAAGCGCGCGCAAAAAGCGGGCGCGGATGGCGTTCTCATCGTCACGCCGTACTACAACAAGCCCCCTCAAGCCGGCATCAAGGCGCACTTCCGCGCGGTTGCTGGGGCTACAGATTTGCCAGTGATGATGTACGACATTCCTGGTCGCACTGGTGTCGAGCTGGAGAGCGATAGCATCATCGAGCTCTTCGAAATCCCTAACATCGTTGCTCTTAAGGACGCTAAGGGAAATGTTGCCGCGACATCGTGGGTAATCAAGCGATGTGGCATTCCGGTTTATTCCGGCGATGACATTTTGAACTTGCCGTTGCTCTCAGTCGGCGCGGTTGGATTTGTATCCGTCTGCGGACATACCGTTGGAAAAGATTTACGCGAGATGCTGGATGTCTGGTTTGCAGGCAACGCGGCTCGTGCGCTCGAAATTCACCAAAAATTATTGCCGGTATACACCGGAACCTTCCGCACTCAAGGTGCGATATTGACTAAGGCCGCGCTCAATCTCATGGGCTTGCCTGGCGGATTTACACGATTGCCACTTGTCGATGCCACCGAAGCGCAGATTGCGCAATTGCGGGAGGACCTACGACAAGGCGGAGTAACACTTAACTAATGAATCATCCCCATCCAGAACTGCCATACCCTCCAAAACTAGAAGCTAAAACTCTTCGTATCGTCGCCCTTGGTGGCCTCGGTGAAATCGGTCGCAACATGACCGTCTTTGAATACGAAGGAAAGTTATTAATTGTTGACTGCGGCGTTCTCTTTCCGGAAGAGAGCCAACCCGGCATCGATCTGATTTTGCCGGACTTCTCATATATCCGTGAACGCTTGAATGACATCGTTGCAGTTGTGCTTACGCACGGTCACGAAGACCATATCGGTGCGGTTCCTTACCTTCTGAAAGAGCGCTCGGATATTCCGATTGTTGGCTCGAAGCTCACGCTTGCTTTTACCGACGCCAAGCTAAAAGAGCGACGTATCACGGCGCCACAAATTGAAGTGAAAGCCGGAATGGAGCAATCCTTCGGGCCATTCAATCTTGAATTCATCGCGGTCAACCACTCGATTCCAGATGCGCTTGCGATCGCTATCAAGACACCCGCTGGCGTTGTGCTTGCTACCGGCGACTTCAAGATGGATCAATTGCCATTAGATGGTCGGGTCACCGATTTACCTACCTTTGCTCGGCTGGGCGCCGAGGGCGTCGACTTGTTTATGGTCGATTCCACTAACGCTGATGTTCCTGGCTTCACCACATCGGAGCGGGATATCACCAACGCTTTGGATCGTGTTATCCGCGGTACAGAACGCCGAGTTATCGTCGCATCCTTCGCTTCGCACGTTCACCGCGTTCAGCAAGTAATGGATGTCGCTGCTGCACATGGCCGCAAGGTCGCGCTGGTTGGTCGCAGCATGGTGCGGAACATGAAGCTCGCGCAGGATTTGGGATACCTCACCGTTCCCGAAGGCTTGATCATTGATGCAAAGAACATCGATAACTTCGGCGACAAAGTTGTTCTCATCTGCACCGGATCACAAGGTGAACCGTTGGCCGCACTCTCGCGCATGGCTAATGGCGACCACCAGATTCAGGTGGGCAAGGGCGACACGGTTATCTTGGCCTCATCACTGATTCCCGGAAATGAAAACCCAGTTTTCCGCGTCATTAACGAGCTCACTCGCTTCGGCGCAAATGTTGTCCATAAGGGCAATGCGATGGTTCACGTCTCTGGTCACGCAGCTGCCGGCGAGCTGTTGTATTGCTACAACATTGTGAAGCCAAAGAACGTGATGCCGATTCACGGCGAATGGCGCCACTTGCGCGCTAACGCCGAGTTAGCAATCAAGACGGGTGTTCCACGCAATAACACCATCGTTGTCGAGAACGGCATCGTGATCGATATGGCGAACGGGTATGCCGATGTTGCTGGCGCAGTCCCAGTCGGCTTTGTCTATGTTGATGGCCAGAGCATTGGCGAGATCACCGAGAGTTCGCTCAAGGATCGTCGCATTCTCGGCGAGGAAGGCTTCATCTCCGTGATTGTGGTTATCGATTCGCAGAGCGGAAAGATTGTGGCCGGCCCGGATATTCATGCTCGTGGCTTCACCGAAGACGAAGGTCTCTTTAACGAAGTTAAGGGCATGATCGAAAAAGCGATGGCGCATGCTGTTGCTAATGGAATGAATGGCACGCACCAACTCCAACAAGTAGTACGTAAAACTGTTGGCAGCTGGGTGGGCGAGGAGCATCGTCGCAAACCGATGATCGTTCCGGTTGTAGTCGAGGTCTAACGGCGCGCCTCTCAGGCGCTCAGATAAAAACTCTTTAGGCTTGCGCATCATGGCCACAAAGAAAAAACGCGCTTCCTCGCGCCAGAAAAAAAGCTCTGGTGTCGCAGTGTTCGGCCGCGTGCTCTCTGCCATTTGGCGGGGATTCGCCAAGGCAATTGGCAGCTCGATTCGCTTTGTCTTTCGTGGCGCGGTCGAACTCGAAGCCGAACATCAACGCGATGGCTTTGCCTTTCTTGTTCTGATCGTTGGATTGATTGCGGCAGCAGGCGCCTGGTTCAGTCTGCATAATTTTCTTGGCCGTGCGGTCTATGCCGCGGATTACGGCTTAGTCGGACGCCTCGGTTTTCTCGCGCCCATTATCTTTTTCTATTTTGCGTTCCGCCTTTTTAGAACTCCGGACGAAAGCCGCGCGACCGGTCGGATCACCATTGGCACCATTGTCTTGGTGCTTACGAGCACAGGTTTGGTTCACATCTTTAATGGCTCTATTGGTACCGGCCAGACAGCGATTCGCCATGGCGGTGGCTGGATTGGCTATGGCGTCGCAACGCCTTTGGTCGCACTGGTCACCAACATCTTGGCGATTCCGATTCTGCTGCTGCTTTTTTTCTTCGGATTACTAGTTGTTACGGCTACGCCATTCAGTCGCGTTGTTGCGGGTGTTAAGCGGATTTTCCATTGGGGCAGAGGCCAAGCGGCCGCGGTTCGCGCCAATCGCGCAGAAGCCGACGATGACTTTGAAATTTCAGATACGCCTCCTTTTGAATCACCACTTGTTCAGGAATTCACGCCCGATGAGGATGAGGAACCAGAGGAGCTCGACGAAGAGAGCTTCGATGAGGAATTCACCGTGGAGTTGCCAGTAGCCAAGGCTCCGGCCGAACCTAAGGTGACATCGGTTTCTGCACCAACTACACATCAGCGCTTAATCGATGAGTCCCACCCATACGTCTTGCCGTCGATGGATATACTCAAAGCAGGCCCAGCGAGCAAAGCAAAATCGAAAGCAAATGACACTGTTGTTAACGCACTCGCCCAGGTCTTCGAAGAATTCGGCGTCAATGCTCGCGTGACCGGCTTTATGCGCGGCCCAACGGTGACGCGTTACGAAGTTGAACTCGCTGGCGGCGTTAAGGTCGAAGCCATCACCGCGCTTTCCAAGAACATTTCATATGCCGTCGCTAGTAGCGATGTCCGCATTCTTTCGCCGATTCCAGGCAAGTCAGCTGTGGGAATCGAAATTCCTAATACCGACCGCGAGATTGTCGCGTTGGGCGATGTCTTGCGATCCACGGTTGCTAGCTCCGATGTGCACCCGATGGTGATTGCGCTAGGCAAAGATGTTGAGGGCAATTTCTTGTGTGCCAACTTGGCTAAGATGCCGCACCTATTGGTCGCTGGTGCAACTGGTGCCGGTAAGTCATCGATGATTAACTCGCTAGTCGTTTCTATCTTGATGCGCGCAACGCCGGATGATGTTCGCTTGGTCATGATTGACCCAAAGCGAGTCGAGCTCACCAGCTATGAAGGTATTCCGCACTTGATTGCGCCGATTATCACCAACCCTAAGAAGGCAGCAGATGTGTTGGCCTGGGTCGTTCGCGAGATGGATATGCGTTACGACGACCTCTCATTCTTTGGCTTCCGCCATATCGATGATTTCAATAAAGCGGTTCGCGCCGGCAAAGTCTCACCACCACCAGGCAGCGAACGCGTCATCGAGCCTTATCCATATCTGCTTGTCATCATTGATGAGTTGGCAGACTTGATGATGGTCGCAGCTCGTGAGGTCGAAGAGAGCATCGTTCGTATTACGCAATTGGCTCGTGCAGCGGGTATTCACTTGGTTATCGCTACTCAGCGACCAAGTGTCGATATCGTTACCGGTCTGATTAAGGCGAACGTGCCATCCCGACTTTCTTTTGCAACATCAAGCCTTGCCGACTCACGCGTTATCTTGGATACGCCTGGCGCCGAGAAGCTGGTTGGACAAGGTGATGGCTTGTTCTTGCCGATGGGGGCAAGCAAAGCGGTTCGTATTCAAGGAGCGTATGTCTCCGAGCGTGAGACCGAAGCGATTGTTAATCACGTCAAGACCCAGATGAAACCGGTCTACCGAATTGACTTAACAGCTCCGGTTCAGTCAAAGCATGTCGAAAATGAAATCGGCGATGATTTAGATTTATTGTTGCAAGCAGTTCAGTTAGTTGTTTCCACTCAGTTTGGATCGACTTCGATGCTGCAACGTAAGTTGCGCGTTGGCTTTGCGAAAGCAGGTCGATTGATGGATTTGATGGAGAGCCGCGGAATTGTTGGACCTTCGGAAGGTTCGAAGGCGCGCGCAGTCTTGATCACTGCTGAGCAGATGCCCGATGTGCTCGAGGAGCTGCAAGGGAACATCTAGACGGTTGGTCGAATTGCACATCCCGACGGATATTCAACGGTCGTTCATCTTTCATTCTTGTAATTCAGCGTGGCTGGGGCGAGCCCCAGGGGTGACGAGCCAGAAATAATTTGGCGGCTCGCCGCGCGGCGCTTTACCATTACACCCTTGCTTCTTACCCCCTTAACGAGCAAGAGTGAATAGAGGCCCCCGTGAT
>TBL_comb48_EPIDRAFT_1003063_pt1 | contig 11303 bp, 10 predicted proteins | sample TroBogEpilimnion_37_FD_10681 | JGI IMG/M metagenome (IMG submission 10681)
TTCAAAAAATTCAAGTTTTTTATAGATCGGATAATTCCAATTCGATATAGATCCCTTAGCTACGGGTAGACCCATTTGGTCACTCAAATAATCATGAACCCTCGCTAACGGAATGAGTTGAATAGGACATATAAACAGAAGTTGCTTTTACTTGATTTACATATTGATTCAGTTGAGTTACTCCCTTTGGGGATTCAACAACAAATTTTTCATTTTTTTCATGAACAAGAACTTCGGCACGATACTCTGTAACATGTATCTTGATTTCTAGATCAAAAACCTGCCTGGATTCAAATCTCAAAAACTTTTTAAATAAGTGCCGCTCGAAAATCGTGAAAAAACGAAGACAGCCATCTAATATTTCGATTTCAGGGGGAAATAAACCGTACTGACCTTCATGTGAATTTCTAGAAATCATTAAGTTCATTGTTGTTTTTATCGATAAATCACATTTTTTTGAAAAAATGGCTGACTAGTTACATTTTATTTAAGCGATAACAAAATCCTTCGTAACAAGAAAGAGAAGGAGGCCATTCTTTTAAGAATTGAAAAGCGTATTTGTAAATAGATTTGAGTTCAGTGTGCCCGCTGATGACGCCAAAGATATATATCGTGACAATTTCTTCATCAGTGATAAGAGACTGTCCTTGATTCGAACTCATTCGTACAGAATCACAACAAATTCCTTCCCTCCAATAGTAGCATAAAACAAGTTACACAGTAACCAGTTGAATTGGCAAATTCATAATGAGCCTCCTAAGTAGTTTAGTTATCTGTTGGTTTCAGATTGGATAACAGACTGCTCAGCTTACTTCTATAAAAATCAGCAAGTTAGGTTTTTATTGGACTAAATCATTCAACTTTTGATTGGCATTGAAAGCAATTTCTTGTCAAGTCTCCTCGAATAACCTCTGCAAGTTTTTTTTAAGAACTTTGGCAAGAGATAGTGTTTATTGGGAATCCTATCAGCTGATTGCGATGGGCATTTTTACACCCTTTTTTTGAAAAACAGGGGATGCTTCCGCTTTTTCTACGATTTTAATGCGACGCATTAAGTTATGATGATAGCTCTCTTTTATGACTTTGAGGAAGCACTTTACGGTATTTGCGTATGAATGTTTGTCTACCTACCAAGTATGGGTAGGCGCTCTTTTTCTCTACTTACTTTTTTGTTCATTCGAAATATTTTTATCTTTTGGTACGCAATGCTGGATATGCGAGTTTTTGCGGCTGATACATCAGAGATGTCACTGCTTATGATCTATTCTCGGTTGATCCAAAAATTGTACTATCTTGTGAAAAAACTCTAAGAACTTAATTGATTTCACATGAATAAGAGAAGAATGGGAGCTAATCGCTTTCTGAGTTTCTCTTGTTGTGTGGGATGATGAGGTGAGTATTTTGAAAAGTCGTAAAAAGGTAGATGTTCTTGAACTTTCCATCAAAAGGATTCTGGCAGAGGTTCAAACTTCGTTCACTTTCTGAAGCAACTAACTATTTTGAGGATGGCTTTGGGTTCTTGAGTGGATACGAGGCTGTGATTGAAGTTTGTGTTACTTCCTAAATCCAGCTTGAGTCAGGAGTCCATGAGATGAGCAATGAAGAGCAGGAGTGGTTACTAAATATTCTTATAATAATATATATGGGTTGTATTTTTGTGATGGGTTATGTTTATACTTTCGATGCGGTGGTTTTTTTAGAGAACATGAGGATTTTTTTTTCAGCTTAGGGTGTCTCAGCAGGGATTTCCTTTCTGGCGTTTTTCTTGTGTTTTGTAAACAACTTTTTTCATTTTTTTTCCATCAAACAGGGGTCTTTTTTTAGTGAAAGATCTGCTAGCTTCCTTGGGATTGTGGAGAGAAAGCTTTCCTTTCTCAGAGGATGTTTGGTTCGCTAGTGCTCCTATTGTGGATTTGTCATTGAGGTCGTTTCATGAGCAGTCTCTGTTCTTGAGCGTTCTTGATTTCAGACAATTGATTAGATAGAATTATTTTTTAAAAATGGATGCAAAGTTAATCTTTTATATTTATAGAAGGACGGACTGCTGGGTGAGAGTATGAGCTGCGATGAGCAGAAGGAGGACGGAATCTCGGGGACTCGTATGGTGGGTGGACTTTTAGGCAATGAGTTGATTCTTATTTGAGAGGGTTTGAGTGTAAGATGGGTGATTGACTCAATAATAAATCTTAAAGTCAAACGAGATCGGGGTTGTGCCAGAAAAAACTTCCTATTCTTAGTTGATCGTGCTGAATAAGCCAATCCATGAGCAACATAGATCGACATGAAAATATTTTACGAATTTGATGTCGAAGACAGAAGTCTTCTCAAGATACGAAGTTACTTTGGGAGCCATCCTAAGGAATGAGTAATGTTGAGGTGACTCAATTTACATTTTTAATTGAGATCTATCGAGGGGTCTTCTTACTTGACTGGGTTCTTAGGCGATTTTTTTGGAAGCTTGATCCACGGGATGCTTGGCGCTGGCGGTCAGGCAGGGGGATTGTGGTGGCCTTGTTAGGATACTACTTGCTGTATTCTCTCAAATAGAGTAAGTCAGGCTCATGGATCTTTCTTTTGATGAGTGTGTTGGGTCTTGCTTGATTTTTAAAATGATCCAAGTTGTTCATAGCAAAATACAGCAGAGGAGTATTTTTACCGCGAGTCTTAAGGGAGATCTAAGGAGCATCAGCCTGAAGCCTAGTCCTTGACTTTTTGTCTGGGAAGAGTTTTAGGTTGTATGAGATTCAGGGGCCTCATAGTTTAATGGATAAAACGGTCCTTTCCTAAAGGACTGATCCAAGTTCGATTCTTGGTGAGGCTAAATGAAGGTGTGTTTTTTATTTTTCTTGTGCTTTTTGAAACATGCCGTTATAAAGCTTCCTTCCACTAAAATCATTTGATGGGAATCGATAAAATGGTGCTGAGTATGCAAAAAATTGTTTTGGGAATTTCATTTATTTTTTTAGGAATGGCTGAATTTTATGAGGGAAGTTTAGCGGCAGTTGCTGAAACTCAGAAAATTCAATTAAAAATGGGTCTTTGCGCGGATTATCCTCCTTTTGAGTTTAAGAAGAATGGGGAAATTTTAGGCTTTGATGTGGATTTGGCACATGCTATCGCTGAGGATTTAGGTGTTCAGCTTGTGATGCAAGACATGGACTACAGTGCCTTGGTGCCTGCTTTGCAATCAAGAAGGATTGATTTTGTGATATCCTCTATGGCGAGGACTCCCGAGAGAGCAAAAAATTTGAGTTTTAGTGATCCCTATTATTTTAGCGAGTTGGCTCTTGTTTTGAAAAAGGGGACTTTGTTTGGTGCAGAGACGGATTTTCGTGGGAAGCGCGTAGGAGTGCAGCTTGGTTCCACGATGGAGAAGTATGCGAAGACAGAAGCAAGCCTTCATGAGGGGATGACAGTTCTTGCGTTGGGAAAAAATCATCTTTTGATTCAAGAGATTAAATCAGGTCGGTTATTTGGGATGGTGGCAGAGAAGATTCAAGCGCAGGCTTTTGTTCGAGCTAATGAGGATTTAAAGTGGGCTCCCCTTTCTGGGCAGGGGGATGGTTATGCCATTGCTTTCAAAAAAGAAGTACCGGAGCAAGTTTGGAAGTCAAGATTTGATGGAGCTTTGAAGCGTTTGATGCGAAGTAGTAAAATGAGAGTTCTTCGAAAGAAGTGGTTAGCGTCCTGATGCTTGACTATTTACGTGCTGAGTCTTCGACGTTTTTGTATGTTTTAGGTGGGGTTTCTTGCACATTGAAATATACTTTTTTGTCTTTTATTGGGGGTATTGTTCTGGGGACCTTTCTTGCTGTTTTGAAGGTGAGTCCTTCGGTTCTAGCAAGGAGGGCTGCTCAGATTTATACTTCTGTTTTTCGAGGAACTCCTATGCTGGTGCAATTGAGTATGATTTACTTTGGTGCTCCCAGCTTAGTGTCGTATCGGATTTCTCCGCTACTGGCAGGAGTGATTGCTTTCTCTTTAAATTCAGCAGCTTATGTTTCGGAGATCATTCGAACAGGAATTCGTACCTTAGATCGGGGTCAATTTGAGGCTGCGCAGGCTTTGAGTATACCGTTTCTTTTGATGATGAAAGATATCATTATTCCTCAAGCATTCCGTAATGTTCTTCCCGCATTGTTTAATGAATTGATCAATCTTTTGAAAGAAACAGCATTGATTTCATTTTTGGGAGAAGAAGATATCATGCGCCGGGCTCAATTAGTTTCTGCTGAAACTTATGCTTACTTCAAGCCTTTGGTAATGGCTGCCTTTTGTTATTATTTTATGATTTTGATTTTAAGTGGATTGGGTAAAAAACTTGAAAAATCAATGAGCTATGATTAATATACGTGATTTAAAAAAAAATTATGGGAATCAGGTTGTTTTGGATGGGATTGATGTGGAGATCCCAAGAGGTGAGACGCTTGCTTTATTGGGATCTTCTGGAAGTGGGAAGTCCACTTTGCTTCGTTGTATCAATCGCTTAGAGATTGCTGATTCAGGACAAATTTTTTTTGAAGGGGAGGAAATCACTGCTGAGTCTGTGGATCGTGTACGAGAAAAAGTGGGGATGGTTTTTCAGAATTTTCATCTTTTTTTAAACATGAGAGTTATTGAGAATCTGACTTACGCTCCTGAGCGTGTGAAGGGTATGTCTTCTGCTGCGAGTTTAGAGAAAGCTCAGGTGCTTTTAAGTAAGGTGGGGTTAGAAAAAAAAGCTTTTTCCTACCCTGAGAAATTGTCTGGAGGAGAAAAGCAGCGTGTGGCCATTGCGCGTACTTTGATGATGGATCCTGAAGTGATTTTATTTGACGAGCCTACATCCTCTTTGGATCCTGAGATGGTTCAGGAGGTGCTTCGGGTGATTAAGAGTTTAGCTTCCACAGGAATCACTATTTTGATTGTAACGCACGAGATGAATTTTGTAAAAGATGTAGCAACCAGGGTCCTATTTTTAGACCATGGGGTTATTTTGGAAGATCAAAAAACTCGAGATTTTTTTGAAGGTCATTCTAAAGAACGTATTGCGCAATTTTTGAATCGTTGAGATTTTATGCCATTTTTTTCTGAGAAAAACTTTGAGCTTAAGAGTTCTTTTGAGCCTCAAGGAGATCAGCCGGAAGCTATTGAGAAGCTTGTCAAAAACATGGAGGAGGGGAAGAAAGCTCAGGTGCTCTTAGGGGTCACAGGCTCTGGTAAGACGTTTACTATGGCTCATGTGATTGCAAGGATGGGTTTACCGACTTTGGTGCTCAGTCATAATAAGACACTTGCTGCGCAATTGTTTTCAGAGCTCAGAGAATTTTTTCCAAAAAATGCCGTTGAGTATTTTGTCAGTTACTATGATTATTATCAGCCAGAGGCTTATTTACCGCATACCGATACTTATATTGAAAAAGATTCTCAAATTAATGATGAAATTGATAAATTAAGACATTCTGCCACGCGATCGCTTTTAGAAAGAAATGACGTCATTATTGTTTCGTCCATTTCTTGTATTTATGGATTAGGATCTCCTGAGGCTTATGAAGGGATGATTTTGTACCTAGAAGCAGGTCGTTGTATGAAGCGTAAGGATGTGCTTCGTAAGTTAGTGGAGATTCAGTACCAAAGAAACGATGTGAATTTTACACGTGGGACTTTTCGAGTACGAGGGGATGTAGTAGAAGTTTTTCCTTCGTATGAGGAAGAGCGGGCAGTTCGGATTAGTTTTTTTGGTGATGAAATTGAAGCTTTGGATGAAATCGATCCATTGCGAGGGAATCGGGTACAGACGCTTCCTCGGATTACGTTGTATCCTGCTAGTCATTATGTGACCACAGACGAGAGTCGGAAGCGTGCTTCTGAGAGCATTCGTGTGGAGCTTCGGGAGCGCTTGCAGCAACTTCGATCTCAAAACCTCTTTACTCAAGCAGAGAGATTAGCTCAGCGCACCTTGTTTGATTTGGAAATGGTCGAAGAGATGGGCTACTGTCAGGGCATTGAAAATTATTCAAGACATTTCACAGGTCGTACTCCTGGGCAACCTCCTCCGACTTTATTAGAATACTTTCCTAAAGATTGGCTTTTAATTGTTGATGAAAGTCATGTCACTGTTCCTCAGATTGGAGGGATGTACCGAGCGGATCGATCGAGAAAGTCGAGTCTGGTTGAGCATGGGTTTCGGTTGCCTTCGGCTTTAGATAACAGGCCTTTGTATTTTGAAGAGTGGGAGAGCTCTTTATCACGTGCTTTGTATGTTTCTGCAACTCCTGGAGATTGGGAGCTTGCTGCTTGTCAGGGAGCTGTGGTGGAGCAAGTCATCCGACCTACCGGACTTTTGGATCCTGTGGTTGAGGTGCGACGAGCGAATACGCAAGTAGATGATTTGCTGAATGAAATACGTGTAGTCGTGGCCAGAGAAGAACGTGTTTTAGTGACTACCTTGACGAAGAAATTAGCGGAGGATTTAACTCGTTATTATCAAGAACAAAAAGTTCGGGTGAAGTACCTGCATTCTGACATTCAAACATTAGATCGTATTGAGATTTTACGAGATTTGAGGCTTGGAGTTTTTGATGTTTTAGTGGGGATCAATTTATTGAGAGAGGGTTTAGATTTACCGGAAGTTTCTTTAGTCGCTATTTTAGATGCCGATAAAGAAGGTTTCCTCAGAAGCTACCGTTCTCTGATTCAAACGATGGGTCGGGCCGCTCGTCATGCTCAGGGGCGTGTTTTTTTGTATGCTGAGAAAATGACAGCCAGTATGCAAAAAGCCATAGAGGAAACGAGGCGAAGAAGGCAGATTCAAATGAAGTACAACGAAGAGCATGGCATCACTCCTCAAACGGTAAAAAGAGGGATTCAAGCTTCATTAAGGGTGGAAGATGGTAAAGAACAATGGTTTTCTAGCACTCGAGCTATGCCTCAACAACCTTTGGATCAACTGGATTTAGAGTCAAAATGGGTAGAAATCCAGAAGCTTGCAGCGGAGTACTGGCTCTCTTTTGATCGCCTTTCTGAGAGCATCCATCTGATGCAAGAGGCGATGCAAAAAGCAGCAAGACAGATGCAATTTGAAGAGGCTGCAGCTTTGAGGGATCGGTTGCGTTGTTTAAGAGTCCTCATGCTTGGAATTTAATTTTGAACCCCTTTGTAAATGAGAATTTTGATATCTAATTTAAAAACGACCTCTAGTTTATTCGGGTAAATGAGCTTACTGACGATACCATCTCCAAAAGTAGGGTGGCTGATTTTGTCTCCTAAATCAAAATGGCCGTTTTTGGAGTAAGCACGGATGGAGTCAGCGGAATGGGTTGCCATGAGCTTCGCCCATTCTGTTTCAATGGTATTGTCGAATTCTTCTTGGATTTCTACCTTCTTCACTTTGACGGGTTTGGGCTCCACAAGTCCCTTGGGGGAACGGTATTTATGTTCCTTTTTGCAGGTGAGGCACTGTACTTTGACGATGAGGTCCTCTTTCATAGCGACGATACGGTGGTTCAGATCTATTTTACAGCTTGTGCAGTAGGATAGGGTTTCACTGGCAACAGTTGATGTCATTGATTCTCCTTGAGTTTGGTTTTGCTTGTGTTAAAAGCAAGCACTTTTCGTTGGTGCTTCACTCTGGCAAGCAGTGTGGGAGGATACCATAGAGGACAAAGCCCGACTAGGCTACTATGATATTTACAAATTCCCATGCCGCACTTTTAACAAACCTGCGTCGTTCTGTAAAGTGATGAAAGAAGAGTACTGAAAAGCTTTTTTGGGTTACAAGGTAGTATGTCTTGTAACCTTGAAGAGCAAGCACGTCAAACCAGCACCAGCGCTGGGGTATATTGCATGAAGGATGTCAAAAATGTGATACTGTACGTGGGGAAGGCTAAAAATCTCAGAAATCGGCTTCAAACCTACTTTCAGCAAAAACAGGAGAGGGTGCGTACTGAGTTTTTAATGCGTCGCGTTGCATCGTTTGAGGTGATTTTGACTCAGACAGAAGCAGAAGCGCTCATTTTAGAAGCGACCCTCATTAAAAAACATAAACCTAAATTCAATGTTCGGTTGAAAGATGACAAGGCATATCCTTATTTGAAGATTGTTCTGGAAGATGAGTTCCCACGACTTCAATTGACGCGTAAGGTACAAAAAGATGGAGCGCGTTATTTTGGTCCTTTTCCTTCTAGTTGGTCTTCTAAGCAGGTGATGCATCTTTTAGTGCAGACTTTTCAACTTCGTGACTGTTCAGACAATGTTTTTTTATACCGAAGCCGTCCTTGTCTTTTGTACCAAATGCAAAAATGTTCTGCTCCCTGCGTAGGTCTGATTCGTTCTGAAGAGTACCAGCGATCGGTCAGTGAAGTGATTGCTATTTTAGAGGGAAGGTCTGATTTTGTTCAAAAGCTTGAAAAAAAAATGGAAAAAGCAGCGCAAGAAGAAGCCTATGAGTTAGCGGCTTTGTATCGGGATCAGTTAAAATACTTTCGAGAAACCCTTCAGATGCAGGCTGTATCGGACCCTCAGGATCGAAGAACCCGTGAAGTTTTTCATCTCGCACAAAAAGAGGGAGAAGCACAGGCGGTGATTTTAAGCATCCAGGAGGGGGCATTGGTTTCTTTGAAGCATTACCGTATCCAAAATGCAGATGTTTCTCAAACGAAAGATGAGCTTTTATTTCAAGCAATCGCTCAACATTACCATGAGTTCCATCAAAAAAGTACCCAAACGTTAGGGGAGGTTCTCATTCCAGGCCCTCTTTCAGAAGGTGCCTTATTAGAACAAACGTTTGGCATAAAACTGGTTCAACCTCAGTCCCCATTAGATGGGCGTCTTTTAGCGGTAGCACTCAGCAATGCTCAGCATGCTCTGGGTGAAACTAAACAGGTAGGATTTTCTGCATTGGAAGAAGTGCAAAAAAAATTGCATTTAAAAAATTTGCCTTCAAGAATTGAGTGTTACGATATCTCTCATTTTCATGGATCGCAAGCCGTGGGTTCTCGGATCGTTTTTTTAGACGGAAAACCTGAAAAAAGCTTGTACCGTCGTTATAAGATCAAGACGGTGGTAGGTAATGATGATTTTGCCATGATGAAAGAAGTGCTTGCTCGACGGTTTGCTCAACCCGAGGATTTACCGGATTTATTGGTGGTGGACGGAGGGAAGGGGCAATTAGCTCAAGCTATGGCTATTATTCAGGAGCTTGAGTTGGAAGGTGTAGAAGTCATCGGTCTTGCCAAATCTCGGGTGGTCTCTGATTTTACTTCGGAAGCATTAGAACGTTCGTCTGAACGCGTATTTCTTCCCCATAGGAAGAATCCCATTCTTTTGAAAAGTTCTACTGAAGTATACCGAGTCCTTACGCATTTAAGGGATGAGGCTCATCGGTTTGCTATTAGCTACCATCGGTTGCTTCGTTCGAAAGAGACCGTAGGTCCTATATCTTAAAAAGTTTGAAAACAATTGATTAAAAAATTTATTTGAAGTAAGGATGTCTTATGAAAAAATTTGTTTTTTTAGGTGTTGTGTCTTTTTTTCATTATTTTTTCTTAGCTCATGCTATGATGACTCCTATTAGAAATGATCAAGAGTTAGGGGAGCTTTTTGATAGAGATCATTTGGGAAACATTCAAAAATTACAACTCAGCTATATAGCAATTGATCCTGAGCTATTGATGAGAATACCTTCGGGTCTTACTGAGTTATCCATGTACAAGGTCAGAGATCTTAACGGTGATGTTTTTACTGCTCGTGACCTTTTAATGCATGAAGCGTTAGAAGTACTTCGTCTGAAATACCAAAAGATTGGGGATTGGGAAGCGTCGATCATTGCTCAATTACCGAAGCTTAGAGTTCTTGAAGTCTCGTATAATCAAATTACATCTATAGGATTTAGAGAGCTTGTGAATATGAAGCAGCTTGAAAATTTAGATCTTACCTATAACCGTGTGGGTTATTTTGGATCTATCGCTTTTACTCCGAGCTCAACTATAAAAAAATTAGTTCTTAATCACAACAATATCGATCCTCTAGCTGCTTCTTGCATTTCAAAGTTGCAAGGAGTGATCGATTTGGATCTCAGCTTCAATCAAATAGAAGATACGGGAGCAGAATACATTTCTACCATGATGGGTCTTACCTCCTTGGATCTTAGCTCGAATAAAATCACAGATGTGGGGGCTCGGTATGTTTCACATATGCAGTTCATAACCACTTTAAAACTTCGCGAAAATTTCATAGGAGATGAGGGAGCTGCTGATATTTCAACCATGCAGGGGCTTACTACCTTGGATCTGCGTTTCAATCGAATAGGAGTGTTGGGAGCTCAGCATCTTTTGCGTATGGAAATTATTCCGAATTTGATGCTCGATTTCATCGAAAGTGATAGGAGTCATAATATTTTAGATAGGCAGGAAGAGTCTCTAGAGCTTGGTTGGAATTTATTCCGTAATTTTTTGCATTGCTTTTATGTTTTCTTTAGGTGGGTGTAGTCTGGGTTTCGCGTTTTTTCTTCTCAATCAAATTGAGTAAGCATGCTTCTGACGCCGATATCCGCTCATTAAGTTGTGCAGGAACAAAAATATCATTAAAATTGTTTTGATTTTTATGATCATAATGCAACTGGAGCAGTACTTGAGATTGGAGAGTCGCTTTGATTTACGAGTTGAAAGTAAATAATTGATAATTTTTTCGCTGATCTCGATGTTAGAATTTATAGAAAATTTTATCTGAGCACTTTTGAAAATAAGAATATAGTCGGTTTTTATTGAGTAAGTTATTGAAGCTACCAAGGTAACCTTGATAAACTAAATAACTAAATGAATTTATCACGCATTGGGGTAGCTTGGTTGAGCTAGTGAAAAAAGATGAGAAAAGACATTCGATCAATGGCTAGGAAGTCATTGCTTTTTTTTATAGCAATTACTAAATAAAAGTATAATATATCTGTCACTCTCGTAACTTCTAGGCACTCTGTCAAGAATGGGTACTGCAATGAACTATTTACCATTTTTAATACAATTTACAGTAAAAGTTGTCTTAGTTTTTTAAAAATTTTAGAATGTAATAAAACTTGGTTCACTTTTAATGAAGTAGCATTTTCTTACTTGAAAAAAATGAAATTGCCTAAGAATTGAATAAAATCATTTGATTATGGTGATAAATTCTCTGAAAATGATTTGTACGATTTGCTTAAAAAAAATGTAACTGGTCAGAGGTTATTTCATAAAATCAGGGAATTTATCTTCAAAAACCAACTTTAGTGCTTCGGTAGGGCTAACTCCATTCTTCATACATGTCAAAAGGTAACTCCGAATTCTAGCAAATAT
>TBL_comb48_EPIDRAFT_1003064_pt1 | contig 11303 bp, 13 predicted proteins | sample TroBogEpilimnion_37_FD_10681 | JGI IMG/M metagenome (IMG submission 10681)
GTTAATTCATCAGGGATAACCCTATTTACCAACACCAATGTGAGCGCATCCGTTGGTTCTAAGCGCCCAGATGCCATTTTCCCGTATTTCCGTTCAGTTTTATTTATGAATGACTACGGTGTTTATGCGTTAGTTGGTTCTACCACTTCCAAGATTTCTGATGCCCTGGATGGCATTTTTCCTAATATTGACTTTGCTAGCCCTGTTTATGCTGGACAAGTGTTGATTAACAATATTTTGTGCGCTGCATTTAATTTTAGATATTACGATGCTACTTTCACGCAAAGCTATCGTTATGTGCAAGCGGTTTTTTTCGAGAAAAAATGGTTTATCACTAGCCAAGGAAATGATCTTGCCTACATGACTTATGTACCTGTAGGTGGAAAGCTGACGCTATTTGGTACACGATCTAATTCGTTGTATCAGTTATATGCAAATAGCACTAGCACGATTAGTAGCATTATACAAACTGCTTTGATGCCGATGAGTGATCCGATACGGACCAAGCAAGCAACAAAAGCAGCAATTGAAGCAACAAACAGTAACACCGCAGTCACTTTGACTGCAACAATTGATACAGAATCGGTATCTGAACCATTAAATGAACTGTCTAGTTTAATTTATTGGACCAATAAAAATTTTGTAACGATTTCTTGGATTAACAACGCAAGTGCCGTTGTAGGTTGGGATGCAAGTGGCTACCAACTCTTTAAGTCAGACGCTTCAAACTATGGAAAATACTTAGGACTTACAGTAACATCCAACAGTGCTGGCTTTATCTACAACGGCTTTGAATTTGAACATGAATTGAGAGTGAGGTTCTAACATGGGTGTACCCTATACATTCGCATCGGCAACAAATTCGATACCCTTATCGCAACTAGATGCCAACTTTAATACCCCAGTTACTATTGGTAGCACTACCGTAGGATTAGGGAATACCACTACAACTTTAGCGGGTTTGGCTAATGTCAGCACTACATTGTTAGTAGCTACTACAGCAAATGTGACAACGCAGAATGTTACTACTTCAAATTTAACAAATCTCACAGTTACTAATGACGCTTCTATATCAGGTCTTACTGTTGGTAAGGGTGGTGGTAGTGTAAGCACAAATACTGCTTTGGGCGCTTCTGCTTTAAGTTCAAATACAACTGGCGCATCAAACACAGCTATTGGTAATTTGGCTGGAACTACAGCAACTACTATTAATGGTTTAACTGCTATTGGTTGGGGTGCTGGACAAACAATTAACAATGCTGGTACAGATAATTATGGTTCTAGTTTTTTGGGCGCAAGAACTGGAACAGGTGTTTCAAGCGGTATAGATAACACTTTTATTGGCGCTTATTCAGGTAGAAATACTACAACTGGTTCTACCAATGTGGGATTAGGCGCTGCTACCCTTTATTCAAACACCACCGCATCTAATAACACAGCAGTAGGTTATCAAGCTGGATATAGTCATACTACAGGAACAGCAAGCACTTATATTGGACAAGCTGCTGGATATTCAAATCAAACTGGTGGACAAAACACTTTTATTGGACATACTGCTGGATATAGCAGCACCGCAGGAAGCAATGTCTTTATTGGCGGTGGTTGCGGATATAGCGTAACAACAGGTGTAGGCAATACATTTATTGGTGCTGGAGTATATGGAACTCAATACCCATCTGGATATTTTGTAACAACAGGTTCTAAAAATACTATTCTTGGTAACTTTAATGGCAACCAAAACGGTCTAGACATCCGTACAGCAAGTAACTACATTGTGTTATCTGATGGTGATGGTAATCCATGCGGATTTAGAGCAACTAATGGTTCTTGGACTTTTGGTCTTGGTGGAACAGGCTCTACATCTGAAGGAACTGCATATTTAAATGGCGCAGCTGCAACTAATTGTGGTTCAGTAATAGTTGGTCAAATAAATGGTTCTACTAACTGGTATGTAGGTTCTTATAGCGCAGTAAAAGGTGGTGGTAGCAATGGTTCATTAACTTGCATGAATACCTCTGGTGGTGTTTATTTAAGCGGAACTGGTGCAACTTCTTGGACTTCTGCTTCCGATGAAAGACTTAAAGAAAACCTTGAACCAATTACTAATGCTGCCAACAAAGTAGCAAGCCTTCGTGCTGTAATTGGTAACTATAAGTCCGATGAAGAAAAAGTACGCAAACCATTTTTAATTGCACAAGATGTGCAAGCTGTATTGCCTGAAGCAGTTACTTCTGCCGTTCAAAGCAAAGATGACCCAACAGAATATTTGGGTGTTGCTTATACAGAGGTTATTCCACTTCTTGTAGCAGCTATTACAGAACTCAACGCAAAAGTAACCGCATTAGAAGCTAAATTAGGAGCATAAAAATGGAATTAACAAAAGAACAACAAGTAGCACAAGACTATAAAGCCTAATGCTCTACATCTACGAACATATCCGCCCTGATACCAATGCCATATTTTATGTTGGCAAGGGTACTGACAAGCGTATGCACTCCAAGCACCGCAGAAATGCCCATTGGAATAACATTGTGCGTAAAGCTGGCGGATTTACTGTTCGTGAAGTATGTAGGCATGAAGATGAAGAATTGCTGTTTTTGGCAGAACAAGAACGGATTGACCAGTTAAAGCGTTTAGGTATTAAGTTAGCCAATAAGACGGATGGTGGCGAAGGTCCAAGCGGTTATCGCCATACAGAAGAAACTAAGCGTAAGATTGCTGAATTACAGACAGGTGAAAAGCATTGGAGATTTGGAAAGCAAGCTACTGAAGAAGAAATAGCAAAATTAAAATATGCTAGGTCTAAATTAGTTTTTACTCCTGAAATTCGTAAGAAAATTTCTGATGCTGGAAAAGGTGTACCAAACAGCCCTGAACACAGAGCCAATATATCTAAAGCAAAGAAAAATGGCGGTCATCACATGGCTTTAACTGTGGAATATGATGGCAAAAGATTTGATTGTATTAAAGCATTATGCGTTTATTTGAATAAATCACACGGAACTGTAAATGGATGGATTAGAAATAATCCTGAAAAATATGGTATTACTGTTATTGGTAGAACAAAGGACTTGAAATGACAACTATTACTGAATTAACTCCTGCACAGCAGGTTCAAAAAGATTATGTTTCAGCTATGGATTCGGTCAACCTTATCAACGCAGGAAAACCTGCAGATTGGAAAGGCACAGACGCAGAATGGGCTGATGTTATTACTCGCAATAAAGAACACCTACAGATTCAAATTGCTAAAGGTGCTGAGTATTATGGCTCTAATGATTTGACACCTTTTGAAGAAGCTATTGCTAAGTAATTTTTAACAACCGTAAGGGGATATAAATGGAAGATGTAACAATTAAATTGGAATTGTCTGTTAACGAAGTGAACTACATTTTGCAAATGTTAGGTGAATTACCGACCAAAACAGGTGCATGGAATTTGTTAGCAAGCATTAAGAATCAGGCAGATCCACAAGTACCTGCACCAGAACAAAAGGAAGAAACCGTACAATGAGCGTATCCGCAGCCTTCACTCCGTTAGGTAACACCGTAGTGCTTACGGCTGCTACCTCAGCGCCCACAGCCGTTCAAGTCAACTCGAACAGTGCTTTTGGGGGTAATCAGTACCGCATCATCAACGCATCCACTACTCAGGGATGTTTTCTTTCGTATGCTCAAACCCAGTCGGTAGCGCAGTCTAATTGCGTTATTCCTACAGGTTCAGGCGCAAACAGTACAACGACTTTGTACATTTTGCCTAATACGGATGAAATTATTACTTTTGTGCCTAATGCGTGGTTTACCGCTATTACTGCTGCAAACAGTGCAACTTTGTACATCATAAATGGCGATGGACTTTAAAAGATGCTTAAAGTATCTGGCAACTTTGCGGGATCGTTAACTTATCAGAGTACTTGGAACGCAAGTACCAATAATCCTTTTCTGCAAAGCTCTGTTGGAACTAAAGGTTTTTACTATGTTGTATCTGTTGCTGGAAATACCAATCTCAATGGCATTACCACTTGGAATGTAGGTGACTGGGCGGTATTTGACGGCAATGTTTGGGAAAAAGTAGATAACAATAATGCAGTCACTTCTGTCAACGGACAGACAGGCGCAGTCGTTTTAACAGCAGCGAGTTTAGGCGCAGCGAACAACACCACCTATATTTTGGCTGGTACAGGGTTATCTGGTGGCGGAAACCTCACAGCTAATGTAACATTAAACAATGCTGGCGTTCTTACATTTAACACCCGTACAGGGAATGTTTCTCTTACTAGCTCTGATGTCACAACTGCTCTTGGATACACCCCAGGATCGGGGAACGGCACTGTTACTAGCGTTGCTACTGGCACTGGTCTAAGTGGCGGACCAATCACATCGTCAGGCACGATCAGCCTAGCTAATACTGCGGTCACTGCGGGAACTTATGGTAACGCCACAATCAATGGTGTTTTTACAGTAGATGCACAAGGGAGAATCACAAGTGCAAGCAATGTTACGATTAGTGGCACTACTCCTGGTGGCGCTGCTGGTGGGGATCTTACTGGTACTTATCCTAATCCCAGCCTTAATACTTCAGGCGTTGTCGCTGGCACATACGGGTCTGCAACATCATCTCCTCAAATTGCTGTAGATGCGAAAGGTCGGATTACTTCCGCTTCCAATGTCACCATCACAGGTGTTTCTCCAGGAGGTACAGCAGGTGGTGATTTAACAGGTTCTTACCCTAACCCTACTTTAAATACGAGTGGTGTTACGGCAGGAATTTACGGTAATGCCTCGCAAGTATCACAAGTCACTTTTGACGCTAAAGGTAGAGCTACAAGCGCAGCCAATGTTGCAATCGCTATCGGAGTGGCTGCCGTATCAGGCGCAGTACCCAATACAGTCAATATTATTGCAGGATCAGGTTTATCAGGCGGTGGCGCACTTACAGGCAATGTCACACTGAGCGTAGCTGCCAACACGGTAAACCAGAATGTCACTGTTCAAAATAATGGCGTTGTAGTCGGTTCTGAACCGATTATTAACTTTTTACCAGGTTCAAATATTACGATTACCACCGCTAATGACACTGCGGGTACTCGTGCCAACATTACGATTGGCGTTAGCGGACTTGGCACTATGGCGTATCAAAACGCAAATAATGTTGCTATCACAGGTGGCACGATCAATGTGCAAGCAGTTAACGCAACTAGCACCACATCAGGAAACGCAACTTACGCAACCTCCAGCTTATTGCTCGTTCCCGCTGGATTTTTTCAATTTGACCTTAACGGCACGGTGGTAAAAGTGCCATATTATGCGGTGTAACAATGGAAACTCAAACCCTCCTTAATATTTGCTTTGGACTTGCTGGCGCTTTTGGTGGCTGGATTCTGCGTGTGGTTTGGTCCGAAATCAAACTTGTACAAGAGATGCAACAAGACTTGGAAAGAGATGTTTCTGAGAATTATGTTCGCAAAGATGATTACAGAATTGATATTGCCGAGATTAAAGGGATGTTTAACCGCATCATGGACAAACTTGACACAAAGGTGGACAAGTAATGGACTTTAATACGCTATCCATTGTCAAATTTGGGGATGTTGAATCCTTAGATGAGTTTTTGTTTGAAAATGGACTGCAACATCAGCTTTTTTGGAATACTTTGTCTGCAAAAGGCTTTACTTACAATAAATTCCCTATTATGGATGCCGATACAAGGAACTTAGATGACTGGCTTTTAGCCCATCAAGTCGAGCATCAAGCCCTTGCAAGATACTTAAATTTAGAAAATCCATTCAATATGTTGGATGTGGATTTTAATAAAGAAGAAGCGTTTTACGACTGGGTGGGATTACATTACACAATCCATGAGCAGATTGCTCAATCTTTAGGACTTTTTTAATGTTTCCCCCCGAAAAAAAAATTGGTTTTTTGCACTGCACAAAGAGGTAGGTCATGGATGAAACACTAGATTCAGGTGATATAGGATCAGTTACCGTACAAGGAATTTCTGACGCAGAACTAGGTTTAACTGGTGGCGGTTCTGTTGCGCCTATTAGCACTGACCTTGCAAGCACTGTAGAAGCACCAATTACCCAAGAATTTACAACGCAAACGCCTGAAATTCAGGCTGTAAGCGCACAGTTACCTAATTTTCAAAATATATTGCCACAGGATTTGTCCACACAAATCCAGACAATGAGCAGTACATTATTGCAACAACAGACACAAATTCAAGCCCAGGCACAGCAATTGGTTTCACAACAGGCTTCCGTAAACCAATATGCACAAGCCTACAATCAGGCTGAGAAAAACTATGCTAATACTTATAACGCTTGGCTAAATGCACAAAGCGGAGTAAAGCGTAATGGAGTGCCTTATACGATTGGTCAAATGCTGGCTGTTGCTAAACAATTTGGACAATCACCTCAAAATGCTTGGGGTGCTAGTTGGAATACTGCTACCAATAATACGCAAGGTTTGATAAATCAATACAACTCTTATCAAAATGCTGCCAACCAAGCGTTATCGCAATACAACAATACTTTAGCGTCTTATAAATCTAATGCAACGCAACTGCAATCTTCAATATCTACTTATAACGCTAATTACAATAATTACCAAGGTGCAGTAGCAACAGCCAAAGGCGATATTGCGACAGCGCAAGCAGCAGCAGCAAAACAACCTGCTTTAAGCGGAACAGCTAATGCAGCGATTACGGCAAGTACGACAAACGCTGCTACAGGAAACGCCACCGTATCTACAACAGGTCTTGCTGGCGGAAATGTGACGATTGGCGGTGGTACAGCAAATGTAGCAGGAAATGTGGCAACCACTACACCTAAAGGTAATGCTACTATTACCACTACTCCTACTAATGTTGCTACCACAACCCCAGTACCATCACCCAATGTTACTGTGACCACAACAGCGCCAAGTAATGTAACATCGAATGTTACAAAAACGACATCTACAACGCCCATTCCCAAGCCCGCTACAACACCCACATCGAAGAATCCGCTTGCGTCAACCTTCGGCACTTCATCGTCAACTCTAGGTAGCGCTTTGCTCGGAAGTGCGTTAAGCTCTCAACCAGAACCAGCGGTTACGGGAGGCGGTACAAGCTCACCTTATTTATTGGGTACAGATGAGGCAAAAAAGAATGTTTGGAATCAAGAATCGTTACGCAATGCGTTAGGAATATAAATGGCAACTATCAATCAAACTCTTGGCACAGATCTAGCGTCTTTAGCGCAATTGTTGCGTTCTAAAGGTCGTGGTAAAGATACTATTCTTGCTCATATTACCCCTAAAGAGGCTGCTCTTTTAAAGAAGCGTGGCGGTAGAGGTAGTAAAAACCCTATTACTGGATTGTTAGAGTTTGATGACGGTGTAGATACTACTCCTGTAGCCGAAGCACCAGCTCCGTCTGATGCACCCCAAGTAGAGCAATCTGCGCCTGGTCAAAATGTGATGCCTGTTGGTGTTTCACCTGAAAATCAAAATGCTATAGAAAATTACAATTACGATGTTTTACCAGGAGAAACGGGCAATATTGGAACTTTAAACGGTAATGTTGTTTATCCATCTAGCACAGTTACAACCCCAACCATTCAATCCACACCTACTCCTGCAGAATTACAAGCCTTACAAGTTGGTGGACCAGAAGATACTGCTGCACAACAAACAGCTCAACAACCTGGTCAAACCACTACAAAACCAAAAGGTTTGGATTTAGGATCTTTAGGTACTATTGGCGGAAATGATTTATTAAGATTAGGTTTAGCAGGGGCGCTAGGTGCTTTTGGGGCATCACAAGCTCGTAAAACTGCTGCACAAGGCGCTGCTGTACAAGGTCAACAACAAGCAATTGCCCAACCTTACCAACAACAAGGTCAACAGTTAATTGCTCAAGCTCAATCAGGAACTTTGTCACCTACAAGCCAACAAGCGTATAACGCTGCAAAAGCGCAATTAGCTCAATCACAATCTAATCGTGGTGGTGTGGGCGCACAACAGGCTGCTAATCAATTGTCTGATGTTTACCAAAGATTGTTAAATGCACAATACACTTATGGATTAAATGTGATGCAAATTGGTGACAATATTAGCCTCGGAGCTATTAAGACTGGTCTGCAATTGGATCAACAACTTAATACAGCAACCACCAATTTCTACACACAACTTGCACAAATGGTCGCAGGTGGCGGTGGTCAATCTGTTACTGTGAGGGCTGCGTAATGGCTGATACACAAACCGCAGTACCAGAAACTACAGATCCATTAGGATCAACCATTTCTAAATACCCATTTTTAAAAGCACAAAAAGCTGCTGGAGAAAAAGCCGTAGAAGCTAAGGTAGGCGCTGAAACTGCAAAAACAGAAGCAGAGTTTGGGGAAAAGCGTAAAGCCCTAGAAGATATTTCTGCCAAAGATAAAGCGAAGTACGAAGAAGTTAAATCTCAGATGAAAGAGATTCCTGACTTCAAACCTTCTCAAGAAAATGCTTTTGATATTGGCGCTGTATTTAGCATGATTGCTACTATGGGCGTGGCTTTAGGTGGTTCAGGAAAGCTATCTGGTTTGAACGCTATGAACGCTATGGGCGGTATGCTCAAGGGTTATCAGCAAGGTCGTAAAGACTTATTTGCTAAAGAACAAGCCATTTTTGATAAAGAATTGCAAAGTTTAAAAGCACACAACGATGCTTTGCTTAAAGATTTAGAGGTATATCAAAAGCTAAGCGCTACTGATAAAGAAGCTAAGATGGCAAAGGCTGCTGAAATTTCAGCTAAAAATCCAGGCGTTATTAAATCTTTGATTGAATCAGGTCGTGCAGATGTAGCGCTAGATATTGCTAAAGCAAATACCAAGTTGCAATCTGACATTATTGAGAAATCAATTAAAACTGGTTTGGCTGGTTTAACTGGAAAAGGTAATTTAGTGGATTACATATCTAAATTTACTGGTTCTCGTGTAAGCGATAAAGATGCTCCAGAAATCATGGTTGCAGCCAATGCTTTAGGCGATGCTTACGCTATTAAACAAACTGTAGCTGAACACCCTGAATGGGTAGGTCGTTCAGGGCAAATTAAAAACATATTTAATAAGACAATTGAATCTATTAACTCTGGCGCTCCAGAACCTGATGATGAAGGTCAACCAGAGCTTATTTTTGCAAAAAGATACGCAGAATATTTGACTAATTACGAAAGAGCTTTAGCTGGTGGAGCTAGAGGATTTACTGTCCAATTCCAAAAACGCTTTAACTCGTTGCTTGACCAAAATCAATTTAATGCTGCTGGAATGAGCAATTTGATGGATGAGCAAATGAGAACTATTACCGCTAAGGCTGCTGAAAAAAGTCCTACATTAAATAGAGAAAATTTAACAGATATATCTCGTGATCTTAAACAGAGATCTGGCGATGAAATGGCTATTAAAGGCATGGGTGTTGTTTCAACCAATAAACAACCTGGCGCATCAGAAAAAGATCAAGCAATTGCAGAATTTGGCGCATACGAACCTGACAAATATACCTATGGAAAAGATGAGCAAGGTTTTTATAGGGAAAGAAAGTAATGGCTAGAGAATACGCATCCTCAGCTTCCAAGCGTGAATACGCAAAACCTGAATCAACTGCGCCACAATATGATGTGCCAGAAGGGTTTGCTGAACCCTTAGGCGCTCCTAGTGCGCTTATGGGTAGCCCTGATGTGTCTTATAAAAATGTGGGTAAAGCTGCTTTGTTATCTACAAAACAACAATTACCAATGTTGGAAAAAGGATTTCAGGTTACACCTCAACAAGCCTTAATTAACATAGCAACTGGTGGATTAAGAAAAGAAGCAAGAGCATTAGCAAAGCCTGAAAAAGAAGAGCAAAAGATTGCTAAACAATTAGAGCAAATACCTCCAGAAGAACGCTTCCTTGGTATGGCTATATCTCCTTATGCTGAAGCTGGAGCATTAAAAGGTTTAAGTACTGTTGCAAAAGCTGGCAGACAAGCTGTAGGTGCAGCAGGTGAAGCGATTGGTGGAGCTGTGCCTAAACCATTTAAAGCACCAGAACCTGTTGCTAATCCACGCTCTTTAGACGAATTGGGAAAAGAATTTGAAACCACAGTAAGTCGTAAAATCAATAAAGATTACGAAGCTCGTGCTAAACAAGCAAATAAAGATTATGACGCTGCTTTAGATGAAGCCCGTCAAAAACAAAAAACACAACCTTTTGCTGAATCTACACAAGGTAAAGCTCTTTTGCAATCTTTAGAAAGAGATAAGTATGTTGTTTCTAATGGAAAACTTTTAGAAAAAGGTGCAGATCAGATCAAAGGTATTAACGAATTGCAAAACGCCATTCGTGGTTCTGTTAAACCAGCACAAGAAATACCTATTGCTAGTGGTCAACTGAAAGCAGCTAAACCAGGTAGGCTTACAAAAACTATACCTGAAAAAGTAAGGCAAAAAGATGTTACAGCTTTAATTGAAGAGTTGAGATATTTGCGTGATAAAAGCCCTGTTGGTAAACCAGCAGAGAAATATGGTGCTTTAAGTAATGAGTATCGCACTCAGCTTATCAAAAAATTAGAGCGTGCTTTATATGACTGGAATCCTAAATACGAGATTGCTGATGCTCGATACAAAGCATCTTCCGACCAGTTAAATAAATACAAAACACAATTTATGGCTAATGCTACAAAGGGTGAAAAATTTGATATTGGTCAATTTGCTAAGGATACTGAATCTTTACCTGGCACATTCTTTGATAGCGCAGATACCGTAAGGCAACTTAAAACTGTAGTTAACGATGACAAACTAATAAACCGTTTAGGCAAAGAATACATAGCGACCATTTTTGAAAATAAAACTCCTGACCAAATTAAAGCATACGCTTTTGATCCCAAGAATGTTGGCTGGATGAAAGAATCGAGCGTTTTGCAAGATGTTCAAAACTATGCAAATCGTGCTAAGACTGTTGCTGATCGTAAAACCATTGCTAGAAATATTGGTTTGATAGGTGCTGCCAGCGCTATTGGTACAAAAGGCGCACAAGTCTTAGGTATTTTTTAATGAGTAAGAAGCAAAAAGGACTAAACCCTGAGTTAGAGAGCGCTGTAGAGCTGCTCCTCAAACAGGTTATGGCTGATGACACAGCGTCATTAACCGATAAATGTAAGGTAATTGACCGCATGGTGAACATTGAAAAGCTAAAACAGAAGATTTCTGATGATGAATGGGGTAGTGGCTTTATTGCAGTAGATGATGAGGAAGGTTAAACTAATGTTTGGTTTAACTTTTAAGGGGATAAAGTA
>TBL_comb48_EPIDRAFT_1003065_pt1 | contig 11301 bp, 9 predicted proteins | sample TroBogEpilimnion_37_FD_10681 | JGI IMG/M metagenome (IMG submission 10681)
AGAGAAAAGTCGCAGCAACGCAAGCTCATCAGCGTGGCGAGTGAGATTGTCGATGAGGCCTATAAGCCCACTGACGACGTCGACATGTTGATTGACCAGGCCGAAGCACGAATTAACGCAATTACCGACTCACGCGGATTCGAAAGTGTCTCGCACATCACAGAGTTGTTGATGAATGAAGCAAACATCCTTGAACTTCGTGGTGAGACCCGTGGTGAGTTCAATGGAGTCACGACCGGTTACCATTCGCTCGACAAACTGGTTCAGGGATTACAGCCAGGTTCGATGAATATCGTTGGTGCTCGACCGGGTGCTGGTAAGACCGCCTTCGCACTGGGAATCTTGACCCACGTAGGTGCAGTTACCAAACGACCCGCCTTGTTCTTCTCCCTCGAAATGAGTCGNCAAGAAATCACCGAGAGAATCTTGGCATCAACTGGTCGTATTAACTCAATGAAGCTCCGCACCGGTGACTTGAATGAGGCGGACTGGAATCGAACTCACGACGCCTTCAGTTTCTTGGGTGGCGCCCAGATCTTCATTGACGACAACCCTGGTCTCACAACAATGGACGTGCGCGCACGAGCCCGCCGAATTAAACAGCANCAGGGCGATTTGGGAATCGTCATCATTGACTACCTGCAGTTGATGTCCTCACGTGGNCGATATGAGAACCGCCAAACGGAAGTTGCTGAGATGAGCCGTAACTTAAAGATGCTCGCTCGTGAACTCGAAACCCCCGTCTTAGCTCTGTCGCAGTTGTCGCGTAAGGCTGAAGAGCGCCAAGAGAAGAAGCCGTTGATGTCGGACCTCCGTGAATCAGGTTCACTGGAACAGGACGCGGACATTGTTATGTTCATTCACCGGGCCGACATGTACGCCCAGTCGGTTGACAACGCTTCGAAGGGGAAGCTGAGATCATCGTGGGAAAGAACCGTAACGGTCAAACTGGCTCAGTCCACCTGAACTGGCGACCAGAGTTCACTCGTTTCGAAAATATCGCCGAAGCGCCAATTTGATCCAGTAAACAACAAACCCAGGAACTTTCGTTCCTGGGTTTGTGTGCCCTTCTCGCTGCAACGAGTCGGACGGATTTGAGAAGAACTGAGAGGGGGGACTCTCGAGTTAGGCGCTGGTAGCGACCAATTCTTCTTCGTGATTCTTCGCGCGGACCTCGGCCTCAAGAACCAAGGCAATCGTTGGAACTCCGAGCGCGACGCCCATTCCAAGAGCTACGAGTAGTGCTGATGCTGCAAGTACCAACATTTGAATTCCTTTCGTTAGGTTGATGTCAACCAGTTAACTCACCCACTTGAAGAAGAAATCATGAGGATTCCTAACAAAAGGTAAGAATCAGCGCGTTAGGTAAGAGGTCTATAAAGCACGTTTTAAAAAATCGCAAAACAGCGCCCGGTTTATCCTCTAGCGTGTTTTTATGACTTCGCTCTACGAACTCTCCCGCGAAGAACTAGGTAGCCAATTATCTGGTGAACCGAAATACCGAGTTGATCAACTCTGGCAAGGACTGTGGAGCGAGTCGCTTCCGGCGAGCGAAATTACAACGCTGCCGAAGTCTCTGCGCGAAAAACTGCAATCAGAATTTCCACCGACCCTAGAAATCGCCAACGACGTTGAAACCGACCGCGGGGCCACTCGCAAGTGGGTCTTCCGGCTTCACGACGGGGCCACAATCGAAACCGTTCTCATGAACTACGACGACCGCGTAACGGTTTGCGTCTCTTCACAAGCGGGCTGTGCGATGGGTTGCACCTTCTGCGCCACCGGACAGGCCGGCTTCTCAAGACACCTAACGGTAAGCGAAGTTGTGGAACAAGTGATGTTCGCCGCCCGTACTGCGGCCCCGAGGCGACTATCCAATGTGGTGTTCATGGGTATGGGTGAACCCCTTGCGAATTACAACGTGACCATCGAGGTGCTTCGCCGGCTGCATGAATTCAAGGGCATGTCGGCTCGACACCTCACAGTGTCAACGGTCGGAGTTGCGCCAGCTATTGAACGCCTCGCTGATGAGGGCTTGCCCCTTACCTTGGCCGTCTCACTCCACGCGGCCAATAACAAGACTCGTGACGAGTTGGTCCCGCTTAACAAGCGATATCCCTTAGAGCGCTTAAACGCAGCGTGTGAAAAGTGGATTGACACCACCGGTAGGCGATTGAGTTTTGAATGGGCGTTGATTGATGGTGTGAATGACACTGATAAGGCCATGGATGAACTCGCCGACTTCGCGCTGCCACTGAACGCTCACGTGAACCTGATTCCACTCAACCCAACTCCCGGTTACTTGGTGATGGGTTCGAGTTTGCAACGAGTCATGGAATTCCGTGATGGGCTCGAAGGACAAGGGGTTAACGCCACCGTTCGTTCCACACGTGGAAGATCAATTGCTGCCGCGTGTGGACAATTAGCGGCGGTGACAAATGGAAAACGGCGTTCGGTCTCTATTCGCGAAAAGGAATAGTCCGGAGACTCAGATTTTTAAGGGTGGCTGGTAGCCTTTTTTAATGCCAAAGGTAACTTCTCGACTCTCTCGCGTTGAATTTTCAACCTGGCTAGTCCTTGGCACCTATCTTTTCTTTTCGCTATTCGCGGCGTGGGGAACCTGGATTCACGGGCCCACCACTCACTTGCCCAGTGGCATGGGTGGCGACGGAGGCCAATTCATCTGGTTCCTGAAGTGGATTCCCTACGCGATTGTCCATGGGCTAAATCCCAATCAGAGCATGTACCTCAACATGCCTCACGGAGTAACCCTGGCGAGTTTGACCTCCATGCCATTGCTGGGGCTGCTCATGGCGCCGGTGACCTTGACCCTTGGCGCGGCCCTGAGTTACAACATCCTCGCCGCACTGGCGCTCTTTGGATCAGCGACATCGGCCTACTTCGTAGCGAAGCGCTGGGTTGAGTGGAAGCCGGCGCGGTACCTAGCTGGTCTGATTTTTGGTTTTTCACCCTACGTAGTGGGGCAAAACACCGGACACATCTTTCTCACAACGGGCGTGGCATTCCCGGTCATGCTGCTTTGCTTTGACGAACTGTTCAATCGTCAGCAGTGGGGCAAGAAGAAGTTGGCGGTAATCCTCGCGATTACGGTCGTGTTCGAAATTGGTGTTTCCATTGAACTCCTCGCTGACTCCGTGGTGGTCGCGGGAATCACGCTGGCCTTAGTTACGGTCTTTAAGCGTAAAGAGGCAATCGCGAAGTGGCCATACGTGCGAAGTGTTCTGCCGTGGTTTGTGCTGTACGCGGGTCCATTCGTTATTGGTTACTGCTTGTTGTACCTACAAGGTGCGGGACTCGGTGCAGCACGCGATCCACAGACGGTGGCGAATCTCTCGGCGGACCTCGCGACTTTTGTGTTGCCTGGAGCGAACCAGTTATTCCACTTCGGCATACACGCCTCTGGCGATAACTACGTGAGCTTCACCACCGGCTCTGGNAATTACCCAGACTTTGTGGAGAATGGTGCTTACGTTGGCCTGCCANTGCTCGCGNTGCTNGCGNTGAGCATCAAGTTGTTGTGGAGCCGAAAGTACGTNCGTTATTTAACGACAGCTTTGGGTGTGAGTGCAGTGATTGCATTAGGTGCTTACTTACGTATTGGTGGAACAAAGACTCCCCTGATTCTGCCCTTCTTCTTCATGTCGCGACACAAGTCAGTTTTCTTTAACTCCATGATTGCTATTCGCTACATGGACTTTGCGTTCTTGATTATCGGTTTATTGGTGGCGCTGGGCTTGGAAGAGTTGCGCAAGCGATTCACCGTTGGTTCCAAACAGTTCGGCGTTGCTGCGATTGCGGTGTTGCTGAGCGTAGTGACCTTGCTGCCGCCCTGGCCGATAAATGGTTCAAAGATTGCCTTGCCCGCTTGGTTCAACGCGAAGAACCTCGCTCACGTGCCGAGTCGCTCGACTCTTCTAACCTTCCCGATGGCTCATGACGGCACGGGATGGCCAATGATGTGGCAAGCCCTCAGTGACTTTAAGTTCAACATTCCTGGTGCGGAAGCTGGTGGACAGGCCATCAATTCCGCGCCACTACTGCTCGATCTAAACGCCTGTCAAGCACAAGTCCCAGGTTCGAACTATGCGCTTAGCCCGCAACCCGCAGCTGACCTAAAAGACTTGCGTAGCTGGCACGTTCGCACCATCGTGGTTCCCGAATCTCCGTTGTCTAATCGGCAGGTGGGCTGTGCTGTGAAACTTTTTACGGAGTTAACGCAACGCGCACCAGTGAAGCAAGACCACGCGTTCGTCTGGCTTAATTTGCCCTATTAGGGGCGCTCGTCAAAGAGAGCTGAGGTGCGAGCGAAACGCTTTGCGAACCTCGGATAAAAGGACTTGAGCTTCATCGCCTGCTTTTCAAGTATCCACCAGCTGAGGTATCCAGCTAGAACCGCGAAGAGTACCGAGAGCCCAATGTAGAGGGAGCTGTTGGCAGCCGACGAGGATGTCAGGTGATTCCAACCGTATTCGGCGAGCAGCATTTGAATCGGAAATGCGTAGACGTACGTTCCGTAACTCGGGTCTCCAAGTTTTTCAAATGCGCTGACCTTTAGTCGGGTGATCCACCAGACCAAGAAGTATCCGAAGGCGGGTACACCAATTACTTGGAAACCACGGTGGCGCATGGTGAGCAGCATGAGGAGGAACGCGGCAATCGCGTAACGGTCATCGAGCGGGACCACATCGCGGTAGAGCCAGATGGCGGAGCCGAGGAAGAACATGAAATACCAAGCGGTCGAATGGTCGACATTGGAAAGAGGATTGGGGCTGCCGTGGGGGCAATGATTTTGGCAACGTTCACGACAAAAAAGAACAAAGCCATACCCGCCACGAAGCGTCGGCGCTTGAGCAAACCCAGAAGTCCGAGAATACCGACAATGACGTAGCACTTGACTTCGTAGACCAAGGTCCACAGGGAACCGTTCCAAGCAAGCACTGCGCCTGACTTTGCGAAGGGCGTGGCGCCCAGCACATGGCCGATGTTCCATTGATTCACCGACACGAGTGCGTTCGAAAGGAGGTAGTGCCAGGGCGAATCAGAGGAAATGCTCCAGTAGCTGGCCAAGGTGTGGTGCTCGTGCACCCAGGCCAGCGGGGCGAAGACAAACGCCACGAGTGCCAACGAAGCCCAGAGAGCAGGAAGAATTCGCAGTGCGCGACGCCAGGCAAATGAAAGGAAGTTCTTGGTGGATTCGTAACTACGAGTAATCAAGATGCCACTGAGAATGAAGAAGCCGTCTACGGCTAATGACCCAGCATCAACCTGTCCACGGCTAAGGCGGGCGAGGGGCTCACCGAAAGATAATCCGCCAAGTGGGAAAGAGTGGGAGCAAACGACCGCTACTGCGAGTAAAAAACGAGACAGCGTAAGAGCGTTGTTCTTAGGGTTAAAGAGTTCGCCAAAGGTACCGCGTTGTAACGTCAGGGATTTCAACGAAGGCTCCTCAACTGTTGCGATGCAATGTTCGTTGGGAAATTATACAACAGCGTCTTTCTCATCCTTGGTTTGACGCCAGAGTTCAGGGCGCCACTTAGAGAGAACAAATACTCCCGCGATGCACGCCAAACCACCAGAGACAATTGAAATCTCGGTAGAGAAAAGAGATGCGACGATGCCCGACTCCGCGTCGCCGAGTCTTGGTCCACCAGTGACCACCGCCATTTGAATGGATGAGACGCGCGTACGAAATTCATCAGTAATCGCCGCCTGCAACAGAACGTTTCGCAACACAGTGGAAATGACATCCATCGCGCCCGCAACCGCAAGGCAAATAAGCCCAATCCAAACGACGTGCACCACTCCAAAGAGCGCCATTGCCAGTCCCCATCCCATAACCGCCAACGCGATTAAACGACCGGGTCGCTTGACGTGCTGAAGCCAACCGGTCACGAGCGCCATCAATACCGCTCCAACGCCAGGGGCTGAGTAGAGTAGCCCGAGCACTTGAGGACCTGCGTGGTACAGGCCAAGCGCCACGGCGGGAAAGAGTGCCCGCGGTAATCCAAAGAAGTTCGCATTGAGATCGACTAAGTAAATGGCTTGGGCTAGTCGGTGGTGGCGAATATAACCAAAGCCGTTAGCAATGGAACGGAAGAGCCCTTGTGCTGAATCACTCTTGAGAGTTGCAATTGGCGTCATGAATACAGTGGCCACAGCCAAGATCACGAAGGTCAGCGCATCGAGGTAATACAGATTCGCCACGCTCGCGACCGCAAGCAGCAAACCAGCTAGTGCGGGGCCGGCGATGGTGGCGATATTGATTGACAACTGCATGAGTCCGTACGCTGCCGGTAATTTTTCTTGCCCAACGTAATAAGGAATGGCCGCACTACGAAGTGGCCCCGAGAATCCGCCGACTCCAGCCCACAGGGCGGCGAGGGCGATGAGTAGGCCCAGTGAGTGTTGGTTACTGCTGGCATTGATTGCTAAACCAACCGAGATAACGGCCATGACCAAAGTGGAATAACCAAAGAGAGCCCGTTTATCAAAACGGTCTCCGTAGGCTCCGCCCGCGAGAGCACCGAAGATTAAGAACGGAAGTTGGATCAAACTGGCAATGCCAACCCACAAACTTGAGTGAGTGTCGCGGTACACCTGATAGGGAACGGCGACCAGAGTGAGGTTAGAACCAAGTAGCGAAACAAACTGACCAAGGTAGAGCAACCGGAAGTTTCGGTTTTCTCGAAGCGGCCCGAGATCGAGGAAAAATTTGGCCATTCACTTCAGCCTAAGGGCGATAAGGGCTTACCCGTGGGTACCTCTTCGCATTCGACGACAAAAATTTCTGGCGTTGGCGTATTGCGGGAAGTGTAAAGTATCAAACGGGGGATAGCGACCAAGGAGTGTCGATGATCGACGAGGAGCTAGTCCAGCTACTAACACCAGAGGGCGAGCGAGTTGCTCACCCTGAGTACGAATCAACATTGAGCGGCGAAGAGATCTTCGGTCTCTACCGCGATATGACGATTGTCCGCCGACTCTGTAATGAGTCGACCTCTCTGCAGCGCCAGGGTCAGCTCGCCTTGTGGGCACCGATCCAGGGCCAGGAGGCCTGTCAGATCGGGCCGGGCCGCGCGCTCGCTCCGATGGACTTCACCTTCCCCACCTACCGCGAACACGGTATTGCGTGGTGCCGTGGAGTCGAGCCCAAAGAGATGCTTCGCTTGTTCCGCGCCGTTTCAAATGGTGGCTGGGATCCCTACAAGTACCGCCACTCGGTACCAACCATCGTTTTGGGTAACCAGGCACTAAATGCCGTTGGTTACGCCATGGGTATTCAGCGCGATGGCGCCGAAGAAGCCGTACTTACCTTCTTTGGTGACGGTGCCTCATCACAGGGTGACGTGCTCGAGTCTTTCGTGTGGGCCGCATCATTTAACGCTCCCGTGGTCTTCTTGTGCCAGAACAACCAGTGGGGTATCTCCACGCCCATGTCGGTGCAGTCAAAGATTCCTCTCTACCACCGTGCTCACGGTTTTGGCTTCCCCGGAATTCGTGTGGACGGCAATGACGTCCTCGCCATGTACGAAGTCTCCAAGCGCGCACTAGAAAATGCTCGCGTGGGCGGTGGCCCAACCTTGATTGAGGCCTACACCTACCGTTTGGGTGCTCACACCACCTCAGACGATCCCACTCGTTACCGTATTGACGCCGAAGTAGAAGTATGGCGTCACCGCGACCCAATCGAGCGTGTGAAGTCACTGCTCGTACACGAATACAAGATGAAGCAGTCTCGCTTTGACGAGGTCGCTGAAGAAGCCGAGAAGTTGGCTCTTCAGCTGCGTGAAGATGTCTTGGCTATGGACCGCCCAGACCCCATCACCATGTTCGACAATGTTTACGCGGACATGCACCCACTCATTGAAGAGGGCCGTCAAGAAATGATTGACCTCGGCGTAACCGGAGGTGCCCACTAATGGCTACGAAGACTATGACTATGGCCAAAGCCCTCAATGAGGGACTGCGCCGTGCGATGGAAGAGAACAAGAAAGTTCTCCTGATCGGTGAAGACATCGGAAAGCTCGGTGGAGTATTCCGTATTACCGACGGACTGCAGAAAGACTTTGGCGAGGACCGCGTTATCGACGCACCACTGGCCGAATCGGCAATTGTCGGAACCTCCGTGGGCCTCGCGATTCGTGGATACCGCCCAGTCGTTGAAATGCAGTTTGATGGATTCGTCTATCCCGCATTCGACCAAATCGTTTCCCAGGTGGCCAAGCTGCGCAAGCGCTCAGATGGTCACTACACCATGGGAATGGTCATCCGTCTGCCCTTCCAGGGTGGCATTGGTGCAATTGAGCACCACTCGGAAAGCCCCGAGGGCTACTTCGCAGCGACCGCCGGTCTTCGCGTTGTTTCTTGCTCGACTCCAAACGACGCCTACTGGATGATTCAGGAGTCAATCAAGCACGACGACCCCGTTATCTTCTGTGAGCCCAAGAGTCGTTACTGGGAAAAGGGCGAGGTCGATCTCGATAACCCACCAGCCAACATCTTTGACGCAGTGGTTCGTCGCGAAGGAACCGACGTCACCGTCATCGCTTACGGTGCCACGGTGAAGACCGCCCTTCGTGCAGCCGACACCGCTGCTGTTGAGGGAACCTCGCTTGAGGTCATCGACCTTCGTGGCCTCTCACCATTCGACACCGCAACCCTCGAAGCTTCAGTAAAGAAGACCGGTCGCGTGGTCTTTGTGCAAGAGGCGCCACTTACCGCCTCAATCGGTAGTGACGTTATTCGTCAACTCACCGAAAAGTGCTTCTACTCCTTGCAAGCCCCGGGCCTCGTTGTCGGTGGTTACCATGTTCCGTACCCACCAACTCGTATTGAAGAGGACTACCGTCCAACCGTGGACCGCATTCTTGACGGCGTGGACCGAGTGATTGGATTTGGATCATGAGTCAAGAAGTCTTTCTTCTCCCCGACGTTGGTGAAGGCCTAATTGAAGCCGAGATTGTTTCTTGGAAGGTTGCCGTTGGTGACACTGTTGTTCTCAACCAGCCACTGTGCGACGTCGAAACCGCTAAGGCCACCGTCGAACTCCCAAGTCCCTACTCCGGAGTCGTGGTAGCCCTCCACGGAAACCCCGGAGACATGATGGAGGTTCACAAACCTCTCATCACTTTCGAAGTTGGTGGCGATGGCTCTGCACCCGCCGCTGCACCCGCTGCCGCCGCTCCGGCGCCAGCTGCTGAAGAACCCAAAGTCTCGAACTCCACTGAAGGCCGTGAGGCAGTGCTCGTTGGCTACGGTGTTGCGAACGAAGATGGCGTGGCAACTCGCAAGAATCGTCGCAATGGAGCCTCAGCGACACCAGTGGCCGCTGCCCCTGCTGCTGCGCCACTGAGCTCTGGTCCAGTGCGCACCACGCCGCCTGTTCGCTTGCTGGCTAAGCAGAATGGTTTGGATCTGTCTTCAATTCAAGGAACTGGTCGCGATGGAATCATCACTCGCGCCGACGTTGAGCGTGCGTTGCAAGGTGGTGGATCAACCGCCCCCGCAGCGCCACGGAAGCCCAGCGCTCCCAAGACCGGCCCAACCCAGTCCACTCGTTTCGTTGGTCACGACCTAGCTCCATGGGCTACCGGTCCAAAGGAAGAGCGCATCCTTGCGAAGGGTGTGCTTAAGGCCATGGCTGAAGCAATGGTTTTGTCCAAGACAACAATTCCTCACGCCGGAGTTTGGCTCAAGGTAGACGCCACGAAGACCATGGAGCTAATTGCTGGTCTTAAGCAACAATCGAGTCTTGAGGGTGTTCGTATTTCACCACTGACGGTCATTGCACTTGCTGTTTGTGACGCTGCCCGACACTTCCCTGGCATCAATTCGCACTGGGATGACGTCACTAAGGAAGCGGTCATTAAGCGTTCGATGACACTCGGCATTGCCGCTGACACCAACAAGGGTCTGATAGTTCCCAACATTAAGGAAGCTGACAAGCTCGACCTCGTTGGAATGGCCCAGGAACTCAATGTTTTGGTTGACAAGGTTCGTGCTGGTACGACCTCGCTCGCAGAGATGTCCGGTACTTCGTTCACCATTACCAACGTGGGTCCAATGGGTGTTGACGCCGCAATGGCAATCATCCCACCAGGATCAGGTGCGATTTTGGCCGTTGGTCAAGTTGCCAAGGCTCCGTGGGTTGTGGATGACGAAATTGTTGTGCGTCAGGTTGTTGAACTCTGCTTGTCCTTCGATCACCGCATGATTGATGGTGCGCTGGCCTCAAAGGTCCTGGCCCACATTGGCAAGTTCTTGAGCGACCCCGCCGCCGCAATTATTGCTGGCTAAGCGCCGCCAACGCCTCGTCGGCGTGCTTATTCATATTGATTTCAGACTTGATCACTTTGATCACTCGCTGGTCACGTCCGATAACAAAGGTGGAGCGTCGAGTCTTTAGGACATCAAAGGCGCGCTTAACGCCGTAGGCGGTCGCCACTGAACCATCGGCGTCTGAGAGTAGTGGGTAATCCAGGTTGTTTACAGCAGCGAACTCAGCTTGCTTGGTGACTTCATCCATTGAGATACCAATGGGCTGTGCCCCAATCTTCTTGAACTCACTGTGGAGGTCTCGAAAGTGACAGGTCTCTTTGGTGCATCCGGTCGACAGGGCCACTGGATAGAAGAAGAGCACTACCGGCCCATTTGAAACTAATTCGCTCAATCGGAGGGTTTGGCCACTTTGATCAGTGAGTGAAAAGTCTGGTGCGAGGTCGCCTGGGTTCATTACCCAAGACTATTGGTCAAGTCGAAATCCAACACCGCGAATTGTGACCAAATGCTGAGGGTTAGCAGGGTCTAGTTCAATTTTTTGCCGAAGTCGCTTGATGTGCGTGTCGAGAGTACGGGTGTCGGAAAGCTCGAGTCCCCACCACAGGGTGTCTAGACAGTGTTCGCGGGTAACAACTTGTCCTAAGCGTGAAGCGAGAAGCGCCAGCAGGTCAAACTCTTTGCGGCTGAGTTCAATATCTTTTCCGTCGCGAGAAACGGCTCGACGAAGTAAGTCCATGCGGAGCGAACCAAATGAGATGAACTCTTCGGTGTTCACTTCGGTGGTTGGGCGACGAAGTACCGCGCGAATTCTCGCAACGAGCTCACGCAACCGGTATGGCTTAGTGACGTAGTCAGCAGCACCAATTTCAAGTCCGAGCACAACATCAACTTCCGAAGTTCGCGCGGTCACCATGATTACCGGCACCGTGGAATTGTCGTGCACCTCACGACAGAAGTCAATGCCTGAACCGTCAGGCAACATAACGTCGAGCAAAATCAGAT
>TBL_comb48_EPIDRAFT_1003067_pt1 | contig 11297 bp, 16 predicted proteins | sample TroBogEpilimnion_37_FD_10681 | JGI IMG/M metagenome (IMG submission 10681)
ACAGCCTGGCCCTTCTCAAGAGTCGTCAGGGGCACGGACTCGCGCTTGGAGTTCCAAGCCTCAGTGGCCAGGCCGCCCGTCTTGGGGTCNGTGATCACCTTCAAACTTAGGATCGGCGCGTAGCCCTCCTTTGTAGGAGTCTTGACGGGCGACTTGTACATACCCTCGGCAATCACCTCACGGGACATCTTCCTGCCCAGAAGCTCCTCACTGTGCTCGGTGATATAGTCCAGGACACGAGCGTCCAGCTTGGAAAAGGCCTCCAAGACCTCGGGCTTGTCAAGGCTCAAAGGCAGAGTGTAGCTCACGCGACCCGAAGCCTCATCCTTGTACTCACTCAGACCGAATGGTGCACGAAGCTGAGGCAGCTGAAAAATCAACTTGCCACCGCCCACCTGATTCAGGTACACCGCCTTGCCACCCTTGGCATTCTTGCGAACATCGCTGAAAGAAACGTTGGAAGCGTTGAAAGCACTGAACATCTGGAGAGTTGCCATCTTGTGTGTTCTACTGTATTAGGGTCTCGAGCCTCTAAGCCGTGTTTGGACCTTTTTTCTCGGCACTCAGTAAGAGATGTCGTTTTTGTCGGCGCTCCGTAAACCCGCAACGGTCGTAAACCCACCACCCGTGCGTTCAGTTTTTGCAGCAAAGAACAATGCAAACAATTCACAGGTATCAAGATCCCTTTATAAATTTATACAAAGTATACGTAGAATTCGTAAAAACAAACCAGGTTCACTCACATGGCGAAACCTTTCAATGGCTACAGCTGCAAACCGAAACGCGGTGAATCGGGCCATAGCCAATTACGTCTTGAACGTAAATAAGGCTCGTAAATTGAACAACATTGCTAACCAGGCCATCCGTCAAGGTGGCCCCGTGTCTCCAACTGTTTTCACACAAGCTGCACGAGCGAACAACCAAGTACTCAAGTCACGACAGAGTGTTCAGAACGCAGTTCAGCAAACGCCATCTCTTTCCCCCCTTCAGATTAAGTACTCACTCATGACTCCACGAAACCTTTCAAACCAGGTGTACTATAACCTCACNCCAAATAACAAGAAGATACTCGCTCAGGCTATAAGTAACAGACTCAAAACAACNCCTAAAGGAACTCAAAATTCNACTAATTTGCTTGTAGCCCAATCTGTACTTGGGGGTAAACCACCCCTTCCACCCAAGCCCCCTTCGCTGATACAGCCACAACCAAATGCAAATTTCGTCTGGCTTCAGCAGCTCGGAAACAGAAACCTAACGAATGCCGAGTTTAATCGTGTGAAGCGTATTTTCAATACGACAAAAATTGGACCGGCAAAGAATTTAGCCGCGAATAAGATATTGAAGCGCACCACCAAGGCCGTAGGTGGGAACAACAATAATAACGTCTTTCACAATGCCAATGTTCTGAACCGCCTATAAATTTCTTGACATATAGTACCAAATGCACTGGCAGAAGAAGCTCGTTCCCTTTGCCGTTTTCTTCGTGGTGGCCAACCCAGCCACCTTCAAGCTGACTCGGTCCGTGGCGGGCAGCTGGGTCGCGGCAGCTGACGGTCTCCCCACGACCGCGGGTCTTCTGTTGCACGCCCTGGTCTTCGTCATCGTGGCCCATTTCCTGTGGCGACTGATCTGGGGCTCCAAGAAATCGGGCTTTGGCGGGTGGCAGTCCAAGATGAATGGAAACGCCTTCACCTCTCAGCAGCTGTCTCAGATGCAGGGGGCTCGCTCCACCCAGGGCACCCTTGACCCCGACATGATTGATGGAGCTGGTTGTCAATAAAACTCTATGTATTTATTAAATGAGTTTGTCTACGTACCTTGTCCCTTTGATCGCCTATATGGTGATTGCGAACCCAGCCGCGTACAAGGCGGTTCGAGGTATCCTGGGAAGTTGGGTCGCGAACGCAGAAGGTCTGCCAACGACTGCAGGCCTTTTGCTTCACGCAATTGTTTACATAGCCATAGTCGGCTTTTTTATGCGTCTTTTGGTCGTTCACAAGTCGAACTTTTACGGCCCCAAGATGGCCGGTGAGTACTGTGACAGCGGCGACGAGTGCTACCACACGTGCTACGGTGGGAGGTGTAACTAGATACACGTTGGTTGACAACACTGAGCCGGGCACTTGAACATTGTATCATTATCAAGCATTGCACACACCTGTGTTGGCGTGTCACTTGGCACAGTCGCTACTGAATTTGGAAAGCATGTGCACCCCATTGGGCACTGGGCACCAATCATGGTGCTATCAGGAAGTGGAAACCCTGAAGCCGTCCCCGGCCCAGGAGATGCCATTGGTGTCATGCTCCAGCTATATAGTATAAGTACTGCTGTTGTTATTAAAAGTGTTAAAGAAACTAAAAAGAAAAACATGGCTGACCCATCCATTTAATTTGTATCAACATATTAAATGAGTGCTCTTCTTGCTATATTGGTTTTTGCAACTGTGGCGAGTCCCGTATCCTATAGGACGACGCGCCAACTCGGATCGTGGATTGCCGGTCCGGATGGCACACCTACAATTCCAGGTCTTTTGCTACACGGTCTCGTCTTTGTCATCCTCATGGCTGTTTTGAGCGCCCTGTTTGGTAAGCGCTCAGGGTACTTGTCCGCCGGCGGTCTCACGTTCGAGACTCGGGACGATCAGGACGACCAGAACACCAAGCATTTCCAGGAGGACCGGTTTGTTTTTGACAAAATGATTTAGAACTCCTCGTCAAACCCTATCGCCTCTTCACTAGGCATGAACTTCGAATAATCCCCGACCCGTTTCTCGAAGAAATTGGTCTTCCCTTCCAACGAGATGTTTTCCATCCAGTCGAAAGGATTAATTGCCCCATAAATGGGTTGCTCACCAAACTGGGTCATGAGCCGATCAGCTACAAACTGGATATATTGCGTCATCTCACCCGCATCCATACCTATGAGTTTACAAGGCAAAGCCTCGGTGATAAACTGGCTTTCCACTTCACATGCCCATTGAACAATCTTGTGAATGTCCTTCGATGGGCACTTTTCCTTCAGGTGCGAATACAGAGTCACGGCAAACTCTTGGTGAAGCCCTTCGTCCCGTGAGATGAGCTCGTTACTGAACGAGAGACCGGGCATGAGACCTCGCTTTTTGAGCCAAAATATAGCACAGAATGACCCACTGAAAAAGATACCCTCGACGCACGCAAATGCGACCAGACGTTGAGCGAACGGGGCGGCGGAACTGATCCACGCCTGGGCCCACTCCGCTTTGTGCTTCACGGCGGGAACAGTCTCAATCGCCTCGAACAGTTTCTGTTTCTCCTCGGGGTCTCTCACGAGCTTGTCAATCATGAGTGAGTACGTCTCCGAGTGGATGCTCTCATTGAATGACTGGTACGCATAGAAGGACCGAGCCTCGGGGATCTGTGTGTCCTTTGAAAAGTTCAAGTCGATATTTTCCATAACAATTCCGTCTGAGGCTGCAAAGAAAGCCAGCACGTGTTTTATGAAGTGTTGCTCGTTGGCATTCAGTCGCTCCCAATCCTTGAGATCCGCGGCCAGATCAATCTCTTCAACAGTCCAAAAACTTCCAATGGCTTTCTTATAAAGTGCCCATAGGTCTGGGTACCGTATAGGAAAGGTTGTGAAACGTGATGTGCTTGCTGTGAGAATAGGATCTTCGATCCTATTCGCCGGGTCCTCCATTGTTACTATCACGTCCTACTTTTTTAAAGGCTTGCGTAGTGCTGACCCAAAGGTGTCAATGTGCCGTCGTTCGCAATGAGTGCTCCGTTACCCATGTTGATATCTGAAGTTGGTCGCGTCTTCCACGAGAAGCGCTCAACGTACGACCGAGAATTCATACCCGAAACAACAGCGTCCATAAATGTCTGAATCTGAGCAACCGAGAACTTTTCAGGGGTGGTCGTGGTTGCCGTCCAGTCCGCTGGACACATCTCTGTGATCCATATGGGCTTCTTGTATTTGGCGTAAATAGCATCAATCCAACTCAGAAACCCAGCAGCATCTGGTGGTGCGTACCAGTGCAGGGCGATGAAATCTGGGGTGAATCCCGCCTGTCCCAGAGCTGTCCATAGAGCATCAAAGTACGAGGTCGTCAGAGAGGACTGTGCGGGGGCGAGTCGACCTGCGGCGGGTGGACCTGGGGGCATGGTATATGACGTAGCCAAAGGACTCGTGTACGCTGCAATCGACCCGATGCGAAGACCCGTCGCCTTGAGTTGGGGCCACAGCTGCACCACCTGTGCGATACTCATGTTCGACTGAGCACCCTGGTTGTTCCCATCCGGCTCATTGAATGCAAGGAGTTCCGTTGATCCTGCTGGTATCTGATTCAGCTTTGCAGCGTCCGGGCCTCCCCAGCACATGGGTGTAAACTTGAGATTCAGTCCGGGTGAGCCCGTCAGACCCCACGTGTAGTACCACCCGAGGTTTAGGCTTTGCATTTGAGTATTAAATTGAGTGTTTGTTGCACCGCCGATTGTTAGGTCGTACACGAAACCCTTTTTAGAGTTTGTGGATGCGAGGGGTGCGGGACCTCCTGCGGGGGCGAAAGGAGCTGGTGCCGTCACGGGTGTTGGGGCGTTCGAGAGAGGTGCGGGACCTCCTGCGGGGGCGAAAGGAGCTGGTGCCGTCACGGGTGTTGGGGCGTTCGAGAGAGGTGCGGGACCTCCTCCCACGGGTGCGTGTGAAAGGGGGGCGGGGGCCAGGAACGGGGCAATGCTCATATTTGGTATAGGGGGCTGACTGGGTACTGGTGCAAAACTTGGAGCCGGGGCGGTGGCCGGGGCGATGTCCGGGGCGGTGGCCGGGGCTTGAGGTGCCGGTGTCTGGTCTAAAGGAACCATGTTAGCTATAACAATTAGAAATATAATTGTCAAAACAATTCCGAGCAAAAGTCCTGTAAACCAGTTCATAATATAAGGAAACAAAAATATACTATATATATGGACGTTGATCTTCGCCGTATTGCCTTGCGAATCAAGTTGCACAACGTTTCAGGGAACGTTGTGCACCATAACGCACTACTGAAACGATTTTTGGATCAAAAAGGAATCGAGTCCAGTTTGGTCAAGGGGTTCTGTGTCATCGCCAAATCGAGGGAGGCGTGTGAACACTATTGGGTCCGAACAAAAGACGGGCTCGATCTGGACCTCAGTTTCGAGGTGGCTAAGCTCAGGAACTCCGAACTCCAAGCTCTACATCCAGCTCTTCTAGAGTCGATTGAGGGGACTCCGAACCTGATCCGTTCGGATGAAAAGGAGTTTGTAATACGTTACGAGAACGAGCGTCTTTTTGAGCTCTTTCAACGAGACCCCAAAGCTTTTTGGCGCGAGGCTCCCCAAGACGTGAAAGATTTCCGTATGACGACTCCGTAGAGTCCTTCCGGGGTGAACCCGTGACGGTCGCCGCAGCCATACTCAAGAGACTCATCTTTTCCTTTTTAGGAATCTGCGTAAAGGCTAGGTGATTATCCAAAGTCTTTTCAACCGGGTTTCCTTGTTCGAGTGCCGTGTTGAACTCGGCGAAACAATCGGCCAAGAAAGCCTGTCCGTCCGTGACGCGATTCTCTGGGTCTATGCTGAGCTCCTTGGAAATTTTGAGGGCCAAACGCTTCATGAGGAGTGCGGCACGGACCGAGTTGGTCATCTTCTCGTTAATTTTGAGATACAATTGGATGGATCCGAGAACCCCCGTTCCTGAAGACAAGACGGCGTTCAAAATACTCACGTATTTTTGGGCCAAAAAGTCGTTGAGGGCGATGGCGCACAGAGCGTTCAGGGCGGATATGACCAGGATGGGAACGTTAAACTTAGACGCTAGTTTTTGGTAGTAAATGTGGTCTTTATTATGGTGTTCCTGATACAAATTACATTGGTGTTCAAGCTTGGCGAGAAACTCTTGCTCGTCTGGGTGCCACCGAGCCGCGTCCGTCTTTGTCATTTCCTTAATTTAACGCACCTAAAAAAACTTCGAGTTATTTTCAAATTCTACAATGTCTCTGATCCGGTCCGGAAGTCTACCGCGAACACTCTTGTAGGCCATGTTGAAAATAGGGTTCGAATTTGTAATCTTGATCTTTTCAAGAAGACCCTTGTCTGGTCTAATCTCCGTCACGAGTTTCATGAGATGGACAGCCGTCTCTGAATTTAGTTTTGAAATTGGAACCCCTCTGAGGTTCAGCTCGACAATCTCCTTGAGTCCGTGTTTCTCCACGTAGGCATCAAGCTGTTCAATGACGGGCTTAATTTTGAGTGTAAAATTGGCCGCCTCAATAGCATCTTTTGGTTGGTTCTCAATGTATTTCCCACCAAGGAACTCTATGTACAAGTACTTCCCCTGTGGATAAAACACGAGGAGGTCACTCATTCTCTCTTGCGGATTTTATGCTTGCTTTTTTTAACTCAAATTGGTAATGAGACTGGAACTTTTGATTGCTCTAACCGTTTTCGCCTTTTACATGGCCTTTGAGCAGGGTCAGTACAAGGCAAGTTGGCGAGTTCACTTGTTTGGAATTTTGTTTCCTATTTTCATCCTAAAATACGTCAAAGACTTGGACCCGCGAGCCCGAATGTTTATACTCGTTGTTCTTATATGGCACGTCATTGATTGCTTGAACCATGCGATTGATGACGGTTACAAAAATGATTTGGACTATAAATGCACACATACTGCATCAATCTCGAACACAGAGACGACAGAAGAGAAACCGTCTCAAAGGAGTTTGAACGGGAAGGACTCGATGTCGAGTTTTTCAGAGCAACAAACGGACGAAAAGAGTCCCCTACAGGACTCTACATCAGTCAGCCCGAATACGGATGCGCCATGAGTCACGTTAGGGTATGGCGAGACATGGTTGAAAAGGGACACGAAATCGCCCTTGTGACTGAAGATGATGTCCGTTTAGTCCCTGATTTTAAACAAAAAATCAAAGACTTGATTCACGAAGCATCATGCGTACAGTGGGACTTGATAAACATAGGGCCTATATGTCCAGTCGTCAAGTCTGAAGTGTCTGAGAATCTCTATGAAGGCCGGGCCCTTTCAACGCATTCATATGTTATTCGTCTCGCATGTGCTAAAAAGCTTGCTGATTTTGATCCAAAATTCTACAAAGTGGGAGTTGATTTTCAGCTGAATCTGTTCCCTATAAGAATGTTGTGTGTTCGGGAGTCGCTTGCCAAACAGGAGTGTATAGATGACAAGGTGCTTGTCGGGTTCTTCAAGTCCCTCGTGAAGGGGGACATTGGACTTGAAAGAACAGTCGATGTTCCACATCATATTCGACTGATTTTTCAAAGGTTCAAGTTTGTTATAATTTTGCTCGTGGTTCTACTCGTAGTAAAATTCACGGTGTGAATATTTTCAAAATGGGCAAGAAAAAGGTCCCAATGGGTCCGAGCCACACACCCGTTCCATGGTGCTTTGCCCACCCATTGCCTTTCGTATATTCCTTGTACGAAAGGCCGTGAACCATCGACGGGTCACAGGCTTCGAAAGCCTTGCTGATAACGATTGGTCCGGTTGCCCACTGAACCGAATGAATGTTTGCGTGTCGAGCAAGGAATTGAATAACGTGGTTCCAGAAGGGGTGTTTTGGCGGGGAAGCCATGAGCGCGTTTTGATACTTTTCATCCGAGATGGTATTAGCTTGTACTGGACTTTCGGCAATGGATACCTTTCCGGGAGGGAGTTGCGTTTCGAAGTTTTCCATACATTCATAGTCCATGTCTGCATAAATACCCCCGTATTCATAGAGGATAAAGTAACGAGCAGAATCTATACGCTTTATCTTACTATCGTATCCTTTCCACATTGGATAAAACCACTCGTACTTTGTTCGGATGAATTCGTCTAGGTCTTCATCGGTCCATAGTTTGTATTCGTGATCCGGAAAGTGTGTCTGCCAGGACTTTTGACACTTGAACCATACTGGATGCCACTTGGATTTGTCACTGGGTGCCGTCTGATGAATAATCCTTGGAATGCTATCGTATTGCCAAGTCTGTGAAATGGGGAGTATGGGGAGGGTCGTGCCTCGGTTCATTCCAAAAGGAAATATGGCGAACCCTCGAACAAACGCATCACCAACGAGCCTATTTATGATGAGAAAAATAAGAGCAGCGAATGCGAGGGCCCACCATATATCCATCTGTTATTCTACTACATTATTTTTCAATGACTATCATACCTCTCATAAACGGTGGTAGGAACCCACGGACGGCACTGACGAGGGTATTGAAAAACTCCCCACCCCCTTTCAGTTCACATTTCGAAAGTAAAATACAGTTCTTTGTATGCTCATAGACGTTCCATATAATACGCATCATAGTCAAGGGTTTTATGTTTGTAACCTTTGTACCCTCGAGATTGGATGTACACACCTGTCTGAGTCCGTGGGTCAGGCAAAGCTCTTGAATTTGATCCAAAATTGGGTACAGGTCCCGGCAGAGGGCATCGGTTTCTTCCACCGTGTCAGGTTGTATTTCTATGAGTTTTCCGACCAAGATTTCAACGTATAGAATTTTTGCATCCTGGTCGGGTTGGAAGCGAAGCCAGGAACACTCCCCCGCCATCTACCCTCTGATTTTATTAAATAAATTGGATCATTTCGCGGAAGTACTTGGGGATGGCGAGACTGATGGGTCCATACAGAGTCCTGAATATAAAGCCCGCACCCTGAATTTCAATCTTTCGAAGGATATTGTCGTCTTTCGTGTACTCGACAACCTCTTGACAAATACTCACGATCATCTTGAACCGTTCGATACCTATGAGACCCATACCTGCCAAGTCTGCCCTGATGATCATATCCTTCGCCTTGGACCGAATCTCATTGATAAGAGGTTTGATATCTTCGAGGGAAACACCCTCCTCGGGGTAGTCTCGCACCTTGAGGGTGACGATGCAGCACTCGGACCATTCACATTTCATAAAATCCATATTGTGTGTATAGATTTTATGAAAATGTCCCTGGCGAGGATCGAACTCGTGCGTTATACTTTAGCGCCTTTTCTTATGTTATCTTCGGCCCAGAGAGGCTGAAGATTCGTCCAGTGAAAGCATTTCTTCTGCTCTTCTGGATCTTCAAGATTGAACGAGGCGCACGGACGAATATGGTCTATATGCCATTGACCGTAGTTTTCCCATGACATACCCTCTGTGAATTTTGATTTGAGATGTTGGAGTAAATGTTCCTTAGTACACCCAGTGAGTTCCATCGTATTCCCGTGCTTCTTTTGAACTACTTGCCATAATCTTGTACCTAAATTTAGACGTATTCTGTTTTCAATATTTTCACGGCGTTTTCGAGACTGTTCTCTTGTTTTTCTTCGACTTTCTTCTAAATTAGCATCGTGTATCTCTTTCTTTATTATAGTATCACACATCTTACAACTATATCTACGACCTCGTGCACAATGAATATTTACTGAGAAATTGTCAAAACTCTTTTCATCGGCACAACGACTACAACGAAAGGTTCCAGAAGTTGGGACATCATATAGTCTATTATTTGCCTTGTTGTATGTGTTAGTACATTCTTTACACTTACTTCTGAATCCAGAACCATTTTTACCGAATAATGTTGTATCCTTTTCTGTGTTACATTCACTACATGTTTTGAGTGGCATCTAACATAGAAATATATTATTTTCTATAAGTGTCCCTGACGGGGCTTGAACCCGTGACTTTCAGCTCATAAGACTGATATTCTACCGACTGAATTACAGGGACGGATTTTTCTCTTGAGAGAAAGTAATGGACAGACAAGTCATCAAGACCTTGGGTGTTGCTTGGGTCGGTGTCGCGTGTTTCATATTCGCGTATCTCGTGTCCATGACACTGGACGCTTTGACCCCCGAACTCGACGAGCGTAAATCAAACTTCAGAATCTTTTTGGAGGTCTGTGTTCAGTTTGGAATCATAGGTGCAATTATTTATGGTTCACGTGTTTTCATTAAGAATATCCCCTTTCCGCTCGATGGATTCTCCGGATATGAGCACTCTGCGCTTGGTGAACTACGGAGCTTGCCTTTAATGGTCTTCATTTTCATGTTCTTCCAGCGCCGTACGCAAGACAAGATGAGACACCTTATGGGTTGACCAAGACCATATAGGTCTCTTACGGCGACACGTAGGTGCCCGATCCGTCCGCGCCGTATTGTCCGAGTGCCACAGGACTCCCCGAACAAGCGTCTTTGGAAGACCCAAGCTCTTTGAAATACGCTTGACTGTTGCCGGCCCCTTTTGTTTCAGAAACTCAAGCACTTGCGGGTCCGCCATCTGGTACATCAAAGCCCAAAAGCTTTAACTTTTCTTTGAACTCGGCATTCTCACCCTTGCCCGGGATATTAGGAGCCGAGTTGGTCAAAAGACACTGACGAATATACTCGATCTCAAGCCGGGAAAGAGTCATGGCTCCAAGCCGAAAGTCCTCAAAGGCTTCACACGTCACGGGGACGATGGGCTTGATACGCTCGTAGATCTGGGTCGCAAGGTCACGAATCTCCTTTTGGGCGTGATCCTCCATGCGAAGGCTCAAAAAATGAAGCAAGTTGTGAAGGTCAATTTTCCAGTAAAATTCAGTAAAGGTACACTGGGGTAAGTGAGCCCGAGCCAGTTCGCGGGAGACGCCCTTCTCCAGAAGCTCGTCATAGACGTGGAATGCCAAGTCACACGAGGTCTTTTGCTTGGCTAACAGGTTTGGAGACTCGAAGGGTTCTTCACCGCCTTGGCCACGGGACACTGACTGTTTCCGGAGCTGGTCAGGCAAGTAGAACTCGTCGGGGATGACGGAGTACCGAGCGCTCATCTCGTTGACCGAGGCTGTTCGGTGTCGAAGCCACTGACGCGCCACGTAGATGGGGGCCCGAATATGAAACTTGAACTCGACCATCTCGAAAGGGGTCGTGTGCTTGTGACGCATGAGGTACCGGATCAGGGCGCGGTCATCGCTGACGCTCTTCGTGCCGGCCCCATAGGAGACGCGGGCAGCCTGGACGATGGACTCGTCCGTCCCCATAGAGTCAACGAGGCGAACGAAACTCATTTTTTGATTAGAATACGATCAGCGTTTTTAAGTGGGGATTCCACCTATAAACGCTCCCGACAGGGTTCGAACCTGTGACATTAAGGTGGCAGCCGTCGAAGTGCAAGCACTTCTCCTAACAGCCTTACGCTCTACCGACTGAGCTACAGGAGCCCCGGGTTCCGACCTACGTGATTCGAACACGTGACCGTAGGATCTCTCATAACAACTACAGTCCCACGCTCTACCAACTGAGCTAAGGTCGGGGCGGGCAGT
>TBL_comb48_EPIDRAFT_1003069_pt1 | contig 11292 bp, 10 predicted proteins | sample TroBogEpilimnion_37_FD_10681 | JGI IMG/M metagenome (IMG submission 10681)
GAAATAACCATGAAAAATGTTGAGACAGGTGAGGTTGGTGAAGTATTTATTGTCCCACCATCAATTGAAGGTCTATGAGTAGATCTCTACGCAGACAATCCCTCTGTTACTTTCTTCTACTTGTAGTTCCGATGGTGACGTTGTCCTTAAGTTCACCAACGTCTGCACTACTTCGACCTACTTCAATCGTCCTTCGAGAAAATCTCCAGTCGACAACAACCACAACGACTGTTTGCCCATCTCTCATACCAGTGACTATCGCGCCAACGGGGACAAACAATCTGTTGATTCCAAATTATCTGCCACCCGGTAATCAGGTCGCTGTAGGCAACAATCCCATTCTGATGACCGTTAATCCCTGCAGTGCTCCGGTACCGTCAACTGGTTTTTTACACGTTCAGTTGTACTTCACTAGCAGCGGACAAGGCGTTCAAAATGGTTACATTCCTTCCATAAGTGGAGGTGTACTGGGGTTTCCAGTTTCGGTGTTCTCTAAAGGGGGATGTGCGTTCACTAGTGCTTCTGGAACCTACGGTGGTAAGCAGATCCCAGCTGGTTCTCTCATCTTCTTTCAAAGCCGTGGAGCCTGCATCCTCACTGCAGTTCAGTACATGAATCCGCTGGCATCAGTCCCGTTTGTCTCAATACCAGTCACGCAAGAAGTGACTCGGGGTTGAAAAGTAGTCTGGTAGTAAGGACTGTTCAGTAGTTCTCAGAATAAAGATGTTTTATTGCTTTGATAGGACACACATGACCGAGCTCAGAATCAATTCCTACGCATCGAGGAAGTGTCCTGTTGTCACGCGTTGGGACTATGACCCCTCCAGAAATGGACTGGAGACCAAGCCGTCAGATGGGGAATTAAGGAGACAAACTCAAGGTATTGAGTTTGAACGAGGAATCATCGATGAGATTATTTCACTAGGTGGTTTTCCTTTAACGGATCTACGAGAATTACCTTGGAGCGAATCGCTAGTAGAGACTAAGTCGGCACTGCTTAAGAATGAGGGAGTAATTCTGGGCTCCGCTTTGGAATGCTCTGAGTCCGGTCGAACTGGAGCGCCCGACATTCTTGTCTACTTGCAAGAAGGGTGGCTTCCAATTGACATAAAAAATCATCGATTCTCGAAATCAGGAAAAGACGAAATTGAAATTTCGACACTGGAACAATTCACATCCGGATTTTCTTCAGTCGAAATAGGAACAATTGATCCGACCCACATGTTGAAAGATGGCCTCCAGTTGGCTCATTATCAACATCTATTAGAAGAGTTAGGTTTTGGAAATGACTCAGGTCGCGCAGCAATCATTGATAATTCTAGAAGGCTTACATGGGTTGACCTTAAATTACCGTCTAATAGCAGGAAGTCTATCTCACTACTTGATGAGTACAAAAGAGAGTTTGCATTTCGTGTCGAGATCGCGAGAACCGAGATTGATCGGGCTGAGAATTCAGCAACACTTCCTATTGTGTTTCCAATCAAACAAGCTGAATGCTCAACCTGTAAATGGGAAGACGTGTGTCGAGAGGTTCTAGAAGCAGAAGACCATGTCTCGCTGCTTTCCGGAATTAACAAGAATCAAGCTGCACTACTAGTTGATTGCGGCTTCTCACGAAGAAGCGACCTTGCAAAGATTGATGTAAATAATCCACCATTTTTGACTGATGTTGGCATTCAGGAGAAGGATTGGATCAACTGGCATGACACCGCTCTCGCACATTTTTATGAAGAAAAATTCATGAGACGTGGAATCTCTAAAGTTGAGGTCCCTCGTGCCTCAGTTGAGGTGGATGTAGACATGGAGAGCATCGATGGGAGGGTGTATTTGTGGGGGATTTATGTCACTAATCATTCTGCTCTGAAAATGGAGGAAGGATTTATAGATAGGTTTTCCTATTTTGAAGGTCCGATTGACGGGGATATTGAATTAAAGGTGTTTGAGAAGTTTTGGCTATGGCTGCTCGTTCTGAAACAACTATGTGATGATGCTTCAGTTTCTCTAAAATTTTATGTTTATTCCGGGCCAACAGCGGAATACAAGCATATTTATAGTTTGGGACAGAAGTTAGATTCCAGTTTGACTAGGGAATTCCTCGAGCAATTCATAAAAAGTGAGTATTGGGTTGACCTTTTGCCAATTGTAAAAGATTGTCTGGTTTCATCAGATGACTACAGCTTGAAGACAGTAGCTAAATGGTCTGGCTTTTCTTGGCGCTCAACTAACCCAGGTGGTGATCAGTCTCAAGTTTGGTATGAATCTGCCATCTCAAATAATGGGAGTGATTCACAGGCAATGCTCCAAGAGCTCCTCGAATACAACGAAGATGACGTGCTTGCAACAAAATCACTACGTGAATGGCTGGGTTCTTCGTCTTTCAGGTCTATTTCTGAAATTAACTTTTCACACTAATTCATTAACAATAAGTGGCCCAACTACGTATAGGACTTGAACTCATCGGCCAAGCAACTTCAATGTTTCGGCTGGAGCGATAATCGTTATCATTTAAAACGCTTTGGTAACTCTTACGTAGAGGTCCGACATCTCATGCCTAGTTTGTTGCTATAACTAAATAAAAGGGCTGAAGCGTCTCCTTGAGTGTTAGGTTGAGAATAGGAGAAAAATGATAATTCAAAGTATTCAAGAATTCCACGAAGGTGACTCAATCAGCAAGTTAAAGTTACTTGATGTGGATTTTATTGAGATAATTGAATCAGTTTATTTTGACTTCATGCCTGGTATTTCATCCAAAGCAAAAACTCTATTTAAAGACATCCTTAAGAAAAATAATTTTTTGATTGATACATCACCTGATAGTGGATTGGGATGGAAAATCCATGCAATCAATAGACATGGAACGGCCATTCAATTTGAGTTTGGAAATTCTGCTAACGCAATGTACGACGTATTAAAAATGGCTCATTTATTCAGACTCGGAATCGTGAAAGATGCTATATTTATTTTGCCTATGCAAATTAATTCAAAGTTGATAGGAAGCAACATTGCATGCTATGAAAAACTTGAAAAAGAATATGCGCTGTCTTTTGACTTGCTTTTCGATACCCCTATACAGATAATTGGTATTTAGAGAAATGAGAACTTATGACGTGGACTGTTGAAGCAATCGAAACCCGTAAAGAGACGATAAAGGCTACTCCGAATTCAGGCGAAACAGCTCGAGTTCCCTGGAAACAAAGCATTACATCATTTCCGCAGAAAGAAATTCCATCAAATCTTCTTGTTTATAGGGTTGAAAACAATCGAATTAGATCGACACTTCTCGAATTGACCGCAACAGAAAGAATTGATTTTTTTTCTAATCAAGAGACGCAAGTTGTACAAGATCGACTTAACAACATTCTTCTAAATTATGCTCAGGACGTAAATGGAAGTGGTGATGCGAATATCTACAAAGTTCTTAAAGAAGAAAAAGTTCAGACAGAACCGCTTGTAATTACGTCTACGGGAATTGTTGTAAATGGCAATCGAAGACTTGCTGCGATGAGAGCTCTCTTCCAAGAGAATCCAGCTGAGTTCAATAGTTTTAGAAAAATAACTTGCGTAGTGCTGCCTGATGACGCCGACGAGCAAGAAATCAGTGAAGTCGAAACTGCTTACCAAACCCGCCGTACAGTCACACAAGACTACACATGGATTAATGAAGCACTAATGATTGAACGCCAAATGACAGAATTTGGCTGGACGATGGATAAAGTAAAAAAAGAGTGGCGTCTCTCAGAAAAAAAAGTTAAGTCCAAACTGGCAGAGCTTGTACTTGTACGTGAGTATTTGGATTTTCGAGAAGCTCCAAGCCAATTTGATTTGGCCCTAAATGACAAGCAAAGCTTCGTTACATTGGCTGATAAAAATCAAACTTGGATAAATAATGGCGATTCAATCAATCTAATTTACGCACGCAAGGTCATGGCTTGGCAAATTATTAGTTATGAAGCTCCTGGTCACAATAAGTACAAATTCATTCAGATAATTGAAGGTGTTACTTCGGGAACTCTCAGGAGGTTGAGGGAAACTTCCGTAATTGATGATGATTTGTCAGAAGTTATCACTGAACATAACGATGACGTAGACAATCCTTTTGGTTCAACATCACCTGATGCTTCTATAACGCGAACTGACATTGACAGAATTATCGACGCAGACGACAAAGATGATTTGATAAAGAAATCAGAGCAAGCGAGACAGGAAGCTAGGTTAGCTGGAGCTGAGAATGATAGAGGGAACGCTCTCAAGCGAACAATTGTAGAGGCGTTAAATACTATTCAACTAGCTAATGTTCAGCAGTCGTTCCCTCAAACTCACGGTGAGGTTACACATAATTCGATTCTAATTTCTCGATATTCGTTAAGCATTCTGTTTGAACTCTTATCTGGCGACCCAGAATTATGGCTGACGGTAGATGAAGATGTGACATCCGATTTTCTTTCATCATTGTCNGATTTTTTAAATTTTATGAAAGATAATTATCCTGATGTCACATATTAAGATTGACATTTTTTCAACAGGATCAGAAATAGAAATATCCAGATTAGATAGATCTATCGGAGATGCGACCTGGTCAGCTTTCGTGTCAAATCTTATGACCATTCTGAAGGATTCTCGTTATGTGGATTCAAGTTTGATTTCACCGATCGCAGAATTTCTTTTTAAGAGGGAACACATTGTTTATTTGGCAAACAATTATGATTTTGTAGCCGAATATAGTGAATCAATTCGACTCTTTGCAGCAAACTGGGTCAACCAAAAAAAGAATGCAGAGTCTGTTCTTAACGGCTCGTATGAACCAATCGTTCCCTCTGCGGAAGAGATTCAGTCACTGCTTGTTTCAGAAGGTTGGCTGATTGAAAAAAGGCAGCCAACTCCAGAGCAATATCAAAATATTGCAAAACTATCAACGTTAAATAATGGTGCGAATTTCTCCGTACCTGGCTCAGGTAAAACTACGTCAGCGTTGGCAAGTCATTTCGCTGCTCGCGCTACTGGTCAAGTTGAAAATCTTTTAGTAGTCGCTCCAAGAAGTGCATTTGTAGAGTGGAAAGAAGCTTTGGAAAAAATTTCAGAAGAAAATCTTGCAGGCTTTATTCCTCTTATTGATGGCAGACAGATCCCAGACTTGCTTCGTTCGAATCCAAAATATTCTTTAATCACCTATCATCAACTAATTCGAGTTGTTCCACACATTGAAAAATTTTTAAACTCAAGAAGTGTCCATTTAGTCTTGGATGAAAGTCACAGGATAAAAGCAGGAGAAGCTGGTGCATTCGCCAAGTCGTGCCTTAGAATTTCTCCTCTTGCCTCTAGAAGAGACATTCTCTCAGGAACTCCAGCCCCACAGTCTCTCGAAGATTTAATTCCACAGTTGAATTTTTTATATCCCGGTATGGGTGTCGGACTTAAACTCGACAACATTGGCTTTCCTTCGAACATCCTTAAGCGCTTTTATGCAAGAACTACGTACAAGGAGCTCGGCTTAAAAAAGATTGAAGTTGAATACTTTGAACATGAACTTACAAAAATACAGTTGGCTCTATACACTTACCTTAAGGATGAACTTGTCAGAATGCGAGTATCTCTTGTTCGACTGAGAGATTCAGTACCTGATGCAAGGAATCATTTAATTGAAGAAAAATCTTCTGCTCAGATTTGTGTAATGAGACTTTTGCAATCTGCAATTGACCCTCAATTAGCAGCTCGTTCGATACTTGCCTCTTCTGATGCGGATGATGCTCTAAAAACTATCGCTTCTGAAGTTATGTCCGAAGGCGACATTGGCTCCAGATTGAAAGCAGTAATTTCTGAGGCTCGTAAATTCGCCGCAGAGGGTCGTAAAACTGTAATCTGGGCACCTTTTGTTGGAACCATTGATTTGCTTCGTCAAAACCTTTCGGACATTGGTGCACAACCAATCTATGGTCAGAAGTCAAAATCACTTGAAGACGAAAATGAATATATCGAAAGAGAATCAATTCTCAGCGAGTTTCTGGATGAATCTCGTTCAGATAGATGGACTTTGATTATTAACCCGGCTGCAGGTAGCGAAGGGATATCACTTCACCGAGTTTGTCAGCACGCAATTTATGCTGGAAGAACCTATAACGCTGCTCATTACATGCAGAGTCGAGACAGAATCAACCGACTCGACATGCCCGAGGGCACTTACGCAACTATGACAATTCATGGCGTTAAAACACCATCTGGTGTTGGATCTATTGACACTCATCTTAATAAGCGACTTAACTCAAAAATAGGAGCTATGGCGAAGGTTCTTGATGATGATGATCTCAAAGAAATCGCTTTAGATTCTGAAAATGCCCCTAGATCTGATTCAGACATATCACTAGATGAAGTCCTTGATTTGATCTTTTCGTTGGAAACAAATTGAGCTACTTGGAGATAACTTCGCCAGTTCTCCAAGCAGGAATATACATAAGGAAACGCCTTGATGAAGATTCAAGCAACATCCCTAGTGTTGCAGCCATCGTTGCGGCTGCAAATAAGTTTGTTGAAAATTCAAAATTAGATTTTATTGGAGCAGAAAGGGTTGCCCAAAAACTCGGCTGGAATGTATTTTGCCTAAGTGAATCAATCGAAAAATCAATGGCAGATTCGCTCTTCAACATAATTGTTTCTCAGTTCTATAAGCCCGATTGGATTGACGTTGCGTACATGGGGCGAAGCTATGTCGTAGATAGATTTAAAACAGTTAACGAAAGACAATTATTCAACAATGCAGGTCTCCTATCAAATGACTCAATGGCAGCGCATCAATGGTGGTCAAAACTTGCGTTAATTTCTAGAAAGTTTTCGGTTGAAAATACTGAAGATGCAGGAGAAAGATGGTTGGAGTGTGAGCAACTGTCATTTTTAAGAGAGCAGAGTGAGCTCGTAGGTACTGAATTCGCTCCGAGGCTAGTAAGTATTGATGATTGCACGTTAGGATTCGATATCGAAACCTTCAGACTTGACGGCAGTTTAAACACATATCGCCGACACTTTATAGAGGTCAAGAGCTGCAGCATCGCTTCCAAACCTAGGTTTTTTATCTCCAATAGTGAGTGGAATTTTGCTATCAGAAATAGAGAGATGTGGCAGCTTGATTTTTACGGACATGGGTCTGAATCAGCGAAAGTATTAACCTATCAAGACATCTTACCCTTGATGCCTTCAAACACCTCGCGCGGTAAGTGGCTTAAAGCAGAAGTGTCACTAGCTTGATTTAGACTGTTCAAATGACCAAAAAATTTTCCTCTGACAAAGCATTTTCTTTCATACAGGGTGATTCTTTTGACCTTATTAAACGACAAGATTCTGGTTCAGCGAACTTGATAGTGACATCTCCTCCATACAACATTGGTAAGGTTTATGAAGAGCGTGTCGAACTTACAGAATATCTCGAGAAGTATAAATCGTTTGCTGAAGAGTGCTTTCGTGTTCTTGAAGATTCTGGAAACTTAATTTGGCAAGTAGGAAACTTCAGCGAAAGCGGGGAATTATTTCCACTTGACATTTATTTTTATTCAATTTTCAAGTCCGCTGGATTTATTTTAAGAAATAGAATTATTTGGCATTTTAGACATGGCATGCATGCAAAAAAAAGATTATCTGGAAGGTATGAGACAATATTATGGTTCTCCAAAAATTCAAACTCTACTTTCAATTTAGACCCAATTAGAATTCCAAATCTTTATCCTGGAAAAAGAGTTGCTCGAGGCCCACGTCGTGGCGAATTATCTGGAAATCCGTTAGGCAAAAACCCAGGTGACTTCTGGCCAGACATTGCATTAGAAGAGTGGGAGAATTCTTACTGGGATATCCCGAATGTCAAGTCGCATCACCCAGAGAAGACAAGTGTTCATCCGTGTCAATTTCCTGTTGAGCTTGTTGACAGATGCGTCCTTGCGTTAACAAATGAAGGCGATGTTGTACTTGATCCATTTATGGGCGTTGGTAGCTCTGCTGTTTCTGCCATACGCAATAATCGAATGTATGTTGGTTTTGAATTTGACCAGCAATATATTGATGCGGCTTATCAGAGACTTGAAGATTTGAAAAATGGAAGTCTTAAAATTAGAGAGATGGGAACTCCGGTTCAAAAGCCGTCTGGAAAAATCTCACAAATTCCTATCGAATGGCTCGAAAAATAATAGAGCCAGAAAGGATGCTTTAAGTGCCTATATCCAAACTTGACATTAAAAATTTTCAAGGATTTTCTTCCACACAAACAATTGAGTTGAAACCCCTCACCATGATTTTTGGACCTAATTCTTCAGGTAAGAGTTCTATTTTTCGTGCATTGTCACTTCTTCAGCAATCTGCGTTCACCCCAAAAAGAAGTAATCGATTGTCACCCTATCCAGTGGAGTTGATGTTTCAAGAACCTAGAGGAAAGGATTATGGAAGCTTTCTGAACGTTGTGAATGATCACATAGACTCAAATGAAATTTCTTTTACTTTGGAAATAGAGGGCACACCAAGTTGGATCCTCTCAAGAGCTTCAAAAGTAAGAACAGATATTGATGAAGCACTAGATGTAAATCATTCAGAAACAATTGCAATACGATTCAATCTGAAGTACTTGTCTCCCGGACTATTAACAGAGCTACACATTTCTATCCTTGACATAGGAAGAAATGCAATCTCTAATGCTGTTTTTTCATTTGGAAACACATATGAGAAATATGAAGACGGAGATGTTGCTACTGAAATAAAATTAATTGACTGTGACTCTGGCTTTGAACAAACTCTCCTTGATTTTTTGAATTACGAAGGTAGAACAAATTCCTTAATTAAATTTTTGCCTGCTAGAAGTTCGCGAAAAAACGATCTAACAGAGAAAAACATCCAGGAGACATTAAGAAATCATTTGCCTTTGGTGGTCACTAATGTTAAATCAGCACTCTTATTTGGTGAAGCGTATGGTATCAATGCCCCAAGAGCCCCTAAAGAAATAGTTGCTGGATTGATTTATGAAGTTTTCAGAGACTTAGGGTTCTCATTCAGGACTGCATTGCGTGAGGTTAATTTTATTGATTCCCTGAGAAATGTTCCACCACGCGTATCCAATCTGGATAGTCGAAGAACAGAGTCTATTGACAGAGACGGCTCGAACATCGTTCGATGGCTACACTCACATGCCGACAGAGTTCGTATAATTTCCGAATTGATGAACAACATTACTAATGGTCGATATTCACTTCAGACGACAGAACTTAAGATTGATCAGTTTGATTATTTACGATACGGTGCACTCCAGTTAATAGAAAATTCATCTGGAACTAGAGTTAGTTTTGAAGATGTAGGTGTCGGCTTAAGTCAATTACTTCCCATCCTCGCTCAGATGACTTTCTTTAAAATGGAAAATCCGACTCTGGCAATAGAGCAGCCTGAACTTCATCTGCATCCAAGAATGCAGGCTGAGTTGATGGATCTCCTAATAGAGACTTCCGAGTTTTCTAATAACTGGTCAAAGAAGATTCTGCTTGAAACTCACAGCGAACCAATGCTGATGAGGTTACAGAAGCGAATTCGAGAAGGAAAAATTGATAAGAGCTACGTTAGTGTCGCTTATGTTGAGGCGGGTGCAAATGGTTCTGAAATTAAGATGATGGAACTAAACGACGACGGTTCGTTTAAAGATCGTTGGCCAGTTTCTTTCTCTGGTCTTCGACGTGAAGACTCGTTCTAAAATCAAATGATACTTATTGGAAGCACTATAAGTCCTTTGGATTGGTTCCCTGCAGAAATAAGTGACCTTCACGTTCGCAGTGTTCTGCAAAATTTGCAAGGTAGAGCACAACTCTGTCTGACCGATATTCAATTTGAGGAAATCCGAAGAATTGTTCCTTCGGATCCAGCGTGGAAAGAAGAATTGTGGAATTTTGTAGACAGGCATGGAACTATTCGAGTGAGCGAGGAGCAACTTAAGTTTCTGAGTATGAACATTGTTTCCCCAGGTTTAGATGAGTGCGTAGCGCGTCTTATTGATGAAAATTTTAAATCTGACAATCAATTATTTATGCCCCTTAATGTTAACCAGGTCACAAAAAAGTGGGTTGATGGTTTCGCGTCGATCGCGAATTCGGTTTTAATCGAAGATCCCTACGCATTTGCAAACTTAAGTAATAGCCGCAGAGATTCAGCTTGGTCTGGATGTAGATTATTTTTGAAGCATCTTGGGGAATTCACGAATGTGAATGAGGTAACTATTGCTTCCCGCAATCCTCTTGCAAATAAGGAGTTAGATAATCCAGTTGGTATGTGTCAATTTAACCTATGTTCAATAAATAAACCACCTTGTCTTCACTGCGCAGATTACATTGATGAGCTCTTTAATTCATTTAATGAAACTCTTCCTAAAATAATTCGTGTTTCTTACACAACAGATCAGCTACATGCTCGTGTGGTTGTTTATTTTTTTGAATCAAATGTTCACTCAGGTGATGGTGAGCCGATGCAAGTTATTCTGAATCTCAGTTATGGCTTAGAAGTTTTTAAGTGTTCGTCAAAACAGCATTCATCTATTAAATTATGTGATGATGAATGTAAAGATCCGATTGTTACGTGTCTTCCTGCTTCGCAAGGCATTGGAATACTAAAAAAGATTAATTCAGAAACAACGAAAACCTATAGTCTCGAATATTCTGTGGAAAATATTTAAATACTTGAGTGTTGGTAGACACGAAATATCCAATTTGTAGTCGTCTGAGACGCTGGGGAAGTGACCGTAATACCAACAATCCAGTAGAAACTGTCAAGACCGCTCTTTTGGAAGAGATACTGCGGCGAACCGTTTGTTGCTCCACTAGAGAAGAGATTCCATCCGAGTGCAGCCAAGTGCGACTTATAGAAAGCAAGAACTTCATCAGATGATGCAGACGTTTTTAACGGCTTAATGCAGTCATAATCACCAGCACCAGCGTTTGGAATTCTGTTGCCGCCAGCAGAAGTTGTGCCAACAGGGACAATGAGTGCCGGAATGATGTTCGAAGGCATTGTTCCATACTGAGCGCAGTTGTTGAGCAAGGTGCTTGACTCATCTGTTGCTAGACCTCCGACAATAATCGGAACAGTCGTTGTTGCGGTCGAAACCGATTTGTTTGTTGCGGCGTTAAGAATTAGAAACACGGCGAGCATTCCTACAGCTACGAGTATCACCGATGCGGCTGGCCACAAACTGGTAGTTGTGGTTAACGGTGGCTTGTTTTCTTTATTCATGATTCCAACCTAAATGGTCAATTGGTCCACGACCTCGCCCGAGTTTCCACTCAGCGCCAC
>TBL_comb48_EPIDRAFT_1003074_pt1 | contig 11283 bp, 10 predicted proteins | sample TroBogEpilimnion_37_FD_10681 | JGI IMG/M metagenome (IMG submission 10681)
GGGCGGAGTCGGAGCATCCACGAGATGCACCGTACTCCGCCCGCCGGACTACCGAGAACGACTAGAAGATCGCCTTGTTCTCCGTGATGGTCTTCACAGCACCCGAGCTCTGACCCCAGTACTTGAGGATCGAGGAGTAGTACCCCTTGGTGACGAGGTACTTCATGGCGTCGAGGACTGCCTTGTCGAGGCCGCTGTAGGTCTTGCCCGCCGCAATGCCGTAGGGCGCAGCGGCGAAGGGCTTGCCCGAGTTCACGAACACGCCCTTCGAGGTGGCGACGATGTAGCCAGAGATGGGCTGGTCGGCGAAGCCAACATCAGCCTGACCCGACGAGACGGCCAGATTGGCCGTCGCCTGGTCGTTGAAGGACCGAACGGTCGGGCCCGTCTTGTGGATCTTGGCGCAGGCGGCAATTGCCGAGTTGGCATCGGACTCTTCCGTGGTTCCTGCCTCCACCGAGACGGTGAGGCCGCACAGCTGGGTCAGGCCGCTCCCCGAGAGCGCCTTGTGACCCTTCTTGATGTAGAAGGACTCCCCAGCAGAGAAGTAGTCCACGAAGTTGACCGAGTGCTCACGAGCCATGGTGTCGGTGAAGGATGAGAAGCCCAAGTCGTAGGTGTTCGACTGCAGCTTCGGAATGATGCTGTCGAAGGTCACGTTGTCGATCTGTACGGGGAGACCGAGTACCTTGCCAACCGCCTTGGCCAGGTCGGCGTCGACGCCGATCACGGTCGTGTTATCGGGGGCGAGGTACTCCATGGGGGCGTAGGTGGCGTCAGAAGCGACGCGCAGCTTGCCAGCAGTCTTGATGGCGCTCGGCACTTCGTTGGCAATCGAATTCTGCTTGTTAATGGCACCAAGGCCGCCATACCCACCGTTACCGGCCGCTCCGGCCACGGCCGTGACGGCAGACAATGGAAGGGCAACTGCAGCGAGACCCGCAGCGATCTTCACGAATGGACGGGACATCGCAATCCTCCTAGTCGGTGTTCCATCATTCTCGCACATCGCGCCACCTCGACCTACTGCAGGACGTTCTGGTGCGATGCCGTCCCTCGGAGCAGCGTCACCGCAACGAGTGCGCCAACCACGGCGACCCCTGCTGCGCTGAAGCAGGCCCAGTGCAGTCCAATGAGGAACGCGTGCTCCACTCCAGCGATCGCCACCGGTGCCTGCGGTGCGTGCGAGGCCACCGCCAACGAGGCGGCGACCGATCGCGAGGCGACGTGCGCGGCGACATCAGGAATTCCCGACCCCGCGAGCGCAGCAATGGCCCGAGTGGCGAATCCCGACGCGAAGACGGATCCGAGGACGGCGACGCCGAGCGTTCCGCCGAGTTCACGAGTGGTGTTCGACACCGCAGCCCCAGCGCCCACTTGGTCAGGCCGCAGGCTCCCCATCACCGCTTCAGTCGACGGTGCGGTCACGAAACCGAGACCCGCTGCCATGAGCACCATCGACGGGATGATCACCGAGAAGTAGGACGCGTCAACCGGCATCACTGCACAGATGAGAAGTCCGGCTGCGAACAGCGTGAGGCCGCCACTGATGACGAAACGGGCTCCGAACTTGATGGCGAGCAAGGCGCCAATGGGGGTCGCAATACCGGTGGCGATGGCGAAGGGCAGGGTGTGCACACCCGCCGACAAGGTCGAGTAGCCCCGCACGAGTTGGAAGTACTCCGTGATCAAGAAGATGAACCCAAAGAGGCAGAAGAATCCAACGGCAACCGACGCGGCCCCGGCAGTGAATCTCGGCACGCCGAAGACCCGGACGTCGAGGAGCGGTGCCAACCGTCGGAGCTCAATCGAGCAGAAGATGCCGAGGACCACAGCCGAGAGCACGAACCCCCCAATCGTGCGTGGCGACCCCCATCCCCAGGTCGGGCCTTCGATGATGGTCAGCACCAAGAGCGTGAGGCCAGTGGCCGAGACCACGAGGCCCGGCCAGTCGAAGCGCTGGCCGGTGTGCGCCTTGGAGTTCGGGACGAGGAAGATGCCGAGGAGNAGCGTTACCGCAGCGATGGGCACGGTGACGAGGAACACCGATCCGTACCAGAAGTGCTCGAGGAGCGCGCCGCCGACGATGGGACCAACGGCAACCGATGCGCCAGAGGTCGCACCCCAGATCCCAATGGCCTTAGCTCGCTCAGTCGGGTCGGTGAACACCGTCGTCAAGATGGCCAAGGTGGCCGGGAAGATGAAGGCGGCGGCCACACCCATCGCCGCTCGAGCGGCAATCAGGGAAGCCGTTGACGTCGCCAGCGCCGCCCACAGCGACGTGGCCATGAACCCCACGAGGCCAATCTGCATCACCGGCTTTCGCCCGAGGCGGTCCGCCACTGCTCCTCCAGCGAGCAACAGCGCCGCGAACGGGAGGCTGTAGCCATCGACGATCCACTGCAGTCCGGCATTCGAACTGTGGAGGTCACGAGCGAAGGATGGGAGTGCGACATTGACGATGGTGTTGTCGACGACCACGAGGAAGACCGAGAGGCAGAGCACCCCGAGGGTCGTCCACCGGCGGTCGTGGTCATGGGTCGTCGTCATGGCATCTCCTTCGTAGAACGCTGTTCCATATACTAGAACACCGTTCTACTACACTGTGCCTATGGATGCTGCCCGATCCCACCGCACGCCGAGTGGCGACGTAGCCAACGAGATTCTCCGAGCTGCGGCAGCACTGCTCGGCGAGCACGGACCAGAGGCCCTCACCATTCGTCGGATCGCCAGCGTCGCTGGCGTGGCACCCATGAGCGTCTACAACCACTTCGGTGACAAGGGCGGCGTGGTCGAAGCGCTGTTCCGTTCGGGGTTCACTGCATTGCACGACGCCATGGAAGCGGCCAACGCCATCGCTGATCCCTTCGTGGCACTGCGGGCCAGCGGGCGCGCGTACCGGCAGTTCGCCCTCGACCGTCCTGCGGTCTACCAGGTGATGTTCAGCCACGTCATTCCAGAGTTCACGCCATCGTCTGACGCCCTCATGGACACCGTGAGCTCCTTCTCCACCCTGGTCACGATCCTCGAGCGATGCCAAGAGGCGTCCATCATCGTGGGCGGGGATGCCAACGTGCTGGCGCAGCACCTGTGGTCCATGATCCACGGCTACGTCGCACTCGGCCACGCCGGCATCTCGAAGATCGAGGCTGCCGAGGATGACTTCGAGCAGTTCCTCGATCGGACGCTCCTCGGCTTCGCCGTTCGCCCTACGAGCTGAAGAGGTCCCGGGGCCACCGACCCTGACGTTCTGCGCCGAGGAGGAAGCCGGTGTAGTCGCCACCGAGGTGGGTGGATCGCCACGTCAGCATCTCCTGGGCCAGTGGGAGGATCACTGCGGGGTCGTTGGTGGTCGTCGCCCAGGACGGATCAGCGGCGAGATCGAAGCATCGGAAGTCCCCATCGCCGAAGTGGGCGTAGGCATGGGTTTCGGTGCGCAGGACTGCCACGTTGTAGGTCTCGAGTGCGGCGTTGATGGGTCCGCCTTCTCGGTGCTCGCCAACGAGGAGGTAGCGCCAGTCCCACTCCCAGTGCGCAGCAGTTCGCCACGCCCGCGGCTCCCCTGCGGTCAAGAAGGGGACGAGTGACTGGCCATCGGCCTGGGTGGATGGCTCAAGGTCGAGGAGTTCGAGGAGGGTCGGAAAGACATCGACGTTCTCGGTGAAGTGCTCGACCACGGTGCCGTGTGCCTCGGGATGCCTCGGGTCGGAAATGATGCACGGAATGGCGTAGCTCGACTCAAAGAATCCGAGCTTCTCCAAGAGGCCTTGATCGCCGAGCTGCTCGCCGTGATCAGAGCTCACGATCACGATCGTGTCGTCGAGATCGCCACGCTCGTCGAGGGCGTCGAGCACCCGTCCGAACTGCGCGTCGACTTCGGTGATCATGCCGAAGTACTGGGCTTGCAACGCTGCCATGGCCTCGGGGTCGGTCGGAGCGGCGATTCCAGGAAGGGTGAGCGCGATCTCATGGAGCGGGTGCAGTCCCTCGCCAACCGGATGGGGCGCTGGAGAGAACGCTGGGTCGTACATCGAGGCGTAGTCGCCTGCAGCGGCGTAGGGCGGGTGTGGACGGAGGTAGCTCAAGTGGACGAACCACTCACCGCTGTGGTGCTCCAGCCACTCGAGCGCCTTCGTCGTCATGAAACTCGCGAGCGACAAGTCTGCTGGGCGCGACGATTCGCTGGCGAGCGCCTCGAGTCCGGAGGCGACCTCGTAGCCGAGTGCTCGGAGGTGCTCCACCCACGCCGATTGCCGTTCGTCGAGGTGGATACCGACCGTGAACCCGGGGAGCACACCCTCATAGGTATCGAGCCAGGGATCCTCTGGACCACTCGCCACCTTGGGGTCGATGCCTTGATCGGTGTAGCCGAACAGGACGGGCGCATACCCAGCTCGCTGACCAGCCCGAGCGATGTTGTCGAAGCCATCGCTCAATGCACTGCCGTTCCCGACGACCCGGTGGTTCATCTGGTACGTGCCGGTGTAGAGCGATGCCCGACCCGGAGCACATGGCGCTGCTTGGCTGAAGTGCCGTGCGAATCGCACGCCGCGAGCGGCGAGTGCGTCGAGATTGGGGGTCTTCACAACGAGATGGCCAGCTGCGCTCAAGCAGTCAGCCCGAAATTGGTCCAGCGTGACGAACAGGACGTTCATGGGTGCATCATGGCAGATTCATCCGTGACGACTTCGCGACGGTGTCGCCAAGTGGCACGATGGTTACCATGTTGACCTTCGACGAGGTAGAGATCCACGCACGGCGCGACCAGGGAGCTGGTCCCCTCGATGACGAGGCATTGGCGGAGTTCACTCGCCACACGGTTGCCCCGTCGCTCTTGATCGCCACCGACGACGACGGTCACCGCTTCACGACCACCATCCGCAACGTCGGCACCGAGGCCATCATCCTCGACGCCGTCGAGATGACCTTCCACGCCCCAGCGGCCAAGGTCCTCGAGCATGGGTGGCAGTCATGGTCCACGGTTCGTCGAGCCAAGTTCGCCGACGTTCGCCCCGAACGGGGGAAAGCACCCCGGTGGTTGCTCGCCGAGATGGCGGCTGACCCTTCAGCCCCCGGCAACCACCTCGTCGTTGACACCTTCGTCTTGACCGACGCCTACGTCCTCGGCGCCCTCACCGCGGCGCGCAACCTCACCACCTTCATCGTCGATGGCGACCTCCTCGTCGTTCGCTGCCTACTCGACGGCCTCATGCTCAGCCCAGAGGAAGAATTCGTCCTCGACGACCTGTGGGGACGAGATGGTGCGGCCGGAGAGAACTACTCCAAGTACTGCGCCGCCTCTGGCGCAGCTTCAGCGGCTCGAGTCGACCGAGGAGCCCCAACCGGATGGTGCAGTTGGTACCACTACTTCGGCGACGTGACCGCTGCCGACGTGGTCCTCAATGCCGAACTCGCCGCCGCCCACGGCCTCGGCCTCATCCAGATTGACGATGGCTGGCAGCCGTCCATCGGCGTGTGGTCGGGAACCGCTCCTCGGTTCGGTGCTCCCGTTGAGGAGCTCGCAACGTCCATCGTCAACGACGGCGGCGTGGCTGGCATCTGGACGGCGCCGTTCCTCGCGGTCGAGGGGGGAACCCTCGCCACCGAGCACCCCGAATGGCTCGTGACCCACGACGACGGTCGACCGGTGACCGCGCTCACCCATCCGGTGTGGGGCGGCAAGGTCTACGCGCTCGACACCACCCGCGACGACGTCTGTGCGCACCTCACCGCCACCTACGCGGCGCTCCTCGCCCAAGGCTTCGAATACCACAAGATCGATTTCTGCTTCGCTGCAGGAATCCCAGGACGACGCTCCGGCGATGGCACCATGACCCGTGGTCAAGCGCTGCGTCGAGGCCTCGAAGCCGTTCGGGCCGGCATTGGCGACGATGCCTACCTCCTCGGTTGCGGTGCTCCGCTCCTCTCCGCCGTTGGCATCGTCGACGCGATGCGGGTCTCCGAAGACGTCGCACCGTTTTGGGAGCCCACCACGTTCGTCCCCGGGTGGCAGGAGTGCTCCGTCGCTGCACGCAACGCCATCGAGCAGAGCGTGCTCCGAGCCCCCATGCACCGGCGGTGGTTCCTCAACGATCCCGACTGCCTGCTGCTGCGACCAACCGCCACCGAACTCACGAGTGCTGAGCGAATCACGCTCGCGACCTCGATCCTCGGTACCGGGGCGTACCTCATCGTCTCCGATGACCTCTCCACCTACACCGAGCAGGAGTGGTCGCTCCTCAACCGCCTCATCGAGCTCCAGCCAGAAGCGGACACGGTGCTCGACCTCGTCGATCCCTTCGCATCTGAGGTCACCGTTGCTGGCGAGCACCTGCGACTCACGGTGTCGTGGGACCGCCGAACGGCAACGCTCGAGACCACCTCAGGCAAGCGCGTCATCCTCTAGGGCGCGTCGCTCACTCCACCGTTCGGCACCTCGCAGAGATTCGTGCACGCCGAGCAGCTCTGCCCGCAGGCCCCAAGGTCAGCATCAGGCTGGACGGCTCGCCCGAGCTTCAGTGCCTCCATTGATTCACGGACGGAGTAGATGACGATGAGGTAGGCGCACGCTGGATCCGCCCACCACCAACCAAGGCCGGCATTGGCCACGAGGCCAAGGACGACGAAGGTGGCGAGCAAGCCGTCGACGAAGGTCACCCGACTCTCGGTCATGAGGAGTTGACTGCCCATGGCGTGGCCCACGCGGAACTTGGCCGTTGCGAGCGAAAACATGACGACCGCCGTTAGTGCCGTCCAGATAATTCCGAGGGGCGAGTGGTGCGGATGGATCCCGAGGACGAGGAGCGCCGTGCTCTGCAGGGCGAGGTAGATCGCGAGAACGATGAACGCCCAGCCGATGAGTCGGAGTGTCCGCCGCTGTCGGTGTTCGTCGCTCCCGCCGAGCTCCGCCAAGACGACGATCGATGCTGCGATCTCCACTCCCGAATCGAGGCCGAAGCCACCGAGGGCCACCGAATGCGCCCTGAGTGCGGTGAGCGCGAGCACCACGACGCCAGCGACGTTCCACGCCAGCGTCGCGCCCTCGAGCCCTCGTCCGAGACTGAGCAAGGATCGGTTGTCGGCATCACCCATGTGACCAAGTCTCCCATGGACGACCGGTACGCATCGGGACCACACCACTTCAGGTTGTGGACTGACCATGACGCGCACCGGCGCTCCGAGCTGATCGAGCAGCACGAGTTCGCGACGCTTACGGCCACCGCGCAACGCACTCGGAGCGCTAGAGGCACCACACGTTGGAACCAAGGGTGGATTGAAGGGAACCGCGAACCACCGGTTGAGCCTCCACTACTCCACGTCAATGATGTGGCGATTCCCGCGATCAAAGGTCAGATAGTTCCACGACCAGTCAGCCAGGGTGCCGATCCGGTTCCTCCCACCCATGAGTTGGACGAGGTGCAACCCAAGCCAAGCAAACCAAGCCATAAATCCACCAAAGTGAAGGCGCTTGGTCTCAACAATGGCCTTGTGTCGACCAATGGTTGCCATCGAGCCCTTGTCCTCATACACGAACGGCTCAACAGTTGCGCCACGCTGGAGTCCTGTGATTTGGCGTGCGACGTAGCGGCCTTGTTGGATGGCGACGGGTGCGACCATTGGAAGTGGTCGACCTCCTGGACCAATGGCGCCAGAGAGGTCGCCAATGACCCAGATGTTGTCGGCTCCATCAATACGGAGCGTCGCATCAACCCGAAGACGACCATTGGCGCCAACGGCTCCACCGACTGCGCCGAGGTCAACCCCGCGAACCCCAGCTGCCCAGATGGTCATGTTCGCCGGAATTGAGGGAGCTCCGGTCACGCCAATCGCTCGTTCGCTCACGGACTCGACCGGGGTGTTGAGGTGGATGTACACCCCAAGTGACTCGAGGTCCTTCGCTGCTCGGGCTGACAGTTCGGGGGCAAACGTTGCAAGGATTCGGTCGCCCAGTTCAATCAACTCAACTGAGATCATCGACGCTGCATCTCTGCGGTCCTTGGCCAAAGGACCAGCTGCGAGCTCGGCCAGCGCACCGGCCATCTCAACTCCCGTTGGGCCCCCACCAATGACCACAACCGACAAGGGCACGACTTCGCGGCCATCGTCAATGGCCGAAGCCAACTCTTCGAATCTGCGCAAGAACGTGGCTCGAATAGTGAGGGCTTCTTTCAGTGACTTCATGCCAAAGGCAAACTCGCTGACCCCGGTCACCCCGTAGTCATTGGACACTGAACCAGCAGCGAGCACCAAGTGGTCGTAGTGAAGGGCAGAGCCATCGGCGAGCTTGACCACGTGATTGGCCACATCCACATGCTCTGCGGTGCCGAGGCGAAAGTTGGCACTCGTTCCTCGAAGCGCACCGCGAACCGGGTAGGCGATTTGGTCCGCTGCCAGTCCCGAAGAGGCAACTTGGTAGAGCAGCGGAAGGAAGGTCTGGTAGTTGTGTTGGTCGACAATGGTGACGTTGGCGTCTTTGGGCAGTGCTCGAGCGGCAGCAATGCCACCAAAGCCTGCTCCAATCACCACAATGTGCGGGGAACGCTGCGGCGAGGAGACTGGGCTGTGCATTCCCCCATGCTACGACGATGCACGAGCACCATCTCCGAGAGAGCAACGATCACCGGTGTCGCCGACGGGGCGCCATTCTCCCTTCAGCAAGTGCTTCCTGTAGTGCCAGCACCTGGAGAAGAACGGAGCCTTCAGCGATCCCCGGAGGCCCTGAGTCCGAGGTGACGGGACGGGGCGAAGAACGGTGATCTCGGTCACGGGCGGCGAACCGTCGCCGAGACGCTGCCCAGCATCGCCTCTTTCACCGGCGTGCGTCCACCATGGCCCGCACCGCAGTTCCGAGCTCGTCGAGCAGCACCGGAACTGCACGGACGATGCCACCGAGTTTGTAGAACGAGTGCACCATCCCAGGGACGTCGAGCACGGTGACCGCAACCCCGGCACGCTCGAGTTGGCTGGCATACGCGAGGGCTTCGTCGTGGAGTGGATCGAACTCTGCAGCCACGATCACCGCCGGGGGCACCCCGGTCAGGTCCTGCGCCGCCGACGGGGTCACCCTCGGGTCGCTCCAGTCCGTCCAGTCTCCGAGGTACTCGGCGTAGTGGTGGCGGAGGTGGTCGACCTCGAGCACGTACCCGGTGGCGTAGGCCACAGCAGACGCGGTGGTGAGCGCTGGACCCATGGTTGGGTACAGCAGCACCTGGCCGGCGAGGCAGCCAGTAGTGCCGAGCTGCTGGGCCACCACAGCGGCCAGGGTCGCACCAGCTGAATCTCCAACGACCACCACCGCTCGGCTGGAGGGCGCGAACTCGTGCATGCGGGAGACGACGTCACGCGTCGATGCCAACGCGTCATCGGGAGCGGCGGGGAATGGATGTTCCGGAGCGAGGCGGTACGCAATGGATAGGAGCGGTGCGTGGCAGACGCTCGCGAGGTGGCGAGCGAGTCCGTCGTAGCTGTCGAGGGTTCCGAGCGTGAATCCCCCACCGTGGAAGTAGATGAGGAACGCCTCGCCATCGTCGTCCAGGGGCTCATACAAGCGAGCGTCGAGGGGTCCTGCAGCCCCGGCAACGGTGCACTCGCGCACCGACGCCATTTCAGCGGCGGGGAGTTCCGTGAGGGAACTGGCGAGAAGGTGCGCTGCTCGACGGTCGGCAATGGGAGTATCCACTGGACGAGGAGCGGGGCTTCCAGCGAGGTGGTCGAGGAGCGGCTGGAGGTCGGGGTCAACGGGCGGCACGAGAGCACTCTAGGGACTTCCCCGCTTGCGAGTCGCTCGCCCGATTCAGTCTCTGACGCTCGAGCGCTTCCTCCGAATGCCACGTGCGACAGCATCGCTCTAATCTTCCACAATTCGAGTGATATCATTCATTTTGTGGAACGACAGGCAACCCCCATGCTCCTCCCCATCCTCCGCTCACAGCAACAAGGGCAGCTCTTGGCCTGGATGCTCGATGATCCAGCGCGGGAATGCTCGCTTGCCGAACTCTCGCGGCAACTCAACATTCCCGCACCGTCCATTCACCGCGAAATCGAACGGGCCGAGGTCACGGGCGTGGTGACCTCACGCATGGTCGGGCGAACGAGGTTGGTGAAGGCAAACCCTGCCAGTCGCCTCTTCGCTCCCCTCAGAGAACTCCTCGTGATGTCCTTCGGGGTTCCCCATCGCCTCCGCGGAGCACTGGCACCAATCCCAGAAATCTCGGCCGCGTACATCTTTGGCTCATGGGCTGCTCGATTCCAGCAGGTTGGGGGTACCCGAGCGATCGGCGACATCGATCTCCTCATTCTCGGATCGCCCGATCGAGATGCGGTCTATCAGGCGGTCGCTTCCGTCGAGCCAGAACTCGGCTATCCCGTCCAGGTCACCTTTCGATCAAGCGGCTGGCTCGACACCGCTTCCGACAGCTTTCGGTCAACCGTTGCGAGTCGACCGCTCGTTCAAATTCTGGGGGCCGACGCCAACGCAACGAACGCTGTCGCTGCAGCAACTCCATCGCGAGCCCACTGAAGCACTTCGCGAGCATCGGCTTCACTCACGGAGATGGGGTTGTCGCTCACGTACTCGAGGCTATGGCGCTTCAATCGACTGACACCGGCTCGCACTCCGGCGAAGACACCGGGAGCAACGGATCCGACGAGGGCGTCGGCGAGCGCGAAGACCGCTTCATGGCCACCTTGCGCTGAGGTCACCCGTCCTCCTGCTCGTTGGACAACGACCTCCGCAGCATGACGGAGCGTGTCGTACGCAGCGTTGTAGCCAAGGCGATACGACGCACCATCGATCAACGTCGCCACGCCGTCGAGATCTTCTCGTGCGAACGAGAGCCACGCCGCCGCTGTAGCCGTTGGATCGCCGTCGATCCGTTCGAGAAGTCCGCGCCGCTCGTAGAGCGCCACAACTCGTGCGATGTGCTCGGGATCCACAATCGCCAACCTACTGAGCCGATGTGCCATCAATCAGCACAGAGGTCGCTTTCCTGAACGTGCCCACGCGCATTCGACCCCTCTTCAGGATCAGCCCAACTGGAGCGGACGACGGGATTCGAACCCGCGACCCTCACCTTGGCAAGGTGATGCTCTACCACTGAGCCACGTCCGCATGACTACACCGTCATCCTAGCCGAGGTGAACCCCGACGTGGACGCGTCAGACCCCTGCCGCTGCGAGCAGCTCCTCAAACGCATCGAGAATCCCCGCCGAGAACACATCGAGGTCGGGCACGAGGCGATGGCAGGCGAGGAGTCCAATGGCGAGGTCGTCGAGGTAGCGCAT
>TBL_comb48_EPIDRAFT_1003078_pt1 | contig 11269 bp, 12 predicted proteins | sample TroBogEpilimnion_37_FD_10681 | JGI IMG/M metagenome (IMG submission 10681)
TAACAAGCCAAACTGGATGGTGGCAAGAATGTAGAAATAGATGGAGATCAAAAGCTTCATAAAGGCTATCGTACAACGCTCCAGCTTCAGGGGAAATGAAATTAGGGGGCTAGTGGCGGAAGAGGTGTCCGCAAATCTATAGAACCATAGGACTCCATGAAATTCCTAAAATAGCCATCTAAGCCCCTAAACGTGTGTATGTTTTCAATGATGTTACCAAAAGATATCGCTAGGAGACTCATAACATCCCCTGTAAAATGGTACACATAAAGGTACACAAAAGAAGTATCTTAACAAGGGGATATCTTTGGGCAAACGAAATCATTCAGCAGGCAAGTTATCGGCGATTAGTCTTAAGACGCTTGGAGACGGAATGCATGCAGATGGGGGAAATCTTTATCTCTATGTGCGGGGTGAAAGTCGGGAATGGGTCTTTAGGTATACATCTCCCATAAATAATGATCGTAGAAAGATGGGGCTAGGTTCGCTCACCTCAGTGGGACTTGCAGATGCTAGGAGGTTAGCTGAAACTCTAAGAACCCAAGTTAAAAATCCAATCGATCCCATCGATCCGATCAATGCTCGTAATGCTGCTTCTGATCTACGGAAAGCAACTGCCATGAAACGCACTACCTTCAAGCAAGCTGCTGAGCAGTTTATGAAAGTAAAGCGCTCAGAATGGACAAACCCTAAGCATGCTGCTCAGTGGGTAAGCACTTTTGAGACTTATGTCTATCCTCGTATTGGAGGTCTGGGAATCGATTTAATTGAACCTCAGCATATCGTCAAACTGCTTCAACAAGACATTAAATCAAAACAGGGTGTAATTGAAGGCTCTTTTTGGGAGGTCAGGGGACCAACTGCAGAGAGAGTTATGGGGCGTATTAAATACGTCTTTGACTATGCAAAGGCAAGCAAGCTATGTGCTGGAGATAACCCGTCAGTTTGGAAAGGTCTTTTAGAGAATCTATTACCCAAACAAATGGATACTGAGGAACACCTAGCCTCCCTACCCTACAAACAAATCGGAGACTTTATGCCTAAGCTTGGCAAAAAGAAGGGCACCAGTGCTAGGGCTTTAGAATTTTTAATCATGACTGTAGTGCGGTCTGGGTCTATACGTATGGCCACATGGTCGCAGATCGACTTTGAGGAATTGGTTTGGAATATTCCCGATGAGAATACGAAGACAAAAGTGGCTCATAAAGTACCTTTAACCCCCCAGATGGTAGCCTTCTTGGAGGCGCTCCCAACTTTTAAAGGGTGCGACTACATATTCCCGAATGCTAACAATAATCCGTTAAGCGATATGGCTTTATCGGAAATAATGCGGGGCATGCTGGAGAAAGGTGAGATCTTAGAAGACGCGGTGCCACATGGGTTTAGAAGCACTTTTAGCGTATGGGCAGCAGAACAGACCTACTTCCCTGACGAGATAAGAAAAGCATGTCGAATGCATGCAGTCAGTGATTCAACAAAAAAAGCTTACGAGCGAACGGACTTCTTTGATAAGCGCCGCGAACTAATGACTCAATGGTCAAAATTTCTAAGCCAGCCAAGCATTAAAAAGCTCGCAAAATCAAAAAGTAATGTTATCAATATCAAGGAAGTGGCATGAGCATTTCTACGCTAGATTGGTTTATAGAGTTGGCATCTACAGATCCATCGACACCTAGTTGCGGAATAGGCCTAGCATTAGAACTTAAACCTGCAGTAGATGAAGCCCTCAATTCTTGGCTTGATCCCAAAAGCACAAAAAGAAAAATAAGTAGAATTTTTCAACGCCGCTTCCAGTCACTAACAGCAATAGACGCTTGGCTAAATGGTAGCGATATGCAGTCTCGAATAAACACAACAAATAACCAGATAATAAAATCTGCCTATAAAGAATCTAGAATAGCCATAACAGAAATAATTAGTGGCACAACCGCAAGCCAGGCGTGGGATTTGGGAAAAAAGCGTGGGGCAACCGTAGGCATCTCCGAAACATTGGAGGCCGCTGCACTAGTCGGCTTTTTAATAAAGGAAAAGCAATTTAACTTTTCTAAAAATGAAGCACTAGAGGCAGCTGCAGCTATTTTTGAATTAAATTCCGATGAGATTCGTCGATATAAGACGCTAAGCGCAATCAACGATGCATCAGAAGCAGCCCTTGCCCTCTCAGCAATCATCAGATATGACAAGATTGAAATTGCTGACTGCTACTTTGATATTGAGGTCCTACGTGAACGCGCTATCAAATAACTACTGACGCGATTTAACCCCCGTACCCCCACGAGGGCGCATGGGACTATACAAACTCCTAAACCAGAAAGTGGAGTTTTATAGTGAAATCAGAAGAAGCTAAAAACATTAGCCCTCAGGGCAACAAATCAACTCGGGCTGTACGTATGCCAGAGACTCAGTACAAAACTGGGCTGAGTAAAACCCATATTTATCGTCTCATAAAACTTGGTCTATTCCCAAAACCATTCAAATTATCAGAAAGAGCTATTGCATTTTTTGAGTCAGACATTGATTCATGGATTAATCAACGTCGTGGGGAAAGTATTGCCTAATGGATACAATTTCGTTCTTCCAGACAATACTACCTCCCACTGGTAGTTACTATCTAGCAACAATCAGCAAGCCCAAAAAGGGTAGCAAGAAGCCAGCACAAACTATTCACTATGACTACCCTACCCTAGAAGAATTAGCAGTTGGAGTAGTAGAGCATAGCGAAAACCCATCAGTTAATTTATTCCATGCTTGTAGTTCATATCTAGCTGGGTCAGTAATAGTAGATGGTGCCAAGGCTTATCGTAAGAAAGAGAACTGGGCAGAAGCTAAAGCTCTATGGGTTGACCTTGATTGTGGTCAAGAGAAATTCAATAAAGGCGCTGGGTACATAGACCAAGCAACAGCCAAAGAAGCGATCTTAGATTTCTGTACTACCAATAGCTTCCCTGCCCCAATGATTATTAACTCTGGCAATGGAGTTCATTGCTACTGGCCATTCACAAGCCCTATCCCTGCAGCGAAGTGGGTGAAGTTAGCCACGATGTTTAAGCAAGTGCTAGCCCACCACAAAGTATTAGCCGATGATTCATGCACCGCCGACTTCGCTCGTATCCTACGACCAGTAGGTTCGTTTAATAACAAGAGTGATACGCCTAAGCCTGTACTTTGTGAGCTTGAGGCTGAGCTAGTCAAGCCAAGCTTTATCTTGGAAAGACTTAAAGCACTTGTAGTAGAAGCAGATATAAAACCTGAAGTAATTCGTGAATATAAGAAGTCAGCTAACAACGACCTTCTGGTTCCTGTAACCCATTTCCCTAGTTACGCGGAAGAAATAGCTAATCACTGTACGCAGTTCCGTAACTTCAGGGACACCCAAGGGGCTGGTAGTTACGATATGTTTAGACATATTGTCGGCACGATCTCGTTATGCGAGGAAGGCATTGAACTAGCCCATAAGTGGAGCAAGAAGAGAATTGAGCTAGGGCATGACCAGTGTGATGTAGAGACCAAGTTTAATACTTGGAGTGGTGGTCCAAGTCTTTGCACTACGCTAGAGAAGATAGACCCCAAAGGTTGCGCTGATTGTACCCACAAGGGGAAGATCAACACACCACTTGTACTGGGGCGCGCCAGTAAGGCTATCCAAGCAACTACAGAGGCAGAACAAAGCTTAGAAGCGGTCGAAAGACCCCCGCTCTTTCTACCCGATAAGAATGGAAATGGCAGACCTCTTGGCACAACAAGCAATGTCAAAGCAGTCTTCGAGTACGAAGGCGTTAAAGCCCAATATAACCAAATGACCAAGGAGCCGGAACTCATTACCCCAAACGTCAATTCTGTACCTGATGAATCCAGCAACTCTAATCAAACCGCTGCATTAGATTTATTAACAAGACATGGGGTGCCGTACGCACGTGCACCCGAACAAATTAATGCGATTGCCGCTAGTAATCCATTCTGCCCAGTTAGGCAGATGATCGAATCAAAGCCGTGGGATGGAATCTCTCGCTTGGTACTATTTGCAGCACAGATTACAACACCTCATCCCGATGAGGCAAGAACCTATTTAAGAAAATGGCTTATTCAGGCCGTGGCTGCTGTTTATGTATTAGAAGGATTATCCGCGGCTGGCATGCTTGTGCTTGCTGGGCCACAGGGTATTGGTAAAACGATGTTGATACGGCTACTTGCCAGTGTTGTGACTGATTGCTTTCTTGAGGGTGCAACATTAGATCCATCTAACAAAGACTCTGTGATGACTATTGCCTCCCACTGGATTGTGGAGCTAGGCGAGTTAGATGCCACCTTTAGAAAATCAGATTTAGCTCAGCTAAAAGCGTTCATTACCAAAAGTCTTGATAAATTTAGAAGGCCCTACGCTAAGAAAGATTCAGAATTCCCAAGGCGCACAGTTATGGCAGGCACCGTCAACGAAGCTGAGTTTCTTTATGACACTACTGGCAATCGTCGGTTCTGGGTAATTCAAGTAGATGCCATCAATATTGATCGATCCATTGATATTCAGCAATTGTGGGCAGAGGTAAAGACCTGGTTTGACTCTGGTGAGACATGGCACTTTAACCAATACGAGCAGGTATCACTTAATCAACACAATTCCCAATTTGAGGTAGTTGATCCAGTTTCAGAAAAAATTCTTAGTAAGTTTGACTTTCAAAATATGGTGAAGACGTCCTGGTTAACTGCTACACGAATTGCGGAGTTAGCCCTATTCGATCGCCCAACGAAGGGCGAAGTGCAACGGGTATCGACAGTAGTTAGAAGCCTAAACGGCAATCAAGCCAAGCGAGTTGGCGGCAATCGACTTCTGTGTGTACCAGGAGTGCATCTATGAACTACAAGGCTAAAAGTGCCAGGGTGTGCCACCCTAAGTACCACGTTAGTTTTATGGTGGCACTCCGTGAGAGCGCCTATTTATATGGCTTTATTGGTATGTGTGCCACCTGTGCCACCTATTTAATCAAACTATTTTATAAGTACGTAACAGCACCAGTGGGGCATGGGACGATGAAAGTATCGAGTTCCAACATCCTGACGAAGTTACGAAATATAGCGTCACAGGTGGCACTGTCGGCACCATGGCTTTGGGTATAGGGAAATATATGACCCAGCCACACCATATTCTTACTCCAACACTGCGACATCAGATCGACAGGCTAAAGGCTGAGACGCTAGAACTCAACTCTGGGCCCCTTACTCGACCCACCAAGCCCATCTCGTTGATTGATCACTACACGCACCAAATAACCGAATGGGTCGCTACCTTGAACCCATTGCAGCGACTAAGCAGCTATACCCTACTTGAAATTATTGCGCTAGCAGGGCTAAAAGGACATTACAAAGAACGAGCCTCTAATCAATTTACAGGGGAAGCATTAAGACGGAGTGGTTTTACAGCGAAACGGGACTGGTCAAACCTGGGCAGGAATTCCAGATACTGGAAATTAATTAAGAAAGAATCAAATGGTTAATCAAGGCAAAATTACAGCAACACTTGTAGCTCAAAGACTCAGCGGAGCTAACTATGGCGATGTGTATATGTCAAAAGATATGTCTAAATTTATCGGCAGTGATATGCAGTATCGAATGGAGGAGAATGAGCTCACAGACGATGCAGGAAGACTCTGGCTTTCCTGCCATCACCTTAAAAATGCTCTATATAAGATTGATAGATATATAAATAACGTGAACGAGCCAGAGCCTGAAGTCGTTTTAGGTGGAAACAACACGCTAGATTTTAAATATATGTGTAAATATTTCAAAGACGATATTGATACTAGGATGATTCCAGCCCTGTTAGGACTCAAAGAGTTCTCCATTCCAACCAATGAACTCGCTCTTAACTATGAAAAAATCATAGCAAAATATGGGGAGCAAATAATTGCAATAAAACTAATGTTCCCCAATGGCAAAGGATGCTACAAAAATAGCTACAAAGCCCTTATGCCACATTTCAAAGAGCTGTTATCAGACTTAAGTGCATTTACTAAAAGAGCTATTGCTGACTATTCTTAAGGCGCAACTTATTTATTGGCCAAAACTAAAGCAATGAAAGGCGTTAATTGCCCCAAAAGGTTTGGTTTAGCTACCCATCAATTAACGTTAGTAAAGATTGAAACCGTTCTTCTTTTAATTTTTCATCCACAAGAGCGAAGTAGCCAAAGTACCAATGAATATCTTGCTGAGCCTCATCATTTAAATTGCCGAAGTTCTTTTCTCTTGTAATGTCACTTTGAAGATATTCGCGAACTGCATCGTAATGCTTTGATCCTCTTTTCCTATCAATGTAATCTAGCAATATAAATCCATACTCATTTTGAGAAAAACCGTTAAACCCGCGATTGTTGTAAAAAACTGCAGCACCTTGAGGCGTCTCAATTATTTGCCCATCGAACTCATGCCTCAAGAATGCAAATTCGTTTTTATATGAGTCTAGGGCCTCTTTGCTAATTACTGAACTCAGTTGGGGTGCCGTCAAAAATCCTAAGCGCTGTTGATGGTCTGTCGCAGGGAATTTATAAAGCATTCGAATATAGAAATTACTGAAGTCTTTATCCATATTTTTATTTATAGTGAATAGTAGAACATTCGAATATACGCCCAGTTGCTTAACTTAACCAGGTCATGACAGTGCTTTATTTATTAATGTATTAAGACTTACTAACTACATGCCTTTTGTTAGGATGTTATTAGCTATTGCCACTCTTATTCAACTAATGACTTAATCTGCAAGAGAGGCGCTATGGTCTATCGATAATACAGTTTGGCACACCCATAAATCAGCATTAGGTTTTTAAGGCCCCTGAGGAGCGTGACTTTAGCTAAGCTTAGGTTCATCATGAAAAGTATGTACCCATACAAAAATATCCAGAAATTAATAACTTAATATTTTGATTGTCTATATTGCAACAAACTTATCCAATGGGAAAGTCTACGTAGGTAAGACCATACGGGATATTTCTCATGCCAAGGCAAGACATCATCAGCGCGCTAAATTTGCCTGGAAATATGGAACTTATGGTCGCTTCTATAGTGCAATACGTAAATATGGGTTTGAAAACTTTACCTGGCATATCGCATATAGAGGAACTTCTGATGCTGACATTCAGCTGCGTGAACGCGAGTTAATTGCTTCCCAGCTCGCCATGGATCCAATCCATGGTTACAACATGACACCAGGCGGGGATGGTGGTGCAGGAAAAATACTATCAGCGCAACATCGAGCACGCATGAGCACAGCATTTAGCGGAGATGGCAATCCTATGTTTGGAAAAACTGGCGCCTCTCACCCTGCCTTTGGCAATCGTCATACAGAAGAAACACGTAAAAAGATCTCCGCAGCACATAAGGGGAAGCCCAAATCCGCTGAAACAAGGGCAAAACTGAGCGCCACGAGAATAAGACTACTTGCACCGCAAAAAGAGGCAACGGTCGCCAGAAAGAAGGCTGAGCGCTTAGCTCATATTAATCAGATACGTCAGAAAATTGAATCCGGCGCTTATAAAGGTGAGCTCGCAGGACCTTCGAAGGTTACGAATTTGGCTAGAGTAGAAATCTGTAAACTCCGTAGTAACGGAATAAGCTATTTAGAGATATCAGAAAAATATCCCTTGGGGTTAACTGGGATTAGGGCGATTTGTCAGACTTGGGGCCCACTTAATGGCTTCCCATTTTTAAAGATAGATGCCAAAAGAAAAACTAAGCTATCTGATAAGTCTAAGCATGATGTTTGCAAGCAATATAGCGAAGGTTTGCCCATGAGCACACTGGCTGCACAATATCAGGTTGGTGAAACAACTATCCACACCATACTGCGGAAATGGGGGCCTGAAAATAGCTATACCTCATTAAGATCTAAAGGGGCTTAGTGGGTCAAGTAATTAAACTAGAGTATCCCTGTATACGCTCTAAGTGACTGCATTTAAATAGTTAGCAGACATTCAGCCTAATCAAACCCCACGGCAGCCTCCGACCCAAAGCTGACGGTGACCAGATAAAAAACCACCCGAAGGTGGCTTTGAATAGTATTAATTGACAAGGTAGATTTATCAATTTAGTTTTTGTATAACATTTACATTTTTTAATGGGCGTAGGAATGGGTCGCAAGAATCATTCTTTGTAGATTCAATTCTCGCTGATGCTGATAGGGGATTAACGACATGAAAACAAACTGCCTCACCTTTTTTGACTTCTACTGAAGCAGTAGCCTCTCCACCACCAGCCACTCGTTTATTTGCGTAAACAATATATGTTGCTGGTGATGCTGCAATTATGGAATAGGTGCCCCTAGGCTGTGTAAATGAAGTGTTATTTATTTTGAAGTCTGTATCACCCGAACCCAAATAAGATGCCGTCTCCAATCCCACAGAAATTAAATATGTGCCGCCATCTTTTGGAACAAGCTGTTTGCCAGCATTTGCTGCTCTCGTCTCTTCCATTCTGTTTGATGTAGCAACTGCTGAAATCACACTACAGCCAGCTAGTTGAAACCCACCCACTAGAAATAAAGCAAATAAAATTATTCTTTTCATTTTTAATCCTTTATATAAAAACTACATTTACTAATCAAAAATCCAAACGTGTCTCAAGTCAATAAATGCCAAAGGTTTTGGATAGCTAGGTTTGTAATCTCCCCATGCAGTTAATGTGCGACAGGAGTACTGTCTGTCATAGCTATCTATGCAAGGACTTTCACTTGTTCTGCCACCAAACCAACTACCAAAACTAATAGCCGTTAATGATGACTCTGTAAATGACATTGTTTTGGTGTAACCAGCGTACACAGCGTTGTTAACATTTAACTTCTGTGTATTAATTCCAGAGTCATACCCAATAGAAAATAACTCACCTTTTGAAAAACCATTAATATGCCCGACAAGTCTTTGATGGTCATTTTGTAAGGCGTAAAAATTTGACATGCCATACCTAGTCGAAGTCGAATCATATGCTGAGACTGCTGAAGTTGGATTGGCCATGATTGACATCCCAGATGCATTCGTAAAATACATTGGTTTTTTTTCGCTACTAAATGACGACAACCAAAAACCAACGGGTTTAACCTGCTCCGTATACGAAGTCATTGAAGTTTGAATTGCATAATTTCGTGTAAATGCATCTGCAGAAAAAGCATTGGCTGAAATAAGAAAAAGGATGAAGAATGAAAAAACTCTCATCTTAATCTTCCAACCGGGGCTAATGCTCTAGATAAGCTTGCCTCGCCTTTGCCATAGATCGCTGAGCTGCAGCTAGGGGTGCACGACAGAGTATCAGTTCTAGCCGTATCTAAAATAATGTTACTAGTGCTGGCTGCCGTTAAGTTTGGAAATTTTTGCATAACTACCGCTGCATAACCTGCCACCACTGGTGCTGCAAATGATGTGCCCTGTTCAGCGGATGTAATATTGCTTCCGTTTATACTAACCCCGCCAGTAGAAAATGGCATATTTCCGTTGGCAACAACAAACCTATCTGAAATTACTGTAGTAGCGCCAGCGTAATTACTGTAGGTGGCAATGGTTGCCTTGCTGGAAGTTGTACCTGTTTTATCAAGAGCGCCAACTACCAACATTCTGCTTGCAGTAGAGGCGTTATTAATGAGGGCAAGAGTTAACGTGTCATATTTCGAATCAAGGGCATTGTTACCTGCCGCCTTGGTTATAACCGAATTGGTAAGGTTACTAAGATTTGATAGGCTATATGAACCATTGAGCAAGTTTACCCAAGCTGAATTAAATTGAGCAGCTGATGCAATGCCTGCAGTATAGGTGACATCACTTGGAGCAGTTCCACAGCCATTATTGCAATTCCAAGAATTGTTATACGTAAAACTTAAATTAGTTACATTTATATTTGTAGCAGTACCTAGGTTGCCACCATCAGAACCTTTAATAGCAGTAGCAGTAGCAAATCCCCCGCTCTGAGTAAAATCTAGACCAAATTTAACTGCCCCAGGCGCATTCATGTCAACATTCATCATCGTCATAATTCCATGGCAGTTTCCATTGGCGAATGTGCAGCCAGCCTTGTTAGCGTAGGTGTCAATGAGTAAGACATTCTTTCCATTACCGGTCCATCCAGCATTCCAGGCAGCTAAAACATCCGCACTTGGCTGCACTAATGTTGGGCCAATAACCGCTTGGCCAGCCACAGAAATTCCTGCATAACCTAAGTTGGAACTTAAATGTGTATTTGCGCTAGGGAAAAGATTGGCTACTCCAGGCCCGTTCTTGTCGGGGATTCCCCATATCAAGTTGTAGGTTGCAGTTGTCGAAGTAACATATTTACTTGGGTCGGTTATGGATAATCCGGAAAGAGTAGTTTGACTAAAGGGTTTGCTAGAGCTACCGTCCTCTAGTATCACTGTTGAACCATCACTGTAGGTCTCAGTCTTAGAGCTTACGGATGGCGGGGTAACCGTGCCAGTTGTAGTCCAGTTACCGGGATAATTTGCAGCCGTTAATGTTGGAGTTGACGTAGACATCAAATAAGTAGCAGAAGAGCCACCTCCTCCACCACCTCCACCACCGCCTCCGCAAGCAATCAAAACTAATGGGGCTAAAAATACAACTAAGTATTTAGCTAGTTTGAAGGGCATCATGGAGAACCTTTATAAAAGTTAAAACTAGTTCTTAATACTATCCCCCCCACTTGATTTAACACTAGCTAAATAAAATTCTTGTACTTGTTATTTGATCTGCATCAAGGAAGCAAGGGCAAGCACTCCAAAGATGGGCGAGTGTCAGATTTTTGACTGATTCTTAATGGCCGTTCTCTGCCCGTCAGAACCTTAAAAATCACCTACTTTGAACGACTGCTGTTTAAGTAATAAGAGTCATTAGGGCAAGTAGATGGATATATAGAACATACGCACGTTCATAAAAAATACCATTCGAACTATTTTTACTGGGTGGCAGTATCCCAGGGGTCTTAAATATTTTGGTCCACCCCCCACCCCTCCAATGACTCGCTGGATACAACAAATTATTTTGTGATCACGAGACAATAGATAAGACTAAAAATAAGGGGGCATCTAGTTTTCTTAGCTAGCTACCAAGTAATTAAAGGTACACAGAGTGGTACACAGAAATAAAAAAAGCCCGTTAGGGCTTTATCCATATACATTTCTGGCGGAAGAGGTGAGATTCGAACTCACGGAGGACTTTCATCCTCGCCAGTTTTCAAGACTGGTGCATTCAACCGCTCTGCCACTCTTCCTATGCGTATTGAGAGCTAGATTATAAGGAAATCAGTA